>ENA-OPZN01000204-OPZN01000204.1-human-gut-metagenome-genome-assembly--contig:-NODE-204-length-22929-cov-2.492588_pt1 | contig 22929 bp, 26 predicted proteins | sample MGYA00242483_ERZ504503 | MGnify/ENA primary metagenome ERZ504503 (study PRJEB26092, sample SAMD00036285) | human gut metagenome | host: Homo sapiens | study: EMG produced TPA metagenomics assembly of... | reverse complement strand
TGTGAATTATGAACTAGGAATTAAGCATGTTCCATCCCAGCAATTACCTAATTTGTATATTGTAACAGATGGAATCTTGCTAGCTCCACGTGAAAAAATGATTGAGTGGTCATATTTTCATGGTAGAAATCCGTATAGATTTATATTAGATAAAAGAACGGCAGTGGATATAGATGATGGATTAGATTTAGCATGTGCAAGGGCATGGCTGGATATGGATGAATCTGTTTCACAAATAGATCCATATTGTATAGATGCTATAAAGTAAAGATAGTTGGTTTCTGGAGATGATAGGCCGAGTCGGTAATACCGAAAAAGAGGTATAGCAAGATGTTGCTTTTTCTGGAGCTAACAAATAAGGGGGAGGCGATTACCATAAGCACATCAATCAAATTACCTGTCGGAATTGAAAATTTTGAAGAGATTCGTACAGGTGGTTACTATTATGTGGATAAAACAAAGCTGATAAACAGCTATTTGCCAGCGGTGGTAAAGTAAATCTTTTCACGCGTCCTCGCCGATTTGGTAAAACCCTTAATATGAGTATGCTTAAATGCTTCCTGGAAATAGGAGCGAAGCCTTCTTTATTTGATGGATTGTATATTTCTGAGAATAAGCAGCTGTGTAGTTCATTTATGGGTAAATATCCCGTTGTTTTCATCACTTTGAAAAACGTTGATGGACTGAGTTTTGAGGAAGCGAAATATCGCTTTGTTGATGTGATTGGAAGTGAGGCAAGCCGCTTTAGCTTTCTTTTGGATAGTGATCGTATTTCTTCCAATGAAAAAGAAATGTATAAGGCGATTATTTCCATGAGTGAAGGCTCATTTAAAATGAACACGCAGGTCCTTTTAAGATCATTAAAGACTTTATCTGAGTTATTGTATAAGCATTATGATAAAAAGACAATCATTTTGATTGATGAATATGATGTGCCTTTAGATAAAGCTTTTCAGTACGGATATTATAAAGAGATGGTGACTTTTATACGTGGACTGTTGGGGGATGTGCTGAAAACAAATGATGCTTTGGAATTTGCTGTCTTAACGGGGTGCCTTCGTGTTTCAAAAGAAAGTATTTTTACAGGATTGAATAACTTTAAGATTTTGTCTATTACAGATACCAGATTTGATGAACAATTTGGATTTACAGATAGAGAGGTAAAGGATCTTCTTTCTTATTACAATGTAGAAGATAAGTTTAAAGAAACGAAAGAATGGTATGATGGTTATCGTTTCGGAAATGTGGATATATATTGTCCATGGGATGTGATCAACTATGTTGACAGGATCAAGGATGACCCTGGTGCCCGTCCGGAAGCTTTTTGGATCAATACCAGTGGCAATTTTCAAATACGGAGGAGCTGCAATTCTTCTGGAAAGCGGTTGAAGAAGGAAATACGGAAGGAATAGAAAAATATCTTAACAGGGTATTAAGTAACTCCGTCAGTGTATTTGATACCAAAGCCAGAAATGAGGAGAAAGAAGTTCGTATCATAATCTGCTGGTTGGAATACTTACCGGAAATGCGGATTGGTTGATAAAATCAAATATTGAAGCAGGTGAGGGATTTGCTGATATTGTTGCAGAAACAGATGATCCGGATTCAGGCATTATTGTGGAACTGAAATACACAAAAGAATTTGAGAGAATGGAACAGGCATGTCAGAAAGCGATTGCTCAGATCAAAAAATCAAAGATATTATGAGTATTTACTGAATGATGACAGACGAAATATTTTATTTTATGGAATAACATTTTTGCAAAAAGAGATGTAAGGTTATTGTTGAAAGAATAAACATGTAACTGTGAAATCTTCTTGAGATCCATGAAAATACTCTATAAAATCACAGAAAAGAAGTTGCCGGCAGAGAAATCCTTTCTTATAATGAAATATATAAAATGAAAGTATTACGAGGTATATAATATGGCAGAACCGCGTTACGGTGAAGAACGTAAACAAATGGGAAGTATAGTAGGGGACCGGCCTAAGATATCTGTTATTATGGGTGTTTATAATGGTGCGGACAGAGTGGACGAGGCAATAGCGTCTATTCGTGTGCAGACTTTTACTGACTGGGAGTTTATTATATGTGATGATGCGTCTACAGATAATACCTGGGAGAAGCTGGTTGAGTGGAGCAAGATCGATTCCAGGATCGTTCCAATCCGTAATGAGAAGAATATGAAACTGGCAGCTACTTTGAATAAATGTCTGGAGCATGCTTCTGGAAGTTATATAGCTCGTATGGATGATGATGATTACAGTTATCCGTGGCGTCTGATGGCACAGAATGATTTTCTGGATGTGAATACTTATTATGCCTTTGTATCAGGCCAGGTAAATGGACTTACGAAAGAGTTTGGGATTATTGAAGATTACTGGCACAGAAAAGAATTTCCTGAAAAGAAAGATTTTTTAAAGGGCTCTCAGTTTATACATCCGGCAACGATGTTTAGGAAAGGTCCTCTTATGAAAGCCGGCGGATACAGGATCGCTCCGGAAACCCGCAGAATGGAAGATTATGACCTTTTTATGCGTCTTTATGCAATGGGATATATTGGCTGTAATCTTCAAAGACCTATGCTGCGTTATACGGTGGATTTTGATAAGACAACCTATGCGCATCGTATTGATGAGGTGAAAGTCCGCTATCAGGGATTTAAAGCATTGGGACTCCTTCCATGGGGATTTATATATGTGATCCGTCCGCTGATCGTTGGTTTGATCCCACATGATACTTTAATGGAAATAAAACTGGAAGATAATGGCGTAGACTGAGAAAGTATAGACGGAGACATAGACGCAGAAGGAAATGATATGGTTGGAATTGTCATTTTAAATTATAACAGCTGGGCGGATACGGTTGCGTGTGTAGACAGTATACATGAAGCAGAAAAGAAATTGGAGTTTCGTATTTATCTGGTAGATAACTGTTCACCGGTGCGTCCTGAACCTGGTGTGTTGGAAAGCCTGGAGTAAAAGGGGAGTTTATTTTATCCAGAATGAACGGAATGCAGGTTATTCGGCTGGAAATAACATTGGGATAAAAAGGGCACTTGAGGATGGCTGTGAAGAAGTACTGATCAGCAATTCTGATGTGCGCTATGAAACAGGAAGTATATCAGAACTGCAAACGTATTTACAGGATCACCCAGATGTGGGAATTGTAGGACCGAAGATTTTTCTGCGTGATGGAAGTACACAGAAAGAATGTATGATGAGAAAAACGGGAATCAGAGAAAAATATTTGCTCAGAACCCGTTTTTATCTGTTTTTCCCCAGGTTAAATAATAGTTATTGGGGAAGAGAGCATGATTATGAGTCGGAAGTTTTTCAGGTATATGCAGTTATGGGGTGCTGCTTTATGTTTAGCAGGAAATGTGCACTGGATGTGACTCCGTTAGATGAAACACCATTTTTTATATGAGGAAGAACTGATACTTGGAATTTCCATGGAGAAAAAAGGCTGGAAAACGGTGTATGATCCCAACAGTGTGATCCATCACCTTCACGGAAACAGTACAGAGAAGGTAAAAGCATTTGCTTATACCTGCAATATTTGCAGTGAGATCTATTTTTGCAGACAGTATCTAAACATGAAAAATGGCAGATACTGCCACTGTACTGGTACCGGTCAGTACTTTATGGGCTGAAAATGCTTAGATACCAGGATTTCAGAAAGTATGTTGGGGAATATGTGAAACGTACAGGACTGGAATTGAAAAAGATATTGTGATCCAAGAAAATTAGGAAAAGCAGCCACTAAGGAACATATATTCCTTGGCGGCTGCTTTTTCAAAAGTATAAGATATTGACCGGATCAGATACCAGATCCACCTGGATTTTACAAAATAACAACAGGTCAATAAACCAGATACCTTGCCCGGTTAGGCGTTGCGGTGGTTTCATTTTCATCCCATACACCATCTTCGCTGATCCAGTAGTACAGGTTTTCGCCAAGTGCTTTGACGTAGCAGCTGGTTACCATATAGCCGTTTCCGTCAAAGTAATACCATTTTCGTTGATCTCCCGCCAGCTGCAGGCAGGTAGGACTCATCTTTGTATACAAAACGCCATTTATTTCCAGTTTTTTTCCAGTTTCCATTGTCGCTGTACCATGCGTCCTCTACAGAAAGGATGTAAGGCTCTGAACCGGCAGACCAGCTGCTGTTCTGGCTGCCGTAGGTGCTTACGGCGCGGACCGTAAAGACATAGGAGCCGGCATTGTTGATATAGTCGGAAAAATCATAGGAGGTTCCTTTGGAGGTGACAGTTACAAGGGTTTTTCGTCTTTTTTCAGGCAGACTTCATAGCCGTCACATCCTTTCGATATTCGTCCCAGTACGGTCATTTTTTCCGCTCCAGGCAGATCTGTGATCTTAGGGAGCTGGCCGCCGATGCGGGATAAATAAACCTGAAGGATCAGTGTGCTTCCGTCGCTGTCAATCTCTGAGCTTTTATACTGGACATTGCAGCCGGACAGAGAGAAGGTACGTCGGTTTGGAGTGGAGAAACGATAACCTTCAGCAGCGGAAAGTTCAATTTCAGCGCAGGGCCATTCCCCATAATCCCAGGTGTCATCGTCTTTCAGATATTCACTGCCTTCTACAATAAAAGACTGGCTGGTAGTGGTGGCAGTAAGCGTTCCAACAGCCTCCCCACCTTTTGGTGCCCCATCCCAGGAAAATGAGAGAGGTACAGAGGAAATGGTTTCTTCTCCATAGGCGGAAAATGATAGTCCTGCACACAGGCAGGCTGCGGCGACAAGAATACGAAAATGTTTTTTCTGCATAAAAAGATCCCCTTTCCGATACGTGATATAACTGATCTGTGTAATTGTTATACCTATATTGTACCTTATTTGAAAGGGGATGTCTAAAAAATATTTACAGTTTTATGAAAGCTTTTTTAAGATGCGTATTTTTAGAAAAATACGTGCTATACTATCAGTCGAATAAAGACTGGATCAGCATTTTGATCATGGAATCGCAGGTGCGGATGTGAAGTTCGTTTGCTCCTACACAGCGAAGGGTGGTTGCCATTAAAGTATCTTTTAATTCCGGTTCGCAGATGCTGATCATGTTTGCACAGGATTCCACGATGGAATTTAAGCGGCTGGCTTTTTCGATGACTTTTGTGATCTGGTCCTGAGTCAGGTAGAATACGAAGTCAGTCATAGCATCGCCTGGTTTCTGTGAGCAGGTTACACTTGAAAAAGAATAGGTTTCTTTTAAATCGTTAAGCAATTCGTTGATACTCATTTTTTACTCCTCTTTTGTAAATGTGGCTTTATGTACTATGATATGCCACCAGAGGAGACATTTCAAGTGAAAATTTGTTTCAGGAAGTGATATTTATGATTTTGAAAATAAAAAAGAAAAAAGAGGCAGTCAGGGGAGGCGTTGTATTTCTCATGGCTGCCTGTATTTGCCTGGGACAGGCGGCGCCTGTTTTGGCTTTGGATGCAGCATGGAGCCAAAAAGTAGAGATCACTGCCCACAGAGGTGACTCTATAAAAGCACTGGAAAATACGATCCCTGCTTTTGAAAAGGCCATAGAAAGCGGAGCAGACTGGATCGAACTGGATGTAAAGGAGACCAGGGATAATGTTCCGGTGGTATTTCATGACAGCAGTTTAAAGCGTCTCATGGGACAGGATGGAACAATCCGGGAAATGACTCTGGAAGAGATCAAAAAACTTCATCCTGCCGCCAGTATGGGACCAGGATATAATAATGTAAAGATCCCGACTCTGGAGGAAACGCTGGATACCTGCAAAGGCAGGATAAAACTGAATATTGAAATAAAAGAGGACGGAACGGAAAGCAGTGATTTTACAGAACGTGTCATACAGCTGATCCGGGATAAGGGAATGACAGACCAGTGTATGATCACATCGTTCTGCTATACTGTTTTGGAAAAGGTAAAAGCCATAGAACCATCCCTCAAGACTGGATATATCCGGTCAAAAGATATAGAAGATTTCAGCCAATATCCGGCTGCAGATCAGTATATGCTCAGTATTGAGCTGATCCGGAAAGACCGGGTGGATCAGATCCACAGCCTGGGAAAGAAGGTCACAGCCTGGACGGTCAATGATCTGTACTCCCTGCGCAAGTGTGAAAGCGCTCAGGTAGATGATATGATCACAGATGATCCGGGAGGCTTATTAAAGTTAGATGATCAGTGATCATCGGTATAAAAATCGTTTTCATGTATTTTCCTAATGGTCTGTATGGGTGGATTTGTCATCCTGCAGACTGTTTATGATCTGGGCGGCACTTTGGTCGGTATAGCCCTTCTGTTCACGGATCATCTCCCAGATGGTGTCGTGCATCCATTTCACAGTGTCGCTTAAGATCTTGTTTTCTGTGTCCAGACGCATGATCTCGATATTCATTTCTGCAATAATCTCACGGCTGTTAAAACGCTTGTGAGGAGCATTGATCCGTTTTAAGAAAGAAGGGTTGTCCTTCATGATCTCCTGAGCCAGGTAGTCATCCCGCTCACGACATCCCATATCCATAAATTCTTTGTAATACATACGCGCCATATGCATTACATCCGGATGGCAGCATCTGGGACACTGTGGATGGCGCGAAGTCTGATAGTAAGCATAGTATCCGCATTTCGGACAGTAAAAAACGGCGAGTTCTCTCATCACAAATCCCCCTTTTATGTAGAATGATTGATGAAAAATACTTTACATTATAAATAACGCGAAAATCTCCAAAATATACCGCCTGTTTTTAAAAAATCAGAAATTCGGCAAAATGCACAAAAAAGGGCGCTCCTTTTTGTGAACGGATGGGGAAGGAGCGCCGTTTTTGGGGATGATCTTACTGGATGATGCCTTCTGTGTTTACAGTCCAGATCATATCGTTTTCGTCTTTAAAATCTTTGTATCCGCTGCCAAGTTCTGGTCCGGAAGCAGACTTGGAGGTGGAACCTGCCTTCTGTACAGCACCGTTTACATTTACCAGATAGCGTGTATCATCTAAGGAAACAGGGGCAAAACGTAAATCTTTGTCTGCTTCCTGGCGAAGGCCATTTACATACAGGGTGTTATCTTTGATACCATGGTACCCCTGTCCTTTTTACTGCCTTCTGCGTGGAAGAGCCAGTTCTGGGTCTCCCCAAGGTCCTCATCATAAATGGTCTGTTTCCCGGTTTCATAATACCTTCTTCGTCAAAGTAGTAATTGGCAGCTGTACCGTCAGAGAGCCTGATGGACTGCTTGCCGGTCTGCATTTCACCTGCTGTGTTGAAGGCATATTTTTTGGAGTCAATGGTAAAGATCTCCAGGTCCTCTTTTCCGTAGTAAGGAGCACCGTTCTTGAAGTAGAAACGGAAATATTCACCGTCTTCGCTGATATTTTCCACGCCTTCAATGGTACGCCAGCCGGAAGCACGTTTTCCGTCTTCATCATAGTATTTATAGCCGGAGATCGTTGGAAGGGATACAGAGTTATCTTCCTGATCTGCGGCAGTTGCCTGGGAAGCAGTTGCAGTTTCTGCAGAGTCTTCTGCCTGAGTATTGTCGGATGCAGCAGTGTTCTCAGTGGTTACAGGAAGCTTGTACCAGCCAGTCTGCATTTTTCCTTCCTCAAAGGTATAGTAGGAACCGTCGATCTTTTTGTCGATCTCATTTTCGATCCGGCGTCCGTTGGAGTCAAAATAATACCAGGCATTCAAATCTTCCGGATCATCTGTTTCTTCTTCTAAAAGGACCCAGCCGGTCTTTCTGCTTCCGTCTTCGCCAAGATAATAGTTATAGCCGTCTACCTGGATGGAGCCGGTCTCCATGATACTGTCTTCGTTGAAGTAGTACCAGTTTCCGTCAATGGAAGCCCAGGTGGAAGTTAAGGCTTTGCCATCTTTTCCATAATAGTAATGAAGGAATTCAGGAGCGTCATCTTCGGACCAGTAATCTTCGTTGTCCATAGTGACCCACTGGTAGGTGACACGTTTTCCTTCTTCGTTTACATAGTATTCGTCGATCTGTTCGGAATAAGCGCGAACGCCGTCAGCGTTTAAGTAATACCAGTCATTTCCGGATTTCTTCCATGTATCTGTAAGGGGATCTCCGTAGGAGTCGTAGTAATACCAGTTTCCGTTTTCTTCCGTCCATCCGGCTGCTTTTGCATATGCCGGAAAAGCCATGGATGCAGTAAATACTGCAGTGGATAATACAGCCAGGAATGTTGTCTGTTTTCTCATAATATAAATTCTCTCCTTTTGATGTTTTGAAAATGTGTTTTGTTAGTGGCCGTTGATCCGTTGTTTGCATTACGCAGGTCATTATAACCAGGATAAAGCCGCCTTTCCAGTGAAGGTTACTGGTAAGTCTGGGCATGGTTTCCACACTTGGAAATGGGCGTATCCAGGAGCCCCTTAAGGAAAATGACAGTAGGTTTTTTTAAGCATTTTGTGGTATGCTTGTTTTCAGATAGATTGATGCGTAAACGACTTAAAGGAGAAAACGTATTATGAGGATGAAAATTTCAAACTATATTTCTGAGATGTTAGTGAAAGTTGGGATCCACCAGGCATTTATGGTTACAGGCGGCGGTGCCATGCATTTGGATGATGCATTGGGACACCAGGAAGGCCTTCACTGCATCTATGATCACCATGAGCAGGCCTGCGCCATTGCAGCAGAGGCATATGCCAGGATCCATAATGAGATGGCAGCTCTCTGCGTGACAACAGGTCCTGGAGGAACCAATGCCATTACCGGTGTTTTAGGTGCATGGCTGGACTCCATTCCAATGCTGGTACTTTCCGGACAGGTGCGTTATGATACCACAGCAAGGTGGTCCGGTACAGGGATCCGTGCTATGGGCGATCAGGAATTTGATATTTGTAAGGCCATTGACTGTATGACCAAGTATTCAGAAATGGTCATTGATCCTTTACGTATCCGCTATTGCCTGGAAAAAGCGTTATATCTGGCAAAGTCCGGCCGCCGTGGTCCAAGCTGGCTGGATATTCCTTTAAATGTCCAGGGTGCGTATGTGGAGACCGATGAGCTGATCGGATTTGACCCGGTAGATTATGAAAACGGAGGAAATGGCTGGGCAGAGAAGAAAAATGTACCGGCTATCCCGGAAGATGAGGCCGGAGAAGGTGAAAAACGCCAGGTTCTTCCAAAGAAGGTAACAGAAGAGACTGCAAAAGCGATCATTGAGAAGATCCGTCAGGCAAAACGCCCGGTGATCAATGCAGGAAATGGCATCCGTCTGGCAGGTGCCCATGAGACTTTCTTAAAAGTGGCAGAAAAACTGGGTATTCCGGTTGTTACAGGCTGGGACAGTGAGGACTGTATCTGGGATGAACATCCGTTATATGTAGGCCGCGGTGGAAATATGGGTGACCGTCCGGGAAATTTTGCCATCCAGAACAGTGACCTGGTGCTTTCCATTGGAAGCCGTTTAAGTATCCGTCAGGTAGGATATAACTATAAAACCTGGGCCAGAGCCGCTTATGTGATCGTAAATGATATTGATGAAGAGGAATTAAAGAAGCCATCGGTTCATGTAGATATGCCGGTCCATGCAGATGCAGCAGATCTGCTGGCAGTATTGGATCAGTGTCTGGATCAGGTATTAGAAGCAGAAAAAGATACACTTCCGGACAGTTTAAGTGAACCTGGAAAGAAACAGGTATTTACTTATGGCGAAGGCCTTAGGGGAATGACCTGGAATGAGACTTGCGCTATGTGGAAGAAAAAATACCCGGTGGTACAGAAAAAACACTGGGAGCAGGGCGAAGACAAGGCTGCGAATGTATATGCAGCTGTTCAGGCCATCAGCAGCCGCTTAAAAGAAGGACAGATCACAGTAGTTGGAAATGGTTCTGCCTGCGTAGTAGGCGGACATGCCCAGATCATTAAAAAGGGACAGAGGTTTATCTCCAACTCAGCAGTGGCTTCCATGGGATATGACCTTCCGGCAGCCATCGGTATCTGGGCTGCTTCCAGAAAGGATGGCGCGTACAGCATGGGCGCTGCCCGTGAAGGGGAAGATGTGATCCTGATTACGGGAGATGGAAGTATCCAGATGAATCTTCAGGAGTTGCAGACCATCATCCATCACAAAATGGGGATTAAGATCTTTATTATTAACAATGGCGGTTATCATTCCATCCGTCAGACCCAGAAGAATTTCTTTGGGGAACCATTAGTAGGTGTTGGTTATGACAGCGGTGACTTAAGTTTCCCGGATATGGAAAAATTGTCTGCTGCTTATGGTTATCCTTACGTAAGAGCAGAACATAACGGACAGCTGGTAGAGGCAGTAGAAAAGACCCTTGCCATGGAAGGACCGGTGATCTGTGAGATCATTGTATCTACAGACCAGAACTTTGAACCGAAGTCTTCCGCAAAACGGTTGTCGGATGGAACTTTGGTTTCTCCGCCATTGGAAGATATGGCGCCATTCCTTCCAGATGAGGAAATGGACGAGAACATGATCATTCCAAGGATCAAAGGATAAATATTCCGTCTGTTGGCGGTATCATCATAAAGATAGAAAGGATCAGTAATCCTATGACCGTGATCGTTACAGGAGCTACCAGTTTTATTGGAAGAGCGGTTGTAAAGGCACTTTTAGAAGAAGGATGCAGGGTGGTGGCAGTATCACGCCCTGCATCAGCCGGGGCAGGAAAGCTGCAGGAACTTTTTGAGGACCTGAAAAAGCAGGCCGGGGCAGAAAAAAAGGTTTTCGGCAGCCTGGAACTTTGTTTTTGTGAACTGGGAGAAATTGAAAAACTGGAAAAAATTTACAAAAAAGAAGAATTGCAGGCAAAGGCATGGCTTCATTTAGGCTGGGACGGCGCTGGAAGTGACAAGCGTAAAGATGTAAAGCTTCAGGAAAAGAACATTGGTTATGCCCTGCAGTCTCTTCACACAGCGGCAGCTCTTGGATGCAAACGCTTTTTGTTTTCCGGTTCCCAGGCAGAATACGGGATCTGTAATGAATGGATGAAAGAAGAACAGGAGTGCCATCCTGTATCCGAGTATGGAAAGGACAAAGTCCTGGTATATCAGCAGGCAACCAAAGCTGCAAAAGAACTTGGGGTAGACTACATCCATACCCGTATTTTCAGCGTGTATGGTCCGGGGGATCATCCATGGTCTTTGATCGAGACCTGTATCCGGACTTTCTTAGCTAACGGGCATATGGAAATGGGTCCCTGTACCCAGCAGTGGAACTTTCTGTATGTGCAGGAAGCGGCACAGATCCTGGTAAAACTTCTTCTTGGCAAAGTCCCTGCAGGCGTGTATAATGTGGCAGGAGAAGATACAAGACCGTTAAAAAGCTATATTGAAGAGGTTTATGAGCTTTGCGGCAGAAAAGGAAGCTATGAATTTGGATACCGGCCGCCGAATGCGGAAGGCTGTGTTTCCTTGATGCCGGATCTTACAAAATTAAAAAAGCCATTGATTTTCACCAGCAGGTTTCTTTTAAAGAGGGAATCTTAGAGACCATAAAAGAGGCTAAAAAGGAGAACATATAAAATGAAACGATGTATTGCCTGCGGGGCTCCTCTCTGGGAGACACCCCTTCTTACATTAGATAATATGCCGGCGTCTGCGCAGCACATGCCAGATGCAGAACATGTAGGAGCTGATAAGGGACTGACTTTGGATCTTTGCCAGTGCAGCGGCTGCGGTCTGGTGCAGTTTGACTGTGAACCTGTGGATTATTACCGGGATGTGATCCGTGCCGGTGGATATTCTACGACTATGGCAGAACTTCGCAGAAAGCAGTACAAACATCTCATCGAAACCTATCATCTGGAAGGAAAGCGTTTTATTGAAGTTGGCTGTGGCCAGGGCGAGTTTTTACAGGTTTTAAAGGAATTTCCGGTAGAGGTTCATGGAATAGAACATGATCCGGCTCTGGTAGAACTTGCAAAAAGCAAGGGCATTGATGTAGTACAGGGCTTTACAGAGACAGAAGATACGGTGTTCCCAGATGGACTTTACGATGTATTTTTATCCTTTAATTTCCTGGAACATCAGCCGGATCCGGTGACTATGCTGCGTGCTATCTGGAATAATCTGGAAGATGATGCCATGGGACTTATTACAGTGCCAAGTTTTGAGTACATTATGGAGCACAGCAGTTATTATGAACTGATCCGTGACCATATTGCGTATTATACCTTTGATACACTGACTTCCCTGATGGAGAGAAGCGGATTTGATGTAGTAGAAGCTTCTATGATCAACCGGGGATACTCTTTCCCTGATCGTGCGCAAACGTCCACAGGTGGAAACAGAAAACCTGCTGGAGTGCTACGTAAACCTGCGGGAAGAGATGAATACGTATATGAAGTATCTGAGGGCATGGCATAAGACTGTGTGCATATGGGGAGCCAGCCATCAGGGCTTTACACTGGCAGCAACTACCTGTCTGGGAGAAAATGCAGAATATATCATCGATTCGGCGCCGTTTAAACATGGAAAATATGCACCTGCTTCCCACCTTCCCATCGTACCGCCGGAGTATTTTGAAGCCCATCCTGTAGATGCCATTGTGATCACAGCTCCCGGCTATACAGATGAGATCGCAGGGATCATAAGAAAGCGTTTTGGGGATCAGGTAGAGATCCGTGCCATGCGCTCCAATCACCTGGAAATGGTCTAGGAGGAAATCAGATGAGGATCGTTATAACAGGAGCTACCGGATTTATTGGAAGTAATCTGGCAAAACTGTTTTTAAAGAAAGGTGCGGAGGTTTTTGTGCTGGTGCGCCCGGAGTCCACGCACCTGGATGTACTTCCGAAAGATGAAAAACTTCATGTGGTTTCCTGCGGTTTAAGCAATGTAATGGACTGCGTTTCTTATATTAAAGAAGCGGACGCCTTTTTCCACCTGGCATGGGGCGGTGTGAACCGTCAGGAGATCGACTCACCTGAGGTTCAGGCGAAAAATGTAGCTGGCTCCCTGGATTGTATCCGGGCGGCGAAAGCATTAAACTGCCGTATGTTTATGGATGCAGGTTCCAGAGTGGAGTATGGTCTTACAGATGGCTTTATGCAGGAAGATATAGAATGTCATCCGGTGAACCAGTATGGAAAGGCAAAATGGGAATTTTACCAGAAGGCAGTGCCTTTATGTGAAGAACTGGGACTCCATTATGTGCATCTGCGCTTTTTCAGTGTATATGGAACAGGAGACCATCCCTGGTCTATCATTTCCACTCTTGTGCGGGAACTTCCAGCAGGAAACAAGGTTTCTTTAAGCGCATGCAGACATCAGTGGAACTTTATGTATATTGATGATGCTGTGGAGGCAGTGTATGAGTTGTATGAACAACTGCCCCAGTCTGCTGATGCAGGGGTTAAGAAAAATGGTCTTGTAAGCACCATTGTAAACATTGCCAGCAAAGATACGAGAGTGTTAAAGGACTTTGTAGAGGAGATCCATTCCATTGCAGGTGGTGCCGGTGAATTGGAGTACGGGACTTTTGTCCAGGCAAAAGAAGGTGCCCTTTCTATTAAGCCGGATATTTCACGTCTTACACTGCTTACCAGTGGCTGGCAGGAAAGATTTACCTTCCGGCAGGGCATTGAAATTATGATGAAAAAGAGAAAGAGAACAAAAACCTATGAAAAAGATCAGTGTATTGATTCCCTGTTATAACGAGGTGGAAAATGCAGGCCCCATCAGCAAGGCAGTAACCGATATTTTAGAGAAGGAACTGCCTCAGTATGATTATGAACTTGTATTTATTGATAATGACTCCACAGACGGAACACGGGATGTGATCCGTGGACTGTGTAAGGAAAATCCAAGGATCAAGGCTATTTTTAATGCAAGAAATTTCGGTCAGTTTAACTCTCCGTATTATGGCATGCTCCAGGTAACAGGAGACTGCGTTATTGAGATGGTAGCAGATTTCCAGGATCCGGTTGAGATGATCCCCAAGTATGTCCATGATGGGAAAAGGGCTATAAGATCGTTATCGGCATTAAGACCAGTAGCAAGGAAAATAAGTTTATGTACTGGCTGCGCACCTGCTACTACAAGACCATTAAGAAAATGTCTGATGTAGAACAGATCGAACATTTTACAGGTTCCGGTCTGTATGACAGGGAATTTATTGAGATCCTGCGCAAGTTAGATGATCCCACACCGTTTTTGCGGGGTATCGTAGCGGAACTTGGCTATAAGCGCAAAGAGATCCCTTATGAGCAGCCAAAGCGCCGTGCAGGAAAGACACACAACAATTTCTACCGTCTGTATGACGCTGCCATGTTAAGCGTTACTTCTTATACAAAAGAGGGACTGCGCCTGGCAACGATCTTCGGCGGTGTCTGTGCAGCAGGAAGTATGATCATTGCCCTGATCTATCTGGTGATGAAGCTGATCTGGTGGGATCGTTTTCCTGCAGGTATGGCGCCTATGCTCATTGGAATGTTGTTTTAGGCTCTGTACAGTTATTCTTTATCGGCTTTCTGGGAGAGTACATTATGAGTATCAATCAGCGCGTGATGAAGCGTCCTCTTGTGATCGAAGAAGAACGGCTGAACTTTGACCAGAAAGATGAAAATGCAAAGGACGGTAAGGCAAATGAAGTATAAAGTGGATGTGGTCCGTATCCGTGAAAATTCCATTACACTGAACGGATGGGCTCTGGGAAAGACCCCGGAGAGCAAGGTCACTTTCCGGGTAGAAGATGAACATCACCAGCCGGTGAAGTGCAAAATGGTTTCTACCAGAAGAGATGATGTAAGCCAGATCTATTTTAAGAAAGTGATCGATAAGGAATTTGGCTTTGATATCCAGTTTCCATATGAGAGAGGAAAAAGTTACTGGCTGCTGATCCGCTGTGATGGCAGACAGGCAAAGATCAAATATAATGAAGAACTGATCACCAAGAGAGCCAGTGTTGCCCACAAGCGCATGGAAAAGATCAAAGATCTGATGAACATGGAAACGGTCCATGTAGCTCTTGATTTCTGGAAGGAAAATGGTCTCCGTGCCCTTATTAAAAAATCCTGCCATAAGATCCAGGGACTGGATAATGATTACGATTATGGTGAGTGGTATGAGCTGACCAAGCCGACAGAGGAAGAACTGAAGGCCCAGAGGGAAACACATTTTGAAAAAGAACCTTTATTTTCCGTAGTCATACCGGTATACAAAACACCGGAGCGCTATCTGAAAGAGATGTTAGACTCCATTCTGGACCAGACTTATGGAAACTGGGAAGTATGTATTGCCGATGGAAGCCCCAGAGGCCAGGATGTGGAAAAGGTATTAAAGAAATATGCACAGAAAGACTCCCGGATCCGTTATGAGATCTTGGGGGGAAACAGGGGCATTTCCGGAAATACCAATGCAGCTCTTGCTATGGCAAAGGGGGAATATGTGATCCTGGCAGACCATGATGATACCATTCCGCCCCAGGCATTTTATGAGGTGGCAAAGGCTATCAATAAGCATCCGGACTGTGATGTGCTGTATTCAGATGAAGACAAGCTGGATATGGATGGAAAGGCTTTATTTGATCCTCATTTTAAGCCGGATTTTAACCCGGACCTGCTTACCAGTGTGAATTATATCTGCCATTTGTTCGTGGTGAAAAAAGAGTTATTAGATCAGGTAGGCGGCTTCCGCCAGGAATTTGACGGAGCCCAGGATTATGACTTTATCTTCCGCTGCACTGAGCAGGCAAAAGAGATCGTCCATATCCCACAGGTACTTTATCACTGGCGCTGCCATCAGGACTCTACTGCCAGCAATCCGGAAAGCAAGATGTATGCTTTTGAGGCTGGTTCCAGAGCGATCATGGCCCATTATGAGCGTATGGGCATCCCGGCAGAACGTGTGGAAAAGGGCGTAGATTACGGTATTTACCATACTACCTTTAAGATCAAAGGAGAGCCCCTGATCTCCATTATTATTCCAAATAAGGATCACAGCAAGGATCTGGATGTGTGTGTCCGGTCTATTTTAGAGAAGTCTACTTACCGGAACCTGGAATTTATCATTGTGGAAAATAACAGTACAGAGCCGGAGACCTTTGCTTATTATAAAAAGATGGAAGAAAAACATCCGTCCTTCCATGTAGTTACCTGGAAAGAAGGCTTTAATTATTCTGCCATCAACAATTTTGGCGCATCCTTTGCAAAGGGAGAGTACCTGCTGCTTCTTAATAATGATACGGAACTGTTAGAGCCTGACAGCATTTGTGAAATGCTTGGGTTCTGCCAGAGAGAAGAGGTTGGTATTGCGGGAGCAAGGCTTCTGTATGCAGATGATACCATTCAGCATGCAGGTGTTGTTATTGGTTTCGGCGGTATTGCTGGACATACCTTTATCGGTCTTCACAAAGCGGAAAACAGTTATTTCCACCGTGCAATGTGTGCCCAGGATTACAGTGCTGTTACAGCTGCCTGCCTTATGACAAAGAAGTCTGTGTTTGAGGCTGTGGGAGGTTTAAGTACGGAACTGGCAGTTGCCTTTAATGATATTGATTACTGCATGAAAGTCCGCGCTCTGGGAAAACTGGTAGTATATGCCCCTTATGCAACTCTTTACCATTATGAGTCCAAATCCAGGGGACTGGAAGATACGCCTGAGAAGGTGGCGCGGTTTAACAGGGAAGTAGCTATTTTCATTAAGAAATGGCCGGACATCATTAAAAATGGTGATCCTTACTACAACCCGAACCTGACGTTAAGAAAGTCCAATTTTGCCCTGCGTGATCTGTTAAAAGAAAAGATCGGTGAACCTTACGACCTGTCAGTTTATGATAAGTTTGCACCTGAGGAGAAAAAGAGTGATGAGTAATAAGGCGAAAGTAACGGTGGTCATTCCCAATTATAATGGTCTTAAGTTTATGGATCCCTGTTTTAAGGCTCTGGATCTGCAGCTTTGCCGTGATTTTGACATCCTGGTAGTGGATAATGGTTCTACAGACGGAAGCGTAGAATGGCTGAAGGAACATGAGATACCAAGCATCTTCCTTGAGAAGAATACCGGTTTTTCAGGGGCTGTAAATGTGGGGATCAAAGCCTCAAAGACCCCTTATGTGATCCTTTTAAACAATGATACAGAACCGGACTGCCACTATATTGGAGAGATGATCAAGGCCATTGAACGTTCACCGGAGATCTTTTCTGTAAGCAGCAAGATGATCCAGCTGTATGACCACAGCAAAATGGATGATGCAGGAGATATGTATACACTGTTAGGCTGGGCATTCCAACGGGGCGTTGGACGTCCGTCTACAGGATACAACCGCAGCTGTTCTGTTTTTTCTGCCTGTGCAGGTGCTGCCATCTATCGCAGGGAAGTGTTTGAGACCATCGGTTATTTTGACGAGATGCATTTTGCTTATCTGGAAGATATTGATGTGGGTTACAGGGCGAAGATTTATGGTTATAAAAATGTTTACTGCCCAAGCGCCATGGTATACCACGTGGGAAGCGGTACCAGTGGATCCCGTTACAATTCATTTAAGGTCCGTCTGGCAGCAAGAAACAATATTTATCTGAACTATAAAAATATGCCATGGCCCCAGTTGCTTTTAAATGCTCTTCCGCTGGGACTGGGGATCCTGGTAAAATATGGATTTTTTAAGAAGATCGGGTTTGGAAAAGATTATCTGGACGGTCTGAAAGAGGGAGTGAAGACAGCAAAGCTGTGTAAAAAAGTAAAATAATAACAGAGACCACCTGAAACATTAATGCTGCCATTGAGTGGGAATTATGCACCGGAACTCTCCTCTATATCCGGGAATTTCTGGCCCGTCAGGCGGCAAAACGGTGAAGTTTATTATATTTTAAGAGAAAAGTTATGGAATAATGGGATTGTATCATGTATAATGTTTTGAATGAAGAAGCCGTTTTCTCCGGCGGGGGAAAATGAGTGAACAGCTTAACAAAAGGTGATATACAATGATAAAAGATAACCAGAAAAGCCTGAACCATGTTCAGGTTCTTCTGGATGCAGTGGTAACAGCAGTAGCCTATATACTGGCGTGGTTTATTATCGTCAGCGGAAAGGTAGTGCCTTTAAGAGGAGCAACTCTGGAGCCGGGACCTTATTTTCTGGCACTTATATTTATTGTTCCTGTTTATCTGATCTTAAATGGCTGTTTTCATCTGTATGTACCAAAGCGCATCCAGGGAAGAAGGGTTGAATTTGCCAATATCTGTAAGGCAAATGTGATCGGCCTGATGCTTTTTACGCTGATCCTTTTCGGCGGACGAAGCTTTATTGTTCATCTTGGGGTATTTCTCGACCAGAATGCTCCTGGTGTTTTTTGCTTTGAATATTCTTCTTCTGGCAGGAGAGAGACTGGCGATCCGTCTGTTTTTTACGCTCTCTGCGTACCAATGGCTATAATCAGAAGCATGTGCTTATGATCGGTTACAGCCCGTGCGGCAGAAGGTTTTATTGACCGTGTGACTCTAAATCCGGAATGGGGCTATCATATCCAGGGTATCCTGGATGACCATAAAAAAGCAGGTTATGTTTACAAGAAAGTCCAGGTTTTAGGACCGATCTCCCATTTGGAGACCTTTCTTGCAGCGAATACCTTAGACGAGATCGTTATTACTTTAAGTATCGGTGAATATGCAAATCTGGAACAGATCGTTGCGGCCTGTGAAAAGTCAGGTGTGCATACCAAATTTATTCCGGATTACAATAACATTATCCCTACGATCCCTTATATGGAAGATCTTCAGGGACTTCCGGTGATCCATATCCGCCATGTACCTCTTACCAGCGTATTTAATGCAACTATAAAGCGTATGGTAGATATCTGTGGCGCACTGTTTGGGATCATCCTGTTTTCGCCTCTTATGCTGCTGACAGCAGCATTGATCAAACTTACTTCTCCAGGTCCGATCATTTACAGCCAGGAGAGGATCGGACTGCACAACCGTCCTTTTAAAATGTTTAAATTCCGTTCCATGGAAGTACAGGATCCAAATAAAGAAAAAGAACCAGTGGACAACCCCTCATGACCCCCGTGTTACTCCGGTAGGCCGTTTTATACGAAAGACCAGTATTGATGAGATGCCTCAGTTTTTTAACATTCTCATTGGAGATATGAGCCTGGTTGGTCCAAGGCCGGAGCGGCCTCTTTTTGTAGAAAAGTTTAAAGAAGAGATCCCACGTTATATGATCAAGCACCAGTAAGACCAGGTCTTACAGGCTGGGCGCAGGTCAATGGTTACAGAGGAGATACTTCTATTACAAAGAGGATCGAGCATGACCTGTATTACATTGAAAACTGGAGCCTTGGATTTGATTTTAAGATCATGTTCCTGACGATATTCAAAGGCTTTATTAATAAAAACGCATACTAGAATGACAGCGGTCTGACTGCTGTTATCACTACAATGAGGAAACGTACATGAATCACGACTTTGATAATGAATTTGAAACGGATGACGAGTTAAAAAGAGGGCGCAGCCGCAGAAAAGACGGAAGGAAATACGCTTCTTCCGGACTTACCGGCAGAACAGGCAGTACAGGAAGAGGCAGCCGGACTGCAAGGACGGCAGCCAGGTCCGGGAAAAGCCGCTTAAGGACCATTATCATTTTTATTGTGGCAGAGATCATTGCACTGGCACTGATCGGCGCAGGCTGGTATGGAAAGCGTATGATGTCCCTGATGCAGACGGATACAGAGTTTAATAAGTCTGATATGACAAATCCTTATATCTCTGTGGAAAAAGAGCAGGCTATGAAGGGATACTGGACCGTAGCTCTTTTTGGTGTGGACAGCCGTGACAGTTCTGTGGGCAAAGGAAATATGTCCGATGTTATCATCATCTGCAATATCAATCAGGAAACAGGGGAGATCAAACTGGTCAGCCTTTTCCGTGATACGTATCTGAATGTAGATGATAAAAATGGTTACAACAAGATCAACCAGGCTTACTTCAGAGGCGGCCCGAAACAGGCAGTAGAAGCCTTAAACAGAAACCTGGATCTGGAGATCAATGATTATGCTACATTTAACTGGAAAGCAGTAGCAGATGCCATTAATATCCTGGGCGGTGTAGATGTGGAACTGAGCAAGGCGGAGTTTTATTATATCAATGCCTATATTACAGAAACAGTAGAGTCTACAGGTGTTGGCTCTTATCAGTTAAAGAGCGCAGGCCCGAACCATTTAGACGGTATCCAGGCAGTTGCCTATGCACGCTTAAGAAAGATGGATACAGACTTTGCAAGAACAGAACGTCAGAGAAAGATCATCCAGTTAAGCTTTGATAAATTAAGACAGGCAAACTTTTCTGTTGTTAATAATGTAATGGAAGTGGTATTCCCACAGATCTTAAGCAGTATCACATTAGATGATGTGATCCCGGCTGCAAAGAACCTGACCCGTTATCATATCGGTGATACCGCCGCTTCCCTGAGGCAAGAAGTGATGCCAATATGGGTAAAAAGGGTGACTGTGTCATTCCGCAGACCTTAGAGAGCGATGTGGTTTCTCTTCACAAGTTCCTGTTTGGTGACGAAAATTACACCCCAAGTGATATGGTAAAGAAGATCAGCGCAAAGATTGCTTCTGATACAGGTCTGTATAAAGAAGGAAAAGCCGGTAGGTGATGTTGGTACAGATGGCGGTTATATTCCTAAGACTACAGAGGCAAAGAAAAGAAGACAAGACAACAGCGGACGGCTCAGAAAGCAGTTCTTCTTCTGAAAAGAACAATGAAAGTACTTCTTCCACAAAAGAGAGTATTATTGACGGTGAAACTGATTTTGAGTATGAAACAGATGAAGATGGAAAATGTGATCGATCCTCCGGAAGATTATATACCACCAACCAGTAAACATTCTTCTGAAACGACCCAGAGTTCTCATACAGGTGAAAGCAGTCAGGCCCATCCGGGAGAGACTACAAAGGCAGCCCATCCGGGAGACTCCACAGAAAGCTTAAAGCCTACGGTTCCAAGCGGTACGCTGTCACCTTCCCGTACCACAGAAGCGGCAACTACAGAGGCTGCTACAAAACCATATGGACCGGGAAGCAGTGAAACAACAGCAGCTTCATCCTTCAATCCTGGAAACAGCATCAAAGAAGAGAATGTAGGCGGTCCGGGAGAGATGATCTCACCGGCAGCTTAATAAGCATTAAAAGATAACACCAAAGTTTAAGAAAGAGATTTCGTGAAAGCAGGGAGAATTCCTCTTTTGCGGGATCTCTTTTTGGAAGGAGAACAGATCATATATGAGGAAAAACAATTTGTTGAAAAAGACAGCCTGGATCGTTCTTTCCGCAGTCCTTTTTGGAACCGTGGCAGGAACGGTTATGACCGGGATCCAGATTGCGTCTTCCGGAATGGTTTCCCAGTTTTTTGCGATCGTTGCGTCAGATGAGGATACAGTAAAGGCGGAGGGAGAAGCACTGCCGCCTCCAGAACCATTTCCGGGAGAAAAGATACCGGAAACATTTCCACAGGCAGCAGACATTCCGGCACCGTCAACGGATGTTTCAGAGATCGTAGAAGAGGCAATGCCAACGGTTGTGGCAGTTGCCAGCACAGCCGTTTACCAGACTCCGGATTACGGATACAGCTGGTTTTTCGGAGGCGGAAGCCAGTCTTATGAGGTGCCAAGCAGTGGTTCCGGGATCATCATTGGTAAAAATGATACGGAACTGCTGATCGTGACCAATAATCATGTAGTGAAGGACACAGTATCATTAAAGATCACATTTGTAGATGATACAGCTGTGGATGCTGCGGTAAAGGGGACAGATGCAGATACAGATCTGGCAGTTATTTCCATCCCGATAGATCAGATCCCACAGGAAACCCAGGATAAGATAGCCGTTGCAAGGCTTGGGGACTCAGACAGCTTAAAAGTAGGACAGGGCGTGATCGCCATTGGAAATGCTCTTGGGTATGGCCAGTCCGTTACAGTGGGATATGTAAGCGCCTTAAACCGGGAAGTACAGACTTCCGACGGAAATACAAGAGTCCTGCTTCAGACAGATGCAGCCATCAATCCGGGAAACAGTGGTGGCGCCCTTTTGAACATGAAAGGGGAAGTGATCGGCATCAATGCGGCTAAATATTCCTCCACAGAAGTAGAAGGGATTGGCTATGCCATTCCTGTTTCAGGAGTCCAGGAGATTTTAGATGAACTGATGAACCGTAAGACCCGTTCTGAAGTAGAGGAAAGCAGACGGGGATATCTGGGGATTCAGGGAACTACAGTAGATGAAGAAACAGCGGCAACCTTTGATATGCCGAAGGGCGTTTATGTATACAAGATACTGGAAGACGGGGCTGCGGCTGGCTCTGAACTTCGTGAGAAAGATATTATCACCAAGCTGGATGGCATGACTGTAAAGAGTATGCAGGAACTGCAGAAATTCCTGAAAGGCTATGAAATGGGAGAGACCATTGAACTGCTGGTGCAGCGCCAGGAAGAAGGCCGGTATAAGGAACAGCAGATCCAGATTACGCTGGCAGGACTGCCGGAAGGTGAAGGACAACAGGAGAAACAGGATAACAGGGAGCAGCCCGGGGAAACAGCACCTTCCAGAAGAGAAGACAGTAATCCCTGGAGTTTTCCGGGAAATGGCTTCCCATGGGGAAGAATGTGGTAAGGAGAAAAGACAGTGGACGATAAGAATATGGAAAACGAGATGACAAATGGATCCCAGGATGATAATAAAAATAACGATAATTATGAGAAGATCTGCTATATGTGCCGCAGACCGGAGAGCAAGGCAGGACCAATGATCTCAATGCCGGGAGGCATGTGTCTGTGCCATGACTGTATGCAGAAGGCTTTTGATACAGTGACTAAGGGAGGCATGGATTTTTCAAAAATTGCCCAATATGCCTTATATGAACATGAATTTCAGTGACTTAAGCCAGATGCCGCCAGTGAATGAGATCCCTCAGAGCCAGAAACTGAAAAAG
>ENA-OPZN01000203-OPZN01000203.1-human-gut-metagenome-genome-assembly--contig:-NODE-203-length-23010-cov-2.290041_pt1 | contig 23010 bp, 30 predicted proteins | sample MGYA00242483_ERZ504503 | MGnify/ENA primary metagenome ERZ504503 (study PRJEB26092, sample SAMD00036285) | human gut metagenome | host: Homo sapiens | study: EMG produced TPA metagenomics assembly of... | reverse complement strand
CATTCAAATCTCTTGTGAGATCTGTCAAAACGGCAGATCTTTTTTTGTGTAATATCGCCAATCTTCGTATATTTTCAAAATATACTCTTGTTTTTTATACCAGTAGTGCTATTTTAAAGTCAATGATTAGCATCTAAACATTCAATGAGAGGACGCTCTCAGAAACGAACACATTATCTTACACATCCCGATGTACTTTAAGTGTACATCCCAAGAAAAGGGGGACATATTCACATGGCAAAACAGGGTAGTTCCACAAAGCAGTTAAAGCAGACTCTGGGCTTCTGGGATCTGATGAGTACGGCAATCGGTCAGATCATCGGAGCCGGTATTATGACACTTTTAGGTTCCGCCATCGCTCTTACAGGCCGTTCCGTTCCGATCTCATTTCTGATCGCAGCAGTTCTGGTTGTCGGTTATTCCATTCCAAAGATCCTGATCTGCGGTGCAGTCCGTGCCCGCGGCGGTGAATACACCATGGTGGCAATGTTAGGCGGCACACGTATGGCAGGTATCTACACCGTAGTTAATACCTTAAGCAACTTATCACTGGCAATGTATTCACTGTCATTTGCAAGTTATTTTATTTCACTTTTCGGCTTCGGAAACGAAAAAGTGATCGCACTTATTGTTACAACTCTTTTCTTCCTTATTAATATCGTAGGCGTTGATATTATGGAGAAATTCCAGAACCTGATCGTAGCAATGCTTTGCATCGCCCTGGGATTATTCGCAGTCGTTGGTCTGAAACATGTACAGCCTGATTATCTGACAAACGGATTTTTAACCGGCGGGATCGGCGGACTCTTCCAGGCCGGCGGACTTTTAACCTTCGCAGTCGGCGGAAGTACCGTAGTCGCAAACCTGTCTGCAGAAGCAAAAAATCCAACCAGGGACATCCCGGTAGTTATGCTTGTTTCCACTTTGATCGTAGCCGTTATTTATGGCCTGATCGGTATCGTTGCAGCCGGCGTACTTCCTGTGGAACAGGTTGCTGGCGAAAATCTGTCACTGGTTGCACAGTATGTTCTTTCCCGTCCGCTGTATGTATTCTTCATGACCTGCGGCGCAATGTTTGCACTGATCTCTACTTTAAACGCACAGTTTGCATGGGCTACCAAGCCGATCTTACAGGGCTGTGATGACGGATGGCTGCCTCAGCAGCTGGCTTACCTCCATCCAAAGTTTAAAACACCCGTTGTACTCCTTGGCATCCTGTATGTGATCGCAGTTGTATGCATCATTTCCGGTTTATCCGTCAGCATCCTTGGAAACCTTTCCCTGATCATGACCACTCTGGCAGTTGCTATCATCTGCGCATTTACATGGAAATTGCCTATCATTTGTCCAAAAGGCTGGGCTAATTCCAAGTTTAAAGTCAGCGGCCCTGTAATGACTGCCATCGTTATTTTCTCTACAGCTTGTGCTGTATTTAACATCTGGCTGAACGTGACCCAGCTGTCCAAGGGACTTATTATTGGAAACGTAGTACTTCTGATCATCTCCATTATTTTCGCACAGGCACGTATGAGCCATGTTGACTTAAGCCCAAGTTATGAGGAAAACTGCAGGGATGAAGAAAAGGCAGAAAACTAAATTTTAATTAAAAACAGTAAGAAATATCAGGATCTTTCTCATGAAATACGATTTTACAACACAGGTATCCAGAGAAAACACAGGTTCCAGCAAGTGGGACGGCATGTATGCAGCAAACCCAAATGTACCGGAGGGAACCGTACCATTTTCCGTAGCAGATATGGAATTTAAAAACCCGCCACAGATCGCAGAAGGCATTGGAGAATATCTGAAAAACTCCATTATGGGATATACCTTTGCAACCGATGCTTATTACGATGCAGTGATCGGCTGGATGAAACGTCGTCACAACTGGGATATTAAGAAAGAATGGATCGTAGAGTATCCAGGCGTTGTACCTGCACTGTACCACATGGTAAACCTGTTTACAGCTCCAGGTGATGGTGTTCTCTTATTCACACCTGTTTACTATCCATTTTACAATGCAGTACGTAAAGGCGGCCGTACTCTGGCAGAAAGCCGTCTGCTGCTTACCGGCGACCACTATGAGATCGATTTTGCAGACTTTGAAGAAAAGGCAAAAGATCCAAAGAACAAACTTCTGTTATTATGCAGCCCGCACAACCCGGTTGGCCGTGTATGGACCAAAGAAGAACTGGCTAAGATCGGTGAGATCTGCTTGAAGAACAATGTTATGGTAGTTGCAGATGAGATCCACAATGACCTGATCATGCCAGGTTATGAGCACACTGTATATGCAACTGTTTCCGAAGAAATGGCACAGAACTGTATCGTATGCACCTCACCAAGCAAGACCTTCAATATGGCTGGTATGATGACCTCCAATATCATTGTTCCAAATCCGGAATTAAAGCAGAAAGTTTATGACTACCGTGAGAGCCAGGCTGTATTCTTCTGCAACATGGCTGGTTATAAGGGCTGTGAGATCGCATACAATGACTGCGAGGACTGGCTGGAAGAATTACTTCCTATCCTGGACCACAACCGTCGGGTAGTAGAGGACTTCATGGCAGAGCATTTCCCACAGATCAAAGTAATGCGCCTGGAAGGAACCTACTTACAGTGGCTGGACTGCAGAGGACTTGGCCTTACTTCTAAAGAGCTGGAGGCATTTATGACCCAGGAAGCATTTATCTTTACAGATGAAGGCTATGTATTCGGCGAACCTGGTGAATGCTTCGAACGTATCAACCTTGCTTGCCCGACCCATGTACTGGAAGCTGCATTAAAGCGCATGGATGAAGCGTGGAAGAAACATAATAAATAAACCAGACAGACCTCCCTTACCAACTCTATACAAAATATATAAATACAGAACCGGCAGGAAAGTATTTCCCTCTCCTGCCGGTTCTGCATTTATAAATATGATGTTTTCGTGATCTTTCTATTTTCTCATTTCTTTTAAATTATGCCAAATCGTAAATCCAACTCCCACCCAGATAAAGCAGAAAGCGATGAGGCGGTGGATCTCCAGTGTTTCATGGAAGTAAAAGCGTCCCATAAGGAACTGGATGGTGGGGTTCACATACATTAAAATACCGGTAAGGTAATAAGGGATCATTTTTACACCCTTATTAAATAACAGCAATGGAACGGATGTGATCACACCTGCCATTGGAAACAGTAAAAACTGCATTCCATGAAGAACTCCCAGACTTCCGTGTCCGTTCATTTCGCTGTAAACACAGAACAGCAGCGCGATCGGAGTTACAAATAAGGTCTCTGCAAACAGGGAAAGTCCTGCATCCAGATGCACACTTTTCTTCACTGCCCCGTAAAAAGCAAAACTTAAACCGATGACCATTGCCATTACCGGACCATGCGGTAAACTCCCATGAGATAACCTACACCGATAATGGAAAACAGTGCTGTCATCTGCTCTAAACGGCTCATTTTTTCATGAAATAAAAATACGCCGATGGCTGTTACAAAAATAGGTTCCAGAAAATATCCCAGACTGGCATCCAGTACATGCCCTGAATTGATAGCGAAAATATATACACCCCAGTTGACACATACTAAAACACCGCTGACCATACAGCAGATCATGGTCTTTTGTCTGCAAATACCTGTCTGATATCTCCCCCACCGCCCGGTCACTGCCAGATAGCCAAGCATAAAAGCATGGACCAGACTACTCTCTGGGCCAGTACATAGGCGGAATTTACCTCTGCAAGCAGGTTCCAGAAAACAGTCAACAGTCCCCAGCAGATGTAGGTGATCGTTAACGCTGATGGCACCTTTTCTTTTTGTATTATCCATATGCGATCTCTCCTGTTGTCTTTTGTATTTATTTCTGTCTGTTTTTATCTAGTTTATTTTATATTTCAGGATTTGTAAAATGCTTTTTGATATATGACCACAAAAAAAACATCAGTACTCCAGGCTGGTGAATTCCTGTGTACCGATGTTTTTTATTGGCAATCATTTCTGTTTTTTATTCTTTGTTTGTCACATGAACATTTCTGCTCTTTATCTGTAATTATTCTTTATCAATAACCCCCTGCTTTACCAGTTCTCTCTTCAGATACCGCAGCTGGCCACCGCAGAGAACTACTTCCAGCTCATTATCTGTAAGATCTAATTTCACCTTAAAGGTAAAGCCCTTTGTTACATCTTTTACTTCTACTTCCCTTGCCTGGATCTGGTCTAAGAAGTTCTCGATCTCCAGTTCATCTCTCAGATCGATCTTCTCATAATCGGCCGGATCCTCAAAAAGCATTGGGACGATACCATGATTTACCAGATTTCCTTTGTGGATACGGGCAATACTCTTGGCAATGACACATTTTACTCCCAGATACATTGGGTTGATGGCTGCATGCTCTCTGGAGGAGCCCTGACCATAGTTCTCACCGCCAATGATGATACTGGAGCCCATTTCTCTTGCTCTCTCAGAGAACTCAGGATCATATCTGTGATAGCAGTATTTGGACATCAGCGGGATGTTGGAACGCATACTGGAAAACTCTGCGCTGGCTGGTGTGATGTCATCGGTGGAAATATTGTCGCCGCCCTTTAAGCTTACCGGCACTTTTAAGTGCTGAACCGGTACTTCCGGAACTGGAAGGAACTTGATGTTTGGTCCACGGACGATCTCTACCTTCTTAGCTTCCTCTTCCGGAAGAGGTTTGATGATCAGGTTATCATTGATCTCATACTCATCTTTTTCATGAACAGCTGCCAGAATGTCAATCTGATCTCCTAAAATATCTGCTGCTGTTGCAAATGTTCCCATGATCGCAGTAGCTGCTGCACTTTCCGGGCTTACCAGATAGATCTTTGCATTTGGATTACCTGCACGGCCCTTAAAGTTACGGTTGGAAGTACGCACTGCAATGCCTTCTGTAGCCGGTGTCTGGCCGATAGCACAACATGGTCCGCAGGCGATCTCCAGGATACGTACACCTGCATCCATAAGCATTCCCAGATAACCGTCTTCCATCAATGCTTTGTAGGTCTGTCTGGAAGCAATGGCACAGGTACAGCTTACATTATCATTTACCTTATGTCCCTTAAATACCAGGGCTGCCTTTGCAATATCTGCATAACTTGCGTTGGTACAGCTGCCGATAAATACCTGCTGAACAGGAAGTTTTTCTACCTCGGACAGAGGTTTTACATTGTCCGGCTGGTGGGGGCATGCTACTAATGGCTGTAAGGAGCTAAGATCAAGATCGACCACTTCATCATATTCTGCGTCCTGATCCGCAAGCAGCTCTCTGTACTCATCTTCTCTTTTCTGGGACTTCATGAATTTACGTACCTGTTCATCTGCCGGGAAAATGGACGTGGTTGCACCCAATTCTGCCCCCATATTTGTAATAGTCGCTCTCTGAGGTACTTCCAGAGTTGCTGCACCAGGACCTGCATATTCGTATACATTTCCAAGACCGCCTTTAATGGTCACACGGCGCAGCATCTCTAAAATTACCTCTTTTGCGTTGACACCTGGCTTTAAAGCGCCGGTCAGGTTAACTTTGATCACTCTCGGCATTTTCAGACGCATAGGAACGCCGGTCATGGCAGTAGCAACATCCATACCTCCTACACCGATACACAGCATACCAATAGAACCGCCGTGAGGTGTATGGCTGTCACCTCCCATGCTTACCTTTCCAGGAGCGCCGAAGCGTGATACCTGGACTGCATGGCAGATACCGTTTCCAGGTCTGGAAACATGAACACCGAAATGCTCAGCTGCAGACTGTAAGTAAATATGGTCATCCGGAGTCTTATGATCTACATAAAGAAGATTATGATCCAGATAGCTTACGCTGCATTCTGTGCGGATCCGGTCCAAGCCAATGGCTTCAAATGCCAGATATGTCATGACTGCGTTAATATCATGTGTCAGTGTCTGATCTACTTTTATAAAAACTTCTTCTCCGGCTTTCATGCTTCCGGATACATAGTGAGCTTCAATGATTTTTTCTTGTAAGTGATTTTCCCATAGTGTTCTGTCTCCTGGAATTTAAGTATCTACATAATCATTTCTTTAACTACTGTTTCCGCTGATCCGGTGCCGGGTTGTCTTTTTCTCCTCCCTGCATATGATCATAATCCTGCAGTTTAACCTGAGATACCTCTGTATCCTTCTTTCTGCCGATTCTTATTTTTCCAGATTTCCGGCTCCTGAAAGTTTTCCGGAGCTTCCACACCAGGCACCCGATCACTGCTGCTGTTATCCAGAACGGGCTGGTAATGATCACACAGATTCCAAAGTTTTTCACTCCTTCTGCCAACCGCCTTCCATTATCTGACAATCCCTTTAAAATCTGCTCTCCAGCAGATTCCGGAACAGCCTCGGTATACCGCTTCACTTCGTTAATATTTAACGTCACCTGACTGTACTCGATCTGGTTGTCATAGAGACGCAGCTGGGATTCGTAAGATTCCAGTTCATAACGGATATCTGACAGCCGCTCTTCTAATGCGATGATGCTATCCATGGAGTCTGCCTTTTCAAGCAGTACCCACAAACGGTCCTGTTCAATCTTTAATGTCTTTTTGCGGCTCTCGATGTCACTGTACTGCAGTGTCACATCCTTGGTGCTTTCTGACCTTCTAACTACGTTTCCTGCTGACTCCACACCATTTAAGAATTCATCCAACCGGTCCTTGGGCACACGTACGGTCAGATCAGCCCAGCGCATCATAGGATTGCCCTGCCAGTCTAATTGATTGCCAGAAACATTTTCATTTTCAATATATCCGCCGAACTGCCTGATCTGTGTTTTCAAAGCTGTCATCAACTGCTCAAACTGCTCAGTCTCAACGTCCATGCTGGCAGTTCTGATCAGCTTTCGGCCTGTTTCTACTGTTGCCATATTCTCTGTTCCTGATGCTGTGCCCGCTGCTGTATCCACAAAAGCTGATGCCCCTTCCCCGGACATCTCCCCCCTTCTCATTCTCCACATCCATGGCAGCGGCTGCTGTCTCCATGATATACCCGTTATTGATGCTGTTTTTAGAACCGCTTGCGGCTCCACACCCTGAAATGACTGCCACTACTCCGGCAATTGCAATACCACGCCAATACTTCCTCATAATTTTCCTCCTTCCATGTCTAATGTTCTCCCGGAATCTTTTTTTCATTTCAAAAAATAATCTGATTTTTTACCACGCTGCCTTCCTTGTATTTTCAGTATATCAGATTTCTTCCCGTCAAACCTATCTTTTCCCTTAACTTTGTGCAAAGATTCTCTTGCAGACAGTGCAATAACCTATCAAACACACTGATGATTTTGCTAAGTATATCCTGCCTTCTTCTTACATGCCCCATTAAAAAACTTATATGTCTTATTTAAAAAACTATTTCTACATCCAGAGTATTGCTGTATAATCATATCCATACTTAATCATACATTTTTATGGCCTTTTCCAAGAAAAGAAGCCAGAAAGGACATTTTTATGACCAAGCTCGATCATGCTGCTATCCGCACAGTTCATTTACGAGGAAGCACAAACGTTTTTTAAGGATGTTTTTTAATATGCATATGTGGAGGGAGAATTGGTGAAAAACCAGGACGCAAATGCTGGTTCAAAGAAGGGATCCAGTTATGCGAAGCAACAGAAATATCTGTTTCTGCTGAAAACGGCTACGACCATATTTCCCTTGCTGTAGACTCTGTTCCTGAAATCATGAAAAAATCAAAGCATATCCTGTTACCCCTATTAACGACCACTGGTCCTCACTTCCAAACGGAACAAAAATCGAATTAAAGCTTCTTTCAGACTGGAAATTGAATGAGGAATAATATTTTATAAAGCTCTCTGGAAAGTGGGGTAATCTTCTTTATTTTACTTTGTTTCTGTCTTCTGTAAGAAATTCTTCCTGTGGAAATGCCACACCATCTTCTACTACTTCATTCCAAATACGGATCATATCTGAGAGGTCTTTTTGCTAAAAGTAATATCCCCGCTTTCTAAAACAATCAAGCTATGGTAAAATGAATGTTGCAGATACAGTTACACTTCCTGGTTTAACTGTAACCAACTATAATCCCACAGAGGTGTGTCATGAACCATTCAAACAACCATGTTACAGAACTGATCAAAGAAACTCTGGTCCTTACAGCAGCTATGGCCATCGTAGCCGGAGCTGTGTACTTCTTTCTTTTACCAAGCCATGCTTCCGTAAGCAGTATCTCCGGTCTTGGTATTATCTTATCTAACTTTGTCCCTCTGCCCCTTTCAGCCATCACCATGATCTTAAATATACTTTTACTGATCATCGGATTTTTACCTGCGGAAAAGAATTCGGGCTAAAACCGTATACACCAGTATTGTACTTCCCCTTTTCCTGGCCCTTTTTGAAAGAATCTTCCCGAACATCGGCTCCTTAACTGACAGTCAGGAACTGGATGTTTTATGCTATGTTTTAACAGTCAGTATCGGTTTAAGCATCCTGTTTAACCGAAATGCTTCTTCCGGTGGTCTGGATATCGTTGCCAAGATCATGAACAAATATCTCCATATGGATCTTGGAAAGCCATGTCCTTATCCGGCATGTGCGTTGCTCTTTCAGCGGCTTTGGTATACGACAAGAAAACCGTTGTTTTAAGTATTCTGGGAACTTATTTTAACGGTATTATCCTGGATCATTTTATCTTTAACCATAATGTAAAGCGCCGGGTCTGCATTATCACAAAAAAAGAAGAAGAGCTGCGCCATTTTATCATTAATGACCTGCACAGCGGCGCTACGATCTATGAGTCGATCGGCGCCTACAATATGGAAAAGCGCAATGAGATCATTACTATTGTAGACAAATCGGAGTACCAGAAACTGATGAATTATATCAATCGTGAAGACCCACATGCATTTATCACTGTATATACAGTATCTGATATACGGTATCAGCCCAAGAAGTAATTTTGCCTCTGCTTTGCGGCAATTAACATTCCACTTTGCCTGTATATCTTGACTTAGAGTCAGCTCCAGGTTGTATAATGTTTTCAGACCAGAAAACTATACTTTTATGAAAAAGGAGTGTGAAACCGTGACCATCAAAGAAGTAAGCCAGAAATACAATATTTCCAGTGATACACTGCGCTACTACGAGCGTGTGGGAATGATCCCGCCTGTGACCCGGACTGCCGGAGGCATCCGCGATTCGGCGAGTCTGATCTTGGCTGGGTAGAACTGGCCCTGTGTATGCGTGGCGCCGGACTTCCTGTAGAAGCCATGATCGAATATGTAAAACTGTGCCAGCAGGGAGATTCCACCATCGAAGCCAGAATGCTTCTTTTAAAGGAGCAGATGGAAACCTTATTAGAGCAGAAAGCACAGATTGAAAGCACCATCAAGCGGCTGGATTTCAAGATCTCCCGCTATGAGGAAGCAGTAAAGACAGGAAAACTTACCTGGGAATAAACGAATTTGGAACTATTTTAAAATCTACTACACTATCATAATAAGGAGAATTTATCATGAGAAAGAATTTTGGAGCAAAACCATACACCTATCCACAGCCAGTATTTATGATCGCAACTTACGATGAAAACGGCACTCCAGATGTGATGAACGCAGCTTGGGGCGGCATCAGTGAAGGAAATGAACTTTCCATGTGCATCAGCGAAGGCCACAAAACCACAAAGAACCTTTTAGCCCGCAAAGCCTTTACTGTAAGCATGGCAGATGCGCCTCATATGACAGCCTGCGACTACGTAGGCATTGTTTCTGCAAACAAAGTACCTGATAAATTTGAAAAAGCCGGTTTCCATGCTGTAAAATCGGAGTTTGTTGATGCTCCTCTTATTGAAGAGCTGGCAGTTACTGTAGAATGCAGACTGAAAAGCTATGATGCCAAAACCTGCCGTCTGGTAGGTGAGATCGTCAATGTCAGTGTTGATGAGAAAGTATTAGATGAAAACGGAAATGTAGACATCGCAAAAGCACAGCCGATCACCTTTGACCCATTTAACAACAAGTACGTTGTTTTAGGTGATGTTGTAGGAAATGCCTTTACTGATGGTAAAAAACTGATGTAATACAAATTACGTCCGTAAAAGTGTAAAAACTCCCTCTGTACGTCAAAGATACAGGGGGAGTTTTTGTTTAATCTGCAAACAGAATACACACCGGGCTGCCGGTATGCACAATATTCAATGTTGGGATCAGTGCCCCGGTCATATTGTCAAAATCAAATTCTATAATGGTATCACTGTCCTCATTTGCAACGTAGCACTTTCCATTGTCTCCAAAACAGAAGAACCGTGGAGTTTTTCCCAGGCATGGGTAAAATCCTACGTTTCGCATATAACCGGTCAGCGGGTCGATACGGTAGACTGCAATACTGTCTGTATAACGGTTGGATACAAGAACAAATTTGCCTGAAGGGTCAACCATGACCTCGCTGGCATCGGAATATCCAGTCACTGTTTCCGGCACAGTGGTCAGCTCCTGCAACGCCTCAAAGGTACCATTTTCATCATCAAAACGGAAGAAAAGAACTTTATTTCCCTTCTCCTCACACATATACACCCAGAGGTTATTTGGGTGCACTGCTGCGTGACGGGGCTCATCCCATGTTCTGGATAAAAACTGAGCCGTCTGAGTAAACTGTCCGGTCTCATGATCATAACGTAAGGCCCGCATCTGTCCATAACCATTTACACGGCTCTGGGCACAGGCAAATAAAAAGTTCTTCTTTTTATCCCAAAGACACTGATGAATGGTTGATACCTTTCCCGGTTCCTTGCCCTCATAGGTAAATTCTGCGATCACTTCTCCCAGGGAACCGTCATTCTTCCGGTCAATGGTGTAAATGGTACCTCCCTGTAAAAGTGGCAACGATTACATGTTTATTGTTGCGGTCCACTGTTATATCCACAGGATTTCTGCCGCCAATATCAATGGTATTTATATGCTCTAATGTATGATCTTTTAAAATACGGTAACTGGAAACCTTCGTAATATCCCCATGAACACTGTAAAGATATTTTCCTTCGCCATCCAGAGTCTGAAAAGACGGGTTTGGCTCTGTTTCCAGACACTGCAGGCATTTCCAGCTGCCATCTGGCTGGATTTAATAAGTTTTAAGACCTTCTCCCCGGGCATTTCTCTCTTTCGTTGTCCGGCATCCTACATAAGCATAGCGCATGATTATTTCCTCCGTTTTATATGTTCACCACTTCTGTTGTTTTTGCAAAAGGATAGCACATTCATATAATAACACATTCCACTACATTTTCCAGCTGAACCAAACAGTTCCTTTTTCATTTGAGAGATATATGTTTCTTCCGCTTTTAATCCGGCTGGAATGTTTCCAGTTTTTCCATATCTAGGACATCTTTTAATATTTCCAGTGCCTTTCGAAGATTTCTAATGTCACGTTCCATATAATCTGTGTAATTGCCTCTTCCTACCAGTTTCAAATGAGTAACACCAGCTTTTCCTAACCGGTATAAAGCGCAGAGACCACAGCCAGTCTGTCCACAAAGATAGCTGTCATCTTCCGGTTCATCCACATTTTCTGCTGATCCAATGTTTTTCATTTCATTTTCCTGGAGTTTCACTGGCAATGGGCTTGTTTTCAATCTGTTTTCTGCTGATACACATTCTCTGATCCGCCCCAATTCATAGGGAACCAGACAAAGATGGCACATTTCATCGCAGTGGAGAGAATTGCAGAATGCACCGGTAAACTGACACATTTCATTTAGTGCAAAGGCTTCAAATTCTGTGGTCTGTCCTGCTTTGCTGATAAATGGATCCCATATCTTCTATACTGTTTTTTCTGTGAAAGATCAGACGCTTCAGGTTCCGTTTTTCAAAAGTCTTTTAGCATTTCGCTGTTTGACCTCTGCTGTTTCACCACTCAGGTGAATATCACAATCTATCCTCGCTGGCGCAGATATAAAAGCAACGCCGGGTCAGCGATAATAAAGCTTTGAAATCCAATGGACATACACCGTATAATGATATTAGCAATTTCCAGGTATTGTTCTGGAATGTAGTATAAAGAGTTAAAGGTTAGGTGGACTGGTTTTTCGTATTTTTTACCATAGAAGCCAGTATTTCCAGTTCACTGAACGCGCCTAACTGTACATTGGAACAAAGGACTTCCCTGCGGTTAAGAGGCAGAAGTGTCCCATATTTTTCCGTCCATGAATAAGGGACGTAGCCACAGAAAAATTCGTCTGCCCCGGCTTTTACATAGGGGATATATTCATCTATAGAACCAAGTCCGGCTACGATCTTCATCTGCGTTTTCACTCCTTTCCTGATCATGTACTTTTATTTTTTTATCTTTTAACACCTGGATCAAGCAGGTTCACTACCAGACGATCCACACCCGCTTTTTTCCATTTTTTCAATATTTCTTCTGTTTTTATTTTTGTTCCAATTTCAGTTCCTGTTCCTGAACCAGAACCATCCTCAAAAATACGACTGTCCAGTGCAAATAACGAATTATATCTGCCGATCATCATCAAATGATCCGGATACAAAAATGCATAGTCTTTACAAAACTTCGGACATTCCTCTGCCAGCTTCTGCTTTCCCCGCTCTCCTGTCATACACTTTGCATACAATGTGCAGTACTGGGAGGTATTGGTCTGGTAAAAAGGAAGATGCAGCTGTTTTTCCTGGTTGGCAGAGCCATATCATAGCCGCAGCTTTCCCACTCATACCTTACAATACCGTATTCTTTTTCCTAGATATTTCCTGTAAAAATCGGCATTTAAGCTGTTTTCTTCAAGGAACTTACTTTCCGTCTCTGCCCCGATCTGCGCCATTGTTTCTGTTTTATAGTGCAGTCTTGGATCTTTCCGCCGCTTATTTAATAAAATTCCAAGTACCGGAACAAACAAAACTTTCCCTTTAACATTTCTGCCATTGCCCAGTCATTTACCTGTATCTCCAAAGTAACCTTATTTCTTCGCACCAATTTTCAGCTTTTCCATCAGCTGACCTGTGTTTTCTAACATAAATTCGCGGATATAGGAAAATGTTAAAGTTACCTGTAAGCTCTCTTTTCTGGCTTTTCAAGAAGCTTGAAACAACTGGTCTTCCTTTGGAAAAGCAGGTGGCAGAAGGAATTTCCGATGTAAAGACGCTGTGGAAAGTGATCGGAAGCCAGTGCCCGGACAGGTAATTTCGCTTCCAGTAATTTTCCATGAAGGTTGTAAGATCCTTGGATAAATATTCCTCGTAAAGCCAGGGATTATCCAACTCCAATGCATACTCAGATACCGGACTTTCTGAGCCAACCTCCAATCCAGTTTTCAATTTCTGTTTTGCATCCTGTACTGTTTTCTTTGCTTTTTCTGCTTCTACTTCTTTTTCATCCCTGTGAATTTCTTTCGTCTCTCTGAAAAACCAGGCTTTTTTCTGCTCTTCAAAGTCCCTGGCAGTGACCACATCCCCGCCTTCCGGGTACGCTGTCATAAAACTTGCCAGTTCTTCACTGTCTCCCAGTAACTTCATCCGGATATACCGGTCATACCACCCTAAAAGATACTGTACCTGTTTGCGGTATTCTATAAATTCTGCACTATCATTATCATCTATAAAATGACTGTCCCACATAATATCTTTATTTTTTATATGATCCAGATATAGAGTATACTCATAATAAAAATTCATATTCTCCGCTGCATTCCAGTGTATAAGAATGCAGTTCTACCTGCTCATACTCCAGTTTCGGATAATGATAAAAGCAGACTCGAAATAATTCCGGGTCTGCTATTTTTCTGCTGTGCGGAAGATAAAACCATTTTCCGCAATCTCTATGATACGAATTTCTTTTTCACCGGCAAAACCGGCGATCAGTCCAAAAGGGAGCATGGACACTCCCTGTATCTTTTCTCTGACCTTGTTTTTGATCGTTCTGTCCTCATTTTTATCCAAACAACCATGCCTCCGTTATTCCAAACCACCTGGACTTGCCTTTTCAACATGTCTTAAAGTTTCGATCTTAACATACAAACCAGTCCTGTAATATCTGCCAGTACCCAACCGATGGGGATCGCCGCCCAGATACCTACTTCTCCTACTTTCGCAGACAACACATAAGCTAAAAGTACACGCATTCCTAAAGAAATAACCGTAAGGACTACGGACATTCCCGCCCGCTTTACAGCACGGTAATAACCGTAGAACAGGAACAGACAGCCAATTCCCCAGTAAAATGCACCTTCTACCCGCAGATATTTAATACCACAGGCAATAACCTCTGTTTCTGCCTTGCTTACGAAAATGCCCATTAACTGTCCTGCAAAGATAAATACCAGGGCAGAGATAAAGATACAGAACAGAATACTCAGTGCAAAAGCCTGTTTTGTGCCCTTTTTGATACGCTCTCTGTTTCCTGCTCCATAGTTCTGCGCAATAAAGGTAGAATAAGCATTACCAAAATCCTGAACCGGCAGATAGGCAAAGGAGTCAATCTTCACCGCTGCCGCAAAAGCTGCCATGACTACCGGGCCAAAGCTGTTTACCAGTCCCTGGACCATAAGGATGCCGAAATTCATTACCGACTGCTGGATACAGGTCATAGAAGACAGGTTGACGATCTCTTTTAAAATGCCGCCATTCCATTTAAGCTCACTCTTTTTGGGGATCACCTGCGGACAGCAGCGAAGGGCGAAAACCGTGATACCAAGTCCCGAAATGTACTGTGCGATAATGGTAGCCAGTGCCGCACCGCCGATCCCCATAGACCACACGGCCACAAACAGCAGATCCAGTACAATGTTAATAACCGTAGAAACTGCCAAAAACACCAGCGCACCGTAGAATTTCCCATTGCCCGCAGCAGACAGGCAAAGAAGTTATAAAGGGATGTTGCGATCAGGCCTGCAAAGATGATCAACAGATACTGGCGCATTCCCTGCCATACCTCTTCCGGCACCTTTAAAAATGCCAGAATGCCATCCAGTCCCAGATAGACCAGGATATTTAAGACTACTGTTACTGCCATGATCAGCACAAAGGCATGAAATACAGAGGATTTTAATGTTTTTTCATCCCCTCTGCCCTTGTAAATAGAAAACAGCGCCCCGGAACCTAAACTTAACCCCAGAAAGATAGACGTAAGAAAAGTCATCAGTGTATAAGCAGAACCAACTGCCGCCAACGCATCTCTTCCCAGCACCCGGCCTACGATCAAAGTGTCTGCAATATTGTAAAACTGCTGGAGCAGATTTCCTGCCATCATAGGCAGAGCAAATAAAAGAAGGGAACGGGAAATGTTCCCCCTTTGTTAGATCGTGATACATAAAATATTACCTCTTTTGCATAAACTGCACCCGGCTTCTGCCACACAGATGTACCGCCGGACAAAATGTCACTTTGTCCATTATATAACACAATATAAAAAAAAGTCCAGACAGAAAGCAGCTGCTTCCATCCGGACCCTTCAACACGGCACAAAATCCGGGCAGCTTTTCTGGAAAACCGGCGCTGTTTTTGCTTCCAGCGACTGTATTGAGATCCATATTCACGGAAAAGGCGGACATGCTTCCACCCCGTTTCTGGCCATCAATCCTATTTTGATCGCAGCTGAAATAATAAACAGCCTTCAGGGACTGGTATCCAGAGAATCCACCTATAATGTACCTGCTGTATTAACAGTCACCGGTATTACTGCCGGAAATGGAGCTTATAACATTATCCCAAATTCTGCCACTATTGTAGGCGGTCTTCGTACCCAGAGTCTTGAAGTGCGCAGCCACCTGTTAAAACGTATGGAAGAGATCAGTAAACAGTGTGCTGCCATGTACGGCGCAACTGCTGAAATGAAAGTTCCGTCCGGCTGCCCTCCGGTGATCAATGACCCAACTATGACTGCCGATTTCATTACAGCAGCAAAAAAAGTCTTCCCGGCAGAGGATATCCTGGAACTGGATCATTCTTCCATGGGTGGAGAGGACTCTTCCTACTTCTTTACAGAAGTGCCTGGCTGTTATGCGTTTCTGTATAATTCCATTCCTTCTGATGATGGAAAGGAATATCCACACCATAATGGCCGTTTCTGCATTGACGACTCCGTTCTGTATCTTGCCAGCGCTGTGTTTGCACAGGCAGTAGCAGACCAGATCTGTAAATGAACTTTATTAAAACAGGCTGCAACGAGAATTATTCCCATTGCAGCCGTATTTGTCCCCCTCTGATACCGGATTGCTACGTGCATTGCACTCCCGCAATCCTAAAAACATTCGTAATCCGCTCATTTTTCTTCAAAAATGGCTTCTTACTCATGTTTTGGCGGGTCCCAAGTTCAAAAATCCTCCTGCAAGCAAGCTTGCGTCGGATTTCCGACCTTTTGACCCTGGTATCATATTATGTTATCACCAGTCTTTTACAGACCCGTCAAAGGCCCTGCGGGCTGCATTGCTGCCACGCTCATTGGCCGGATACAGTTCTTCTGCATCATCTGCCAGTTCCACACCAATACCAGGTGCTTCCGGGATCAGCATGCATCCATTTTCAAAGCGCAGCGGTTCTTTTACCATCTTATCTTCTGCACCGTTTAAGCAGAAACCAGGCAGTTCCTGGATGCCAAGATTTGGAATGGAGGCACAGATCTGCAGGCATGCTGCTGTGGATACAGGTCCCAGTGGATTGTGGGGGATCACAAGGACGTCATGAGCCTCTGCCAGCGCGCAGATCTTCTTGCTGGTAGTGATACCGCCTACTGCACATACATCCGGGCGGACATACTGGCAGGCGTGACGTGCCATTAATACCTCAAATTCACGCAGGTCGATAAAGCGCTCTCCAGTGGCAATGGGAACGCCCACTTTGGATGCAACCTCTGCCATGGTATCTACATTATCCGGCGGAACCGGATCTTCTAAGATCATAGGACGGTAAGGCTCTACTGCACGTCCAAATGCAACTGCCTCCGGCAGAGTCATGCCACGATGCACTTCCAGTACAAAGTCAAAATCATTTCCAACTGCTTCACGGCAGACACGTACCTTTTCTACTTCACGTTCAATACGGCTGGAATAAAATTCCCCTTTTCCATCTGGTGCGCTGACCGGACCGTTGCAGAAGATTTTTGCAGCTGTAAAGCCCATTTCCTGCAACTGCTGATACTGCTTTGCAAGCTCATTGTTATCTTCTGTGAGATGCATAACAGATGCATAAACGCGGACTTTTTCGCGGGTCTTTTCCGCCTAAAAGCTCATAAACTGGAACTCCAAGTGCCTTACCCTTAATATCCCACAGTGCAATATCAATAGCAGAAATAGCGCTCATAATAACAGAACCGCGGAAATACACGGAACGCAGGAAATCTGGTTAAAATCCTCAATACGGAACGGATCTTTTCCGATCAGGTAATCTGCAAACTTTTCAATGGCTGCTGCTGTGGCCTGTAAATACCCCCAGTTACCAGCCTCGCCAAGACCTGTGATCCCGGCATCAGTATATATCTGTACAAACAGGTAATGCTTTGCAAAACGCAGCTTTACATCTGTAATCTTCATTGTCTTACTCCTCATATAATATCTTTTCTTTTGACATTTGTTCTATCTTAAATGCTCCTGAAAAAATTTGTACTGACGATCCAGTGCCCGTTCCCAGCCAGGTGTCCGGTTTGTAGTAAATCCATGCATAGCCTCTGTGATCCGCTGCATTGTCACACAGACTCCGGCTTTTGCCAGACGCATTCCAAATGCTTCTGTATCATCTCTGAGGCTGTCTTCCCCGGCTGATATGATCAGACAGTCTGGAAACGCGGCCAATGCCTGATCTTTGGCAAATGCAGGTGAACACAAAGGATCTGATGGATCTGCATCTCCTACATAAAAATCAGTGTACATTTTTTTCTGTCTCCGCACGTTTTACCCAAAATGGATCTTTCTTCAGTTCTTCTGACAATCTTTTCTACTGGATCTACGGTATTATCTGTAGGGAAATATTCCATTAATGCACAACAAGGATGCAGTTCTTTCGTCTCCTCATTTTTGATCAGAACAGATGCTACTAAATTCCCTCCTGCACTATGTCCGGCAAGAATGATCTTTCCTGGTCAATTCCAAGTTCTGTACTATGTTCAAATGCATAACTTACGATCTCATAAGCTTCCTCTGCCGCAAAAGGAAATGGATTTTCCGGTGCAAGGCTGTAGTCAATATCCCATACCAGGCAATTTAGTTGTTCCATGGCCCAGCAGCAATACCTGCGGTCCCGGTCTGTACGGCCTTTCAGAAATCCACCGCCATGAAAATTTAACAGCAGTGCAGCCTGTTCTGGTAAATTTTCTGGACGTTCTTCAAAAACATGCACCGTTTTCCGTTTTTGTGCGGATCCAAAGTTCTGTTTCTTTTCCCGGCAGCGCTGCAAGTTCTTCTTCGCTTACCGGACCAAACCGATCACGGCTGCGTACCATATCCGCAATTTCGATTTTTTCTTCCTGGGTCATAGCCATATCCACTCCTTCTTCTCTTTAAAATGCCGGAAATACGGTCATAGTATAAAAGATATAAATAAATGGCAGGATCAATGTGATCAAGGCACCGCTCTTAAAAATTGCCCTTAAGTCATAACCTCCATCTGCCATACACATAGGAACAGCCGGAGTTGCCATAGGTGTTAAAAATGCAGTCAGGGAACCTGCATTAACTAACAGTACCAGTCCAACAGGGTTTGCGCCCAGCGCAGAACTTGTAAGCAGACAGATTGGAACAAATACTGCAGATACAGAACGGTTCAGCATAAACTGAGTAAGTACAAACGGGATCAGGAAAACAGTGCGCCAAGAACATAATTGTTATGTGTTCCACCAACAGCTGATGCAAGGGTATTTCCGATCATATCGCCTGCACCGGTATTTGTCAGTGCTGTTCCCAGAGCCAGTGCGCCTACAAACAACATCAGCATATCCCACGGAATGTCGCGCAGCGCAGCTTCTGGTCTACAACACCAAATAATACCATAAGAAGGCTTCCGGTCAATGCAACAGACCATGTAGCAAGATGTAACTGGCTGGAGAAAATGAGGCATAAGATCGTACCAAAGAAAATTGCGATTCCGATCTTGTCTACAACCGGACTGAGTTTCTGCTCCTGTTTTCCAGCATTTCTCTTTTCCAGGGCTTCAATAGGAACTACCGGTGTTTTAGGTGTGAATTTCGGTCCAATAAATAATGCCCAGAGAGGAACAATAATAAGGATCGGCCAGGTACCAATGGTAAAATCTACAGCACGGATACTCATATCAGTAAATCCGTAGGTTTCCATAAATCCGGTAAACTGTCCTGCCTGCTGGATAGCAGTAGATAGCGGCAGGATGCCGCAGCATGCCACACATACAACCATAACCGGGAACATGTACTGGGTACGGCTGTGACCAGTGTTGTCACAAAGAGCTGCCAGCAGGGGACTTACGATCGCATATACAACCATCGGACTGGCAATAAAGTTAGTCAGTAATACAGCAATCAGGATATATCCAAAATAGGCTGTGAGAAAACTTCCTCTTGTCAATTTCATAATAGCATCACACATTCCATCTACCAGAGATGTGCGGCGGAAACCTGCCGCTACTATAAACATAGTTGCCATAAGCAGCGTATTAGCATTTGAAAAACCAGCCAGTGCGCCAGTTGCATCAATGCAGCCTGTAAAATACAGTGCAGTCAGAGAGAGCATTGCTGTTAGCCACATTGGTATCTTATTCATCATATAGCTGACCAGAGTAGCTGCAAAGATCACCATACAGATCATCATTTGAGTATTCATATTCTTTTCCCTTCCATTATTACATCATTATTAAATTATAGTCTGAAAACTCCATAAGCTTTTAGCTGCCCGGGCCGGGGCTCATTGTTGTTATGCTCATCCTAACAGAATGTGAATTTTTTGTCGCTGTGAATATTCGCAGCTTTTTACTGCCCTCTGTTTTCCATTTTCCTCTTCTGCCCTCAGTCCCTACTGTCTTTACCGTAAAAATCCAAATATTTCCCTGTTTATTTCGTCAGTTTTTTGTCCTGATTCTTGTGCATTCTGCCAGTTTCCAAGGTTTTTCTTTGTATTTAAGGAAAAACAATCGTTGACACAGGCCACATTAAACAGTATTCTGAAATCAGGTTTAAAATCTGGATCGTTATCTTTTCTAAATTTTACAACAGGGAAAATGTTTGGATTTTGAAAAATAAAATTTTAGAGAATAAAAAGGAGCCCCTATGGAAGAAACTTATTATGAAATGGATCTGCCCCGTGAAAATATCCACCTGCGCTGCTTTGCACACAGCATTATGAATTACCGTTATCACTGGCACCCGGATGAATATGAGCTGAGCATCGTTCTTAAAGGCAACCAGGAATACTGCCGTGGTACAGAAACACACTCTCTTTTGAAGATGACCTTATCCTGACAGCACCAGGCAACGGCCACGCCTCCATGCGCCAGCAGCCTGACACCCGGGCTCTGGTCCTGCATTTTCCGTCAAATGCATTAAACTTTTAGTTAAAAAGGGATATATTTACCAGTTTCCCACCTGCCTTTCCAATGAAAACACCCGTTACGAAGAACGTTTCTGCCGCATCCGTTTTTATGCCAGCCAGATATGGCAGTCATTAGAATGTGGCGGTACCTACGCCCAGTTAAGCGCAAAAGTAAACCTGGAGCTGCTCCTTATCACACTTTTTACAGAATTTGATCCCCAACAGATCAATCTGATCTCTGAAGAAGACAAAACGACGCGCTACGATCCATCTTCTCCTCAGTTATGTAGAGGAACATTATGCAGAAAAAATTATCCCTGGAGGATCTGGCAGACTACGCCCAGTACAACCGGACCTATGTTTCAACTCTATTTAAACAAATGGTAGGTATCAATTTCCACGAATATCTTACAAGAGTAAGATTTCAGCATGCCTTAAATGACCTGACCTACACCAGGGATAACCTGACGGACATTGCATTAAAAAATGGTTTTCCTGATCTAAAGACTCTCACTGCCCGTTTCCGTTCCACCTTCCAGCGCACTCCCGCCCAGTACCGGGCGGCGTTAAAACCAGATGAAGTGCTCTATGATAAAGTGCGGCAGTTCTTAGATCCACAGGATATGGTGCTGAGAAAAAAAACTGGGGGAAATACGCAAAACCGGAATAATAAAATAGTATTCTGAAATCCTTACAAAAAGGGCTGCCCATTTTCGGACAGCCCCTTCATTTCTTAAATAATGTATAGATTTTATATCAAATAAGACCTATATTCTTCCATTTTACAGACAGCTAGCATATGCAGCCTTAGCGCCTTTTTCACGGATCAGCTTCAGGTCAGCTGCAACCTTAGCTTCCAGACCTTCGATCTGGGTCAGATCCTGATCCCACATCTTTTCATTGGTCAGAACTGCGTGTACCAGTTCTTCTGCAGAAGCATCCTTGTGATCGTTGTAGAATTCCAGTACCCAACGGTCATCACTTACAGTGTACTCGTTGCCAGCCGGACGCTTGCAAACCAGACCTGCATCTGTAAGAGACTGGATATCATTGCTGTAGAATGCGATGTATGCAGCCAGTGACATGGTCAGGCACTCTGGCAGAGCACCTTTTTCCTTGATGTATTCCAGGAAGGAAGGCATATTTCTTGCTTTCCACTTAGAGGTGGAGTTTAAGGAAATGCTCATCAGTTCATGGTTTACAAATGGGTTGTTGAAACGATCAGATACAGCTGCTGCAAAGTTTAACAGATCGTTCTTGTCCAGTGGCAGGGTTGGGATAACTTCATCGTAAAGCATCTTGTTCATGAAGCCCTTGATGGTCTCATCGTTCATGCAGTCACGAACAATGTTCTCGCCAGCCAGGTAAGCACCCAGAACGAAACCTGTATGAGCGCCGTTTAAGATACGAACTTTTCTCTTCTTGTATGGGCTCATATCCGGAGTAACGAATACCTTGTCTAACAGACCAGCCTTCTTTAAATGGCAGTACGTCATTTAACTTCTCATCGCCTTCGATTACCCAAACGCCGAATACTTCACCACGTCGGTCAGAGGATCTTCGTAGCCGTTCTTTGCATCCAGAGCCTTAACTTCTTCTGCGTCACGGATACGTCCTGGAACGATACGGTCTACTAAGGAACCACAGAAAATGCAGTCTTCATTTACATACTTCTTGAAGTCAGCGCCCAGTTCCCACTGATCAATGTACTGGTTTACGCACTTTAACAGTTCTTTACCGTTGTTGTCGATCAGCTCGCAAGCCAGCATGATAATTCCTGGCTTACCAGCCTGGAAACGATGATACAGAACCTGGGTCAGCTTTCCCGGGAAGCTTGCCGGTGGGCAGTCATCCTTCTTACAGGATGGATCATACTGGATACCAGCCTCAGTTGTGTTGGAAACGATGATCTGCAGATCGTCGCTTGCAGCAACTTCCATCATCTTATCGTAATCAGCTTTCTCATATGGATTTAAGCAGTTAGCAACGCTGGAGATCACACGCTTGTCATCTACCTTCTTGCCGTTTTCGCTTCCACGCAGGTACAGAGTGTACAGACCTTCCTGCTCATTGATCATCTTTGAAAGACCTGGTGCGATTGGCTGTACCAGGCAGCATTTGCCGTTCCATCCGGCTTTCTCGTTTGCAAGGTCAAACCAGTAATCTACGAATGCGCGAAGGAAGTTTCCCTCACCAAACTGTAAAACCTTCACCGGAGCATCCTCCAGGATATAGCCATCGTAACCGGATTTCTTTAATACATCATAATTCAGAAGTGCCATAATTTAATATTCTCCTTTCCTATGTGGATCATTCCCTGATATTGTTTCCTGTTTCGCTTTCTGGACTCTTCCGGAATTTTCCGGAACCATTTCCTTTCCGAAACCCCGGAAATGTCCTCTCTGAATTGCAGTATACCACACTTTTTCTACTTTTCAAATACAAAATTGTAAATACTTACATAAATTTTGTAAACGCTTACATTTTCTGCTGTTTTTCCTGGAAAATGCCGGGGATTTTCCTTTTGAAATGCCTTTATATCTGTGTT
>ENA-OPZN01000202-OPZN01000202.1-human-gut-metagenome-genome-assembly--contig:-NODE-202-length-23033-cov-5.172662_pt1 | contig 23033 bp, 23 predicted proteins | sample MGYA00242483_ERZ504503 | MGnify/ENA primary metagenome ERZ504503 (study PRJEB26092, sample SAMD00036285) | human gut metagenome | host: Homo sapiens | study: EMG produced TPA metagenomics assembly of... | reverse complement strand
CCAGACAAAGCTATATCATCAAGCAACAGGATTGTCAGGCCCACATTGTATTTGACAAACTCACACAAGTGACAGCCTGCAGCTTTTTCGAGTCATACCAAAATGCACAGGCAGACCTGATACAACAAGCAGATGCTGAAACACTTGTCATGTACAAGAAAAATGAATCAGACATCCAGCTCAGCATTTGCTCTCCCAATCTGAATATTGAGGAAAAAACTTACACGACCTCTCAGCCAAGCCGACCGGCCGTAAAGCAAATTACGATAAAAGGAAAATGGAACTCCACAGGAAATCCCCAAGTCAAACTTCAAACAGATAAAGAAGGTAATACATTAATTCAAGCAACCTGCCAACATGGGCAACCGCAAGAAATCACCTTAAAGCCTGTTTCACAAACAGAATAAGACGCTTTTTGGACAATTTTACCCTATAAAAATCAAGTAATAAGCCTAATTTTGAAAACAAATTCAAAACAATCTTTTTAATACAACCTTTTATGAAGATCAAACAGCACTTAGGATTCATCAGCATGCTGGCCATCGCTTTTACTGCCTGCCAGCAAAAACCAGCGGAGACAGACAACTTCCTGGAAAATGAAATCAAAAACATCGAAGCTCAACACACTTTGCAGACTGACCTGATTGAAAAAAGTGGTAAAATCTTGAACCCTCGTACCATCGACGAAAAGGGAAATATCGTATATGTACCTATCGATGACTGGACCAGTGGTTTCTTCCCTGGAACAATGTGGCTGGATTATGACCTGACTAAAGATGAAAAATGGAAAAAACTGGCTGAAAAATATACAGAAGACCTGGACTCTGTGAAATACCTGAAATGGCATCACGATGTAGGCTTCATGATTGGATGCAGCTACCTGACCGGATACCGTTTGTGCAAGAAACCTGAATACAAAGATGTCATTGTGACCGCTGCACAATCTCTTTCTACCCGCTTCCGTCCGGTAGCCGGAGTTATCCAGTCTTGGGATGCAGACAGAGGATGGCAAGGTGAACGCGGATGGGAATGTCCGGTTATCATCGATAACATGATGAACCTAGAACTCCTGTTCGAAGCAACTCGTCTTTCTGGTGATTCTACCTTCTATAACATTGCAGTATCGCATGCAAATTCAACTATGAAGAATCACTTCCGTGCAGACAACAGCTGCTACCATGTAATTGACTATTCTCTGAAAGATGGAAGCGTAAGAAACCGTCACACTGCACAAGGCTATGCACATGAATCAGCATGGGCTCGCGGACAGGCATGGGCCGTATATGGATTTACTACCTGCTACCGTTATACTCATGACAAGCGTTTATTTGGATCAGGCAGAAAAAACACTGAACTTCTATCTGAATGATAAGAACTTGCCGAAAGATTTGATTCCTTACTGGGACTTTGATGCTCCGGAAATCCCGAACGAACCAAGAGACGTTTCTACTGCAGCATGTATTGCTTCTGCATTGTATGAAATGGATGGTTATTGTCCAGGAAAGAATTATAAGGAACTGGCGGATAAGATTTTGAAGAACTTATCAGGTCCTGACTACAAAGCAAAAGTAGGAGAAAAACGGAAACTTTATCCTGATGCACTCAGTAGGAAGTATCCCTCACGGAGCTGAAATCGATGTACCTCTGAACTATGCAGACTACTATTACGAAGAAGCATTGATTCGTAAGAGAAACATTGAAAACAATCAGCCATTCTCTTTCGTAAACGAATAAAACCATAAACAACAATAGCCATGAAACACCTTCCCTACTCACTAATAGGGGGAATCGGATTGCTTTCATTGCAAAGTTGTGCCAGCAAACAGCAAGTTGCTGAACAAGAGTACCCCAATGTCATTTACGTATTTCCAGACCAATATCGTAACATGGCAATGGGGTTCTGGCATGAAAATGGATTTAAAGAACACATTAACTTTGCAGCCGATCCGGTACACACCCCTCACATTGACAAATTTGCAAAGGAATCACTGGTACTGTCTTCAGCCATGAGCAACTGCCCGCTGAGCAGTCCGCACCGTGGCTCTCTGCTCACTGGTATGTATCCGAACAAGAGTGGAATTCCTTTGAACTGTAATTCGACACGCCCCATCAGCTCACTTCGCACAGATGTGGAATGTGTGAGCGACGTATTCAGCAAAAACGGTTATGACTGTGCCTATTTTGGTAAACTGCATGCGGATTTCCCAACTCCCAATGATCCGGAAAATCCTGGAGAGTATGTAGAAACCAAACGCCCGGTATGGGATGCCTATACACCGAAAGAGCGTCGTCATGGATTTAACTACTGGTACTCTTACGGTACATTCGATGAACATAAGAACCCTCATTATTGGGATACAGACGGGAAACGTCATGACCCGAAAGAATGGTCTCCGCTTCACGAAGCCAAACAAGTCATTTCCTACCTGCGTAATGACAAGAACCAACGTGACCCGAAAAAACCGTTCTTTATCATGGTCGGCATGAATCCCCCTCATAGTCCATACCGCTCTTTGGACGACTGCATGGAAGAAGATTTCAATCTGTATAAAGACCAGCCAATTGACAGCCTGCTGATTCGTCCCAATGCAGACAGACAGCGGGAAAAAGCTGAATCGGCCCGTTATTATTTTGCATCTGTCAGTGGAGTAGACCGTGCTTTCGGACAAATTCTGGATTGCTTGAAGGAGCTGAAACTCGATAAAAATACAATCGTAGTATTTACCTCCGACCATGGAGAAACCATGTGCAGTCAGTTTACGGATGACCCCAAAAATTCACCGTATGCAGAATCCATGAACGTGCCATTCCTTGTCCGTTATCCACAGCACATACGTCCCCGTGTTGACAACTTGTTGTTGTCTTCACCAGACATTATGCCTACCCTGCTGGGACTTTGCAACTTGGACAAGGATATTCCAGCGAACGTACAGGGAAGTAATTACGCACCGATTTTCTATGAAGATTCCGTGCAGACCGTCGCTCGCCCTACGGGTGCTTTATACATCCAAAATATGGATGGAGATAAAGATAAAGACGGAAATGTCATTTCCTATTTCCCGCGTTCCAGAGGTATCAAGACGCAGCAGTACACATTTGGCATTATACATCGACAGAGAAAACAAACTGACAAAAAACTCTTTTGTTTGATGATGTCAAAGATCCTTACCAGCTGCAAAATCTTTCACCGGAAGAGCATTCGGAAATTTGTGAAAGAACTTTACCAGGAACTGGCAAAACAATTAAAGGAAATTGATGATCCCTGGTATCAGCAAAAGATACTTTCGGATATTCTTCCTTATTAAATTACCTCATAAAAAAATCCGGAACTGAAAAACAGCTCCGGATTTTTTTATGATAATATGGTACTTTGTTACTCTACTTGTCCCAACTGATTGCCATATTCCATTTCACCCTGTACGACAAAGAAAATTGCATCCGGGTCAAACGGGCCCATTCCATCCTTGGCAGACTCTTTAACGATGTAGTTCACAATCTCATCCTGATCGATGTTGATATACCCTTCATCGTCCGGCTGTGCATCCAGACAACCACTCGTGGTATAATAATCTACAATCAAATCTAAGATGTAATACAAATCATCGTCCGAGAAAGCCTCTTTCATGTCCTGAGGCAAATAGTTCTTTATGAACTCGATGGTTTTTTCATCGTCCTCATCTTCCAACAAGAAATCGTCTTCCATTCCCATAACTTATCTGTTTTTTAGTTATTTCAACAAAGCTTCTACCTTTGCCTGCAAAGCAGATTTAGTGGTAGCTCCTACTTGTTTGTCCACAACTTCTCCGTTCTTGATAAACAATACGGTAGGAATGTTGCGCACACCGAACTGTGCAGGAAGGTCTGCATTTTCGTCTACATCGCATTTACCGATATTTACCTTATCCTTATACTCTTCTGCCAGTTCTTCGATATATGGAGCAATTTGCTTGCAAGGACCACACCATGTAGCCCAAAAATCCAACACCACTGGTTTACCTTCAGCTACAATAGCCTCAAAGTTGTCATCTTTAATATTCAATGCCATAATTATCTATGTTTTTAAGTTCTCTACGCAAATATATACTAATTTATTTTATAGTCCAACAATGGCTGGTTTTTTAAATAGTTGACCAGCTCTTTCTGTACAGAAATCTTCATCGTGCGTGACATCAGATTTACATACATCTGCCCGTCTTCATCCCGAACCAGGAAATGAAGTTCGGCATTACCCGGACTGTCTTTCACCAAAGAAGAAAATTCCATGATCAACTGATCATCAATAGCTGAAAGCGGAGCCGTTACCGTCAGTTTTTCTACTACCCTCTCCTTCACTTCAGGCAACAATTCGATACTGTTGATTTTCACCTCCCACTCCTCCTGTTTCCACTGCTTGGGCTGGCACTTTCCTTTCATGAAAAGGAACATACCTTCCATAAAGAAGTTCTTCTTTTCCACCCATTCGTTACCGAAGAAAGCAAATTCTGCCGTACCTGAATAATCTTCCACTTTTGCAATGCCGTAAGGCTTTCCCGTCTTAGTATATCCTTCACGTACTCCAGTCACGATTCCTCCCAGCACCAGGTCATGGTTCTGCAGCGGAGTCAAGTCGGTCAGTTCGGCCATGTGTACGTTGCACACATTTTCCAGAATCACGGCAAACTCATCCAGCGGGTGAGCCGACAAATAAATTCCTACCAAATCACGTTCTTTGTTCAAACGCTCCAAATCGCTCCACGACGGGGCCGGCACAATCTCCGGAGTAGCCACCTCTACCGCATGTTCTCCTCCGAATAAAGAATTGGCAGCCGCAGCCTTATCCAACTGGTATTTGTTACCATAACGCACCAGTATATCTGAGAAGGATTCATCCTTCGCATTTTTCACAAAGAAATCCTCACGCTTGATACCAGAGAAACTATCAAACCCACCGGCCAATGCCAGGTTTTCAATGTTCTTACGGTTACAAGCCGACAGATTTACACGCTGCACAAAGTCAAAGATATTTTTAAACTCACCATTCTTCCGTCTTTCTTCCAGAATACTCTGTACAGCCGACTCTCCTACTCCCTTAATGGCTCCCAATCCGAAACGGATATCACCGTGATAATTGACTGAGAATTTCAGGTTACTTTCGTTCACATCCGGTCCCAGCACCTTTACGCCCATCGACTTGCATTCATCCATGAGCTTCGTGATTTCAGTGATGTTCGAAATATTCCGACTCATCGTAGCGGCCATGTACTCTGAGGGATAGTTGGCCTTCAAGTATGCTGTCTGATAAGCTACCCACGAGTAACAAGTAGCATGCGATTTGTTAAACGCATACGATGCAAACTTTTCCCAGTCGGCCCAGATTTTCTCCAGCACCTTAGGGTCATGTCCGTTCTTCTTTCCACCTTCAATGAACTTCGGCTTCATGTGATCCAGCTTGTCACGCAACTTCTTACCCATGGCCTTACGTAAGGCATCCGATTCACCACGCGTAAAGTCGGCCAGCAAACGCGACAGCAACATCACCTGCTCCTGATACACTGTAATACCGTACGTATCCTTCAGGTATTTCTCCATAATCGGGATATCGTACTCAATCGGCTTCCGGCCGTGTTTACGGTCGATGAAGTCCGGAATGTAGTCCATCGGTCCCGGACGGTAAAGGGCGTTCATGGCAATCAAATCCTCAAACGTACTGGGCTGAAGCTCGCGCAAGTACTTCTGCATACCCGCCGATTCAAACTGGAACGTTCCGATGGTTCGTCCTTCACTGTACAAGCGGTAAGTAGCAGGGTCATCAATCGGCACTTCGTCGATATTCAGTATAATTCCCTTACTCTGACGAATATTCTCAATGGCTTCCTTAATAATAGACAAGGTCTTCAATCCCAGGAAGTCCATCTTAATCAGCCCCGTATCTTCAATCACCGAACCTTCGTACTGGGTGACCAGCATCTTTTCACCGGTTTCCTTGTCGTCGGCCGTGCTGACCGGTACCCAGTCGGTAATGTCATCACGACAGATAATCGTACCGCAGGCATGTACACCCGTGTTTCGCACATTACCTTCCAGCATCTTGGCATATTTGATGGTATCACGCAACACCGGATTCGGAGATACTTCCGCTTCCTGCAGTTCCGGCACGTAAGCAATGGCATTCGGTAAATTCAGTTTTTTATCGGGCAGTTTATCCGGAATTAACTTACACAAACGGTCTGACTCCGACAACGGGAGTTTCTGCACACGGGCCACGTCCTTGATAGCCAACTTAGTGGCCATCGTACCATACGTAATGATGTGCGCTACTTTTTCCTGTCCATACTTTTCCGTTACCCAGTTCAACACGCGGCCGCGTCCGTCATCATCGAAGTCCACATCAATATCCGGCAAAGAGATACGGTCCGGATTCAGGAAACGCTCAAACAGCAAATCGTATTGAATCGGGTCAATCTGTGTGATACCCAGACAGTAGGCCACTGCCGAACCTGCCGCCGAGCCACGTCCCGGTCCGACTGACACGTCCAGCTGGTTACGTGCCGCATTGATGAAGTCCTGCACAATCAAGAAGTATCCCGGGAAACCCATGGTCTTCATGATATGCAACTCAAACTTGATACGCTCCTGCACCTCTTCAGACAGGTTCTCGCCATAACGCCGTTTGGCTCCGTCGTAGGCCAGTTTTGCCAGATAATCGGCCTCAAGTTTGATACGATACAATTTCTCATATCCGCCCAGACGCTCAATCTTCGCCTTCGCCGCAGCCTCATCCATTACCACGTTGCCGTTCTCATCGCGGGTAAATTCATCGAAGAGGTCTTTTTCCGTAAATTTCTTACGATACTCCTCCTCCGTACCGAAATCTTCCGGAATGGCAAACGTCGGCATGATAGGCGCATGGTCAATTGAATAAAATTCCACCTTGTCACAGATTTCAACCGTATTACTCAAGGCTTCCGGCACATCGGCAAAGATTTCGTTCATTTCTTCCCGCGTCTTCATCCATTCCTGCTTGGTATAAAGCATACGGTTGGGGTCGTCCAGATCTTTTCCTGTACTCAGACAGATAAGCCGGTCGTGGGCTTCGGCATTTTCCTCGTCCACAAAGTGCACGTCGTTCGTACATACCAGCTTGATATTGTATTTTTTGGCATATTCAATCAGTTTTTCATTCACCACCTGCTGCATGGGATACACCTCATGATTGGCACGTGCTACCGTCGCTTTGTGGCGCTGCAGCTCCAGGTAATAGTCATCTCCGAAAAGATTCTTGTACCAGCGGATGGCCTCTTCAGCCTCTTCAAACTGTCCGGCCGTGATACGTCGGGGCACTTCCCCTCCCAAACAAGCCGAGCATACAATCAGTCCCTCGTGATACTTCTCCAACTCCGCACGGTCTGTACGAGGACGCATATAGAATCCCTTGGTCCATGCCTTCGACACCAGTTTAATCAGGTTATGATAACCCTTCAGGTTCTTGGCCAGCACCACCAGGTGATACCCGCTCTGGTCAGGCTTACCTTCCTTATCTTCCAGACGGCGGCGAGCTACATACATTTCACAACCGAAAATTGGTTTGAACAGCTTCTTTTTCGCAGCCTCCAGCTGTTCCTTGCAAGCTGCAATCTCCGCTTCGGGGTTTTCCGACTCTTCCTTACCACTTTCCAAAGCGGCAATTTTCTTCTTCAAATCCTTAATCTCCCCATTCGTACCCCCGTTCTTCTTGTTGACATAGTTGAAGAACTCCTTGATGCCGAACATATCTCCATGGTCGGTCACTGCGATTCCTCGCATGCCGTTGGCCATAGCCTTGTCTACCAACCGGGGAATAGAAGCCTGTCCATCAAGAATAGAATACTGCGTATGAACGTGCAAATGAACAAAATCCTGCATGAGTATCAATGTTAAATGAAAAACGAACCAAAGATACCCATCTTTTAGGGAAGAGACAAGACAGCCCGAAACTTTTAAAGAAAAATTTCGTTGGCTTTCTGAACCCAATAGAATACCTGAGCCCTTTCACCTACTCCCACACTTGCCAGTTATCTATCTGCTCAATGAGCCGCGAAACAGCACGTGTGCAACTCGCAGGGTAAGACAAAGACTGCACAAACCAAAGTTTTTGCCGTTGCACATATTTAGCATAAAAACGATATCCCTCTACCGGCCGATGGTTGATATAAAGAGGTCCGGAAAGAAGGAAATAATCATTTCCACACCGCCGTTCTGTGGCATGCTGTTCCATGGCAAAATGTTCCATCCCCTGTCGCACAGTAAATCCGTCAAGATTAGTTACGATAAAAGCTGTCTGAGCAATCTTCAGCATATTCCCAAAATAAAACTGGCAACATCCCGTTTCATGAATGAGTGAATCCGGAACCTGTTCGAAGAACGCAGGATAATGTATCTGGTAACCATAAAAAGGGTCACAGTGCACATTCATCTTCGTACGACACATCATTTGCTCCAGTTTATCGGGCAAAGATGCATCCTCTTTCTTATTATAAGAAATAAAGAATGATACAAATCCTATTATAAAAGAAGATAGAATAATAAACCGACGCATACCCACGTAATACCTTTTCTTTTCCATATCCAGCTATATTTTCGAAAAACAAAGCTATGCACTCCCTTCATAAGAGCAATAAAATCTTACTGACATCTTGCTGACATTTACCCGATATACCTCTGTTCACACCATTACACATAGCTTATACTCCCACCCAAAGAGTTTACATCTTCAGCCATAACCTTAATTTTAAAACTATAAACAATCAAAAAATAGATTCATAGTCAACCGATTTTTTCTATATTTGTAGAAATAAGCTATCAAAACTAACCTAATGTTGAAGTATATGAGAAAAGTATTTATTGTAGCCGCAATGGCTTTCCTGGCAATGGGAGCTCAGGCACAGAATTTAGTAAAGAACGGCAACTTTGACACTCCGTTGAATAACGAAAAGACTTATGCATCCATTCCTTCTACAGAAGACTGGTTTGCATTTGACAAGACAAACGGTGCTACCACTATCAGCCCTGCAACAGATGACGAAAAGCATGGCAATGCCGTCCAGATTGAAACAACGACTGACAACTCATGGTACAAAGCTTATCTAGGCCAGCGTATCCAAGGAGCAGAAAAAGCTGTATATACATTGTCTTTCGACATGAAAGCCCTAACAGACGGAGCACAGGTTCGTTTCTTTATCCGTGATGCAAAAACCGATAACCTTTTCATCATGCGTGAAGGATTTGACCTCAGTGACGAATCAACCAAAAACCAGTCTGCTGCAGCTTATAGCCGTGTCATCAAAAAAGCAGGAAGATGGTCTAAAGTTTCTGCAAGTTTTGATTTTTCAAAAACGGTCAATGCTTTTGCCAGTATCAAAGGCGTAGAATCAAAGGGTGGCACAGTTACCGAAGCTCCTGTATCAGACGCTACCCTGGGCGACTTCGTTATTGTTATCCAGCTCCAGACAAAAGACTCCAAGGCATTGATTGACAATGTTTCATTGACTAAGAAATAAATTCATTCTTATTCATAAAAGATAAACCGCAAAAGGACTTATGGTTTCTTTTGCGGTTTTCTTTTTCCTTATACAAACTCTTGCAAATCCCTCTTTATCTATCTGTTAACTTCCCATCACTATTTATGTTTCCCCCATCTGAACCCTACGTTTTCCCAATAGAAAACATACGTTTCTGCTCCCTGAAACATAGGTTTCGCATAAGGAAAACATAAAAAAGTACGAGGCCTTTATAAAAAGATACCACAAGAGACGTAAATCAGTGATTCACACTATAAAAATGTACTAAAACCTATCACTTTTATTGAAATGCCCAAAAGACAAAAGCACACACACTTGCTCAGGTAAAAAACAATCCATATTTTTGCGGAAGAATAAATGACAAATTCACTCACTATTTACACAAAAAGTACATGAATACGATATTGCTGTTTATGGGTATAGGCACCCAGGAATTTTTATTTCTTGTCTTAATCATCCTGCTGCTGTTCGGCGGGAAAAAGATTCCCGAACTGATGAAAGGTATCGGCAAAGGCGTAAGAAGTTTCAAGGAAGGCATGAACGAAGTGGAAGACAACCTGAAAGAGCCTGACCACAAGAAGGAAGAAGTCACTCCGGACACGAAAAAAGAAAAATAACAGCCGTGAAACCAGCCCAACCAACGGAACTAACTTTCTGGGACCACCTGGACGAACTGCGCAGAACGATTATCCACATCGCCTGTGCGGTAATTGTGCTCATGCTGCTGGCCTTCTGCTTCAAGGAAGACTTTTCGGCCTCATCCTCGCTCCCAAAGAGCGTGATTTCTGTACCTACCGTCTCTTCGCATGGCTGGGAGAGGTGCTGCACATCTCCGGACTGGAAACGGAAACTTTACCCGTAAAACTTATCAACACCCAACTTTCAGGGCAGTTTCTCACCCACATGAGTGTATCGTTCTATGCGGGCATCCTGCTGGCCTCCCCTTACATTCTCTACCAGCTTTTTCGTTTTGTTTCTCCGGCACTCTATCAGAAGGAAAAGGAATATTCCCGCCGGCTGGTCTTCTGGGGCTACCTGCTGTTCCTGACAGGAGTGCTGTTCAGCTATTTTCTGATATTCCCTTTTACCTTCCGCTTTCTTTCAACGTACCAGGTGAGCCAGGAGATAGAGAACACCATCCTGCTCAGTTCTTACATCGACACGTTGAACATGCTGAGCCTGATGATGGGCATCACGTTTGAGATTCCCATTCTGACCTGGCTGCTGGCCAAACTAGGCATCTTGTCTGCCGGGTTCATGACACGATACAGAAAACACGCCTGGGTCGTCGCAATGATTATCGCTGCCATCATCACTCCTACCTCAGACGTGTTTACCATGCTGATTGTCACCCTCCCGATTGTTATTCTATACGAAGCAAGCATCTTTCTGGTGCGTCATACCGTCAAACCGGAGAAAAACTGACGGTCTGTCCACCTCCTCCCATTCCACTGATTCACAGGTACTTTCCAGTCTCTCAAAAACGTACTTGTGTTTGAAGTCAAACGCCTTTGCGTTTCGGTTCAAACGTACTTGTGTTTGAAGACAAACGTCTTTGCGTTTCGGTTCAAATGTACTTGTGTTTGAAATCAGGCCTCATCAATCCCCCATCTGACACATTCAGGTTGCTATCAGGCACACATAAAAAACCAGTACCGGCCGGAAGAAAAGCATAGCCTCTCCCAGCCAATACTGGTTTATGAAGAATAAAAAAATCGTCACTATTTGTAGAAAGTCAAGGTACCCGCCTTCACCAGGTCATTGTGGTTGATGCGGTAACCCGTTTTCTTTCCGCCCAGTTCTATCTTCTGGATATAACTTTCCGGAGAGCCGCTTCCCTTCTTTTCAATGACCAGTTTGTCTTTGTCGTAGAAATCCGGATTCAGGCGGATGGTAATCCGGTCAAAGGTCGGGTCGGTCAACGTGTATTCAGGCACTCCCGGACAGTCGGGATAGAAACCCATCATGCTGAAGATGGCCCATGCCGACATGGTTCCAGCATCGTCATTTCCCGGAATGCCGTCGGGTTTGGGAGTGAAATACTTGGCCAGCAATTCACGCACGGTTTCTGCGTGCGCCATTCTTCGCCCTTGAAATAGCTGAACAGATAAGGATAGGCGATGTCCGGTTCGTTGGCCGGGTCGTAATATCCTTTGTCGAACACCATCTGCAACTTGTCAATGAACTTCTTCTGTCCGCCCATCAGACGGGCCAGACCTTTTACGTCATGAGGCACATAGAAGGTGTAGTTCCAGGAATTGCCTTCATGGAATCCCGGGCTCGGTTCAAAGTTCTGTCCCTGAAGCGGGTCAACGGAGAATAGAATTTTCCGTCCGGCAAAATAGGACGAAGCGTACCGAACTCCTTACAATAATAATGCTTATAGCCCATGGAACGCTTGTAGAACAAATCGGCATCCTCTTTCTTTCCCATGCTCTTTGCCAGGGTAGACAATGCATAATCGGCAATGTAATACTCCAGCGCATGCGATACTGAGTTGTCAAACTGCTCTCTCAAAGGCACATATCCCTTGCCCATGTAATCATCGTTGTCCGGACGCATCAGGTTGTCCTTTCCGGGCAGAGTGGCCGACTTGCGCATAGCCTCATAGGCTGTTTCCATATCAAAGTCGCGCAGACCCTTCATCCAGGTATCCACAATCACCGGCAAACTGGGGTCACCTTCCATCGTGAGGGTTTCACGTCCGTACAACTCCCATTTAGGCAACCACCCATGCTCCTTGTACATATCGATCATAGTACGTACCATGTCAATCTGACGTTCGGGATACACCAGGGTCATCAACTGGTGCAGGTTGCGGTAAGTATCCCACAAGGAATATACCGTGTAACGGTTGTTCGGAGTCGTTTTCGTCTTCCCGGATTCCATGGCAGGATATTCCCCGTTCACGTCCTGAAGGATATTCGGATGAATCAACGTGTGATACAAGGCGGTATAGAACACGGTCTTCTGTTCCTTTGTTCCGCCTTCCACCATGATGCGGCTCAAATCATCGTTCCACAGCTTCCGTGCGCTGGCATAGACTGCATCAAATCCGGCTCCATGCTGTTCGGCCTCCAGATTCTGGCGGGCATTCTCTATACTGACAAACGATACTCCCACGGAGACTTCTATCTGTTCGTTTTCTTCCGTATCAAAAGTGAACCACGCACCAATGTCGTCACCTGCCAGGTCTCTGTCGTACTGCGTGTACAATTTATATTTGCCGTTATCCTTGTCCCATTCCGCCTCTACGCCGCTCATCTTGCGCTGTAGCTTCCAGTAGCCCGTCTGCTGCGGGGCTTTATTGATGCGCATTACAAAATAAATAGGAAAAACCGCCTGAGGATTATAGCAGAATGTTCCCAGCAATTTCATTCCTTCGATTTCACGGTCATTTATCCGGCGCAGATAAGCTCCCGATTCATTGGTCAGCCCTTCCCCCAGGTTCATCAGGATATGGCTCTTGCCTTTCGGGAAGGTAAAGCGGGTCAGTCCCGTCCGCAACGTGGCAGTAGCCTCCACCTTGATATTGTATTTGGTCAGTTGCAAACTGTAATATCCCGGTGAAGCGGTTTCCTTTTCATACTTGCTGCCGTAATGATGATAATCCACGTTCAACTCTCCGGCTGTAGGCATCAGCAACAGGGAACCCATTTCAGGACATCCCACCCCGCTCAAATTGACATGAGAGAGACCCGTAAAATAGCTGTTCGTGTAATCGTAAGGAGTAGACCACCAGCGGGAGTCTTTATCATAAGTGTTGTCTTCCGACCCCATCACATTAAAGGGCACGACCGACATCAGACCGTTCGGGCACACTGCTCCCGGATTACACGTACCAAAATTGGTTGTTCCAATAAACGGGTCTACATAGTCCACCGGGTCCTGCGCATTGGCACAATTCCAGATGAACAAAAAGCTCAGAGATGCGATTAGTTTTTTCATAGGCCTAAAATAAAAAAGGCTACTCCCATAGCGTCTGGCTACAGGAACAACCTTATTAAATATTTACATTTATAAAATAGAAGTACGCTTTACAAAATCAATGATTTCGGAAATATAACCGAAAGCCATTCCTACCACGGTATCAGCAGCACCGTAGTACACAGCTACTCTTTCTCCATCCTGAAGAGCAGCACACGGGAACACTACATTGGGCACATCACCCTGCAGTTCATAAGGTGCAGCAGGTGCCAACAGGTAGTCACGTGTACGATAAAGCACCTTTTCCGGATGATCCTTATCCAGAATAGCTGCTCCCATAGAGTAACGGAAACCGTTACAGGTGGTAATAACCCCGTGATAGAACATCAGCCAGCCTTCTTCTGTCAGGAAAGGCACAGAGCCGGCTCCAATTTTCGTACACTGCCAGGCACTTTCCGGGAAAGGAGTCACTTTCATTACACAACGGTGCTCACCCCAATACTTCATATCGGGACTGTAGCTGATATAAATATCTCCGAAAGGTGTATGACCATTGTCGCTCGGACGGCTCAGCATGGCATACTTACCGTTAATTTTCTGCGGGAACAATACGCCGTTACGGTTAAATGGAAGGAAGGCATTCTCGCACTGATAGAATTCCTTGAAATCGAATGTATAACCGATACCGATGGTAGGTCCGTGATAACCGTTGCACCATGTAATCCAGTAACGGTCTTCAATCCAAGTGACACGAGGGTCATATTTATATTCAGAATCTATCATCTCCGTATTGCCGGGCTTAAAGACAATCGGCTCATGATTGATTTCCCAGTTGATACCGTCCTTGCTGAAACCTGCAAAGATATTCATCTGTACAGCTCGGTTATCACAACGGAACACCCCAGCAAATCCATCTTTGAAGGGAACTACCGCACTATTGAAAATACTATTCGATGAAGGTATCTGGTAGCGTCCGATGACGGGATTCTTCGAATAGCGCCACATTACTTCTTTACAGTCTGCCGGGCGTTCTTCCCAGGGCATTACAAATTTTTCATTCATATCCAGTTAGTTTAATTGATAATTATACATATTCTTTTTCGCCTTCCAGCAGATTTCCCCCATTATCATACTTAAACGGAAGGAAATAAGTAATCAGGAAGGCTGGAATTGTAGCAATCAGCACAAAGATAAAGAAAGGCTCATAGCCTCCCGGCTTGTCAAACCATGTGCCAAGACTTTCGCACACCCAGCCGCTTAACATTCCCGGAATCATCACTCCAAAATTCATGATTCCTGAAGCAAATGCATAATGAGCCATCTGATGCTTGCCGGGAGCTACCTGCTGCATCATAAACAAAGAAAGTCCGACAAAGCCGAAACCATATCCAAAATACTCAAAGACGATGCCACTGCATATTATCCAACCACTCTCCGGTTGGAAATAAGCAAACAAGGCATACACCATAAAAGGAAGGTTGAAGATACAGCACAACGAGAAAATCGTTTTTTCAATCCCCTACGGGCAATATAATATCCTGCCAGCAAAGAACCCAACACAAAGGCCGCAGCTCCGTACGTACCATAATAAAGTCCGATTTCCTTTTCATTGAGTCCCAAGCCGCCCATCTCCCGGTCTGCTTTCAGGAACAGCGGCACAATCTTCATCACAAATCCTTCTGCAAAACGGTAAAGGATGATGAAGCAGATATAATAAGTGATGTGTGTCTTTCGGAAAAAGTCCATCAACACCTGTCCCAGTTCCTTCATCACTTCCTTGTTACTCCGTAATGTTTTTCTGGAAGAAGCCGACTGGGTAGAGGGCAGAGCAAACAGATGATAGATTCCCAAAAGAATCATGGTTACGGAAAGAATCAGCAAGATAATCATCCAGGCCCTTTTGTTGGCTGTCAGCAATCCGGCATCTGCATTCAGTTCGATAAAATACCCAGCCAGGTACACCAAACCACCCGTTGCCAGAATCTTTGCTATGTTATAAAAGGCTCCCTGCCAGCCAATAAACTTTGCCTGGTCTTCATTGGACAGTTCACTCATATATACTCCATCGCAGGCGATGTCGTGAGTAGCTCCGCTAAAAGCAACAATGGCCAGCAGCGCAATGGAGATACTGAAAAATGGGACAGGTTCAACGCAAAAGCTACCAGCCCGAAAGTAACTCCCGTAATCAGCTGAGTGACAATTACAAAAAATTTCTTTGTACGGAAAAGTTCAAGGAAAGGACTCCACAATGGTTTTAATGTCCAGGGCAGAAGAATCAACGACGTCCAGAAAGTGATTAGTTTATCATCTACCTCAAGCCCTTTAAACATTAACACGGTAACCATATTGAGTACAACAAAAGGAAGTCCCATGGCAAAATATGCAGTAGGAACCCATGATATAGGTGATTTTTTCTTCGTATTATTCATAGCTAAATTTTTGTTACACATTTCTCATGTGGAAATCCATCGGCAATCTGCCCCATGACAGGCCATTTGCTTTTCCATAAACAGACTCTCACAATAAAACAGTTCAAAGATACGGGAAAAAATCCACAAGACAAAGAATATATCACCATTACCCCTTCTTATGAGGTATTAATAAAAACAAAAGGAGCTGAAGATGCACCTGACACATCTTCAACTCCTTCCTATAAGGATAATTTGAATGTTATTTCTTCATATTGGCTTCTTCCAGTCCATAAATGCTTTTGCTGTCTTCTACACGAAGCAATGTAGAAATAAGAATGGCACACAGACCAAACACTGCAAAAATAACCATCGGAGCCGTATAGTCATAGCCTACAATTACACCAGCTTCGTTGCGTAAAGTAGCAAAATGTTCAATCACCCATCCAATCAGCCAGGGCACCATTGTCAATCCGATATTCTGGATATAGAAAATGGTGGCATAAGCAGAACCCAACTGCTTCATCGGGATAATCTTAGGAACTGAAGGCCACATGGCACTGGGTACCAAAGAAAACGCAATTCCCAATACAATCATGACAATAACAGCAAACCACCAATAGTTCATTACCGGAAGGGCAAACAGCACGTGAACGACTGTCAGCATGACCGAACCGATAATCATCAAGGTAGCGCCGCGACCGATACGGTCGTATAAAGAACCGAATACGGGTGTCAACAAAATGGTTCCAAACGGCAATAAGGCAGGAATCAATCCGGCAAAAGATTCCGGTACATCGTACTTATAAATCATCAGTTTTGTCGCAAACTTCAGGAAGGGGAACACACCGGCATAGAACATCAGGCACAGCAGGTTAATCAACCAGAAGCCCTTGCTACAGAATATCAGTTTCAAATCGGACAACTTGAAGCCTTCTTCTTCGGCCTCTCCATTTTCCATGCGAACAGCTGCAGCAGAAGCATCTTCCTTGCGGTCCATCACACAGTAAATCATATATGAAGCAAATCCCACGCATAATAAAATGGCTCCGAACAACACCGGATAAGAAACATCACCCATCCAACGGGCTACCGGCAAGCTTACGGCCAAAGCCACAGCCGTACCAATACGAGCCATTGCCACCTGAAGTCCCATGGCAAGCGCCAATTCCTTTCCGGCAAACCATTTTACAATGACTTTAGACGCTGTAATACCTGTGATTTCAGCTCCCATTCCGAAGATTGCAAATCCTAAAGAAGCCAATGCCACCTGCATGTCCATTCCAAAGAGCTGTGCATCTCCAAAATCAGAAGAAAGGGCATACCATTTAATCAGTGCCCCCATGAACATCAATCCAGAAGACATCATTCCGGTAAAACGGATTCCCATTTTATCCAGAATCACTCCACCGAAGAACAGCATCAACAAGAATACATTAATCAAGCCATAAGCTCCTGAAAAGAAGCCATATTCCGTACTTGACCAGCCTTCTCCTCTGGCGACAGAACTAATTGTCTTTTCCGTCTGCATCTGTGCATCATTCTGCATTTCATAATACTGCACCTTACTTCCTTCCTCAAGTTGCTCTACAGTCAGCAACGGATTTGAAAGCATTTCTTCCGAAGAAAAGTAATTCACTTTGGCCACCAGACTGTCTGCCGGCATAGAGGTATCATCTGTAAAATATACCACCTGCCCCTTTGTTGTCAACAAGTTTTCCAACGGTGACATCACATCCGTCAGAAAATAACCACACATCATGGTAAACGAAACGATAAACAAGGCTGTCCAGCGTGCCGTCTTCGAATCGCTCAATCTCTTCTGAATTGTTTCTTTCATTCTATTTTTATTTAATCATTAATTTCTCTCAAAAAACAGCGCAAAGATACTATTTTTTTACCTTTTTCTTTTATAATCCAAAATAACTTCTAACTTTGTAACAAATTGTAATAACGAAACGACAATACATATAAAATATTAACCCCAAATTGAAATTGCGTATGAAAAAACTAAAATTCTCGGCTGCCTGCCTGATTTTGAGCGGCAGCATTATATGCTCCTCATGTATCGGTTCATTTGGTTTATGGAGTAGCCTGAAGGACTGGAACAACAACATTGGCAATAAATTCGTGAATGAAATTGTCTTTCTTGCATTCCATATCGTACCTGTATATGAAGTAGCTTATTTGGCAGACGTCATTGTACTGAACTCTATCGAATTCTGGTCTGGTTCAAATCCTTTGGCTGATGTAGGTAGCGTAAAAACCGTAAAGGGTGAAAGCGGAGAATATCTTGTACAGACCAATGAAGATGGCTACACTATCACAAAGAAGGGTGAAGAAGACAAGCCACTTACCTTGATTTATGACAAAGAAAAGAATACATGGAATGCTTCTGCAGAAGGTCAGACATTTGAACTGATTACAATGAATGAAGACGGAACTATCACTTTCAAACAGCAGGACGGCACTCCGGTGACTGTATCTCCCGATTTGCAAGGTATGATTTCTGCACGTCAGGCTAATAGCCAGTCAATGTTTGCTTCTCGATAAGCAGCATCCTGAAACCATAAAAAAAGGCTGTCCCAAAAATCTTGAGGCAGCCTTTCTTCTTTTTATCCAATATGTTTTTTATTCTTTTATCTGAATCAGCAAATTAGACAGGATGGCAGTCAGCCCACCAGTTGTAATACCTGAAGAGAATATATTACGCACGGTTTCCGGCAACTGACAAAGAATATCCGGCACAAGTTCCACACTCAAGCCGAAAGAAAAGCTCAAAGCCATCACCAGCGTAGCCTTACGGTTGATTTTCTGTGCAGAAATGATTCGGATTCCTGCGGCAGCCACTGTTCCAAACATCAACAGAGTTGCTCCACCTAACACCGGTTCAGGCATTAACGAGAAAATCAATCCTACTGCAGGGAACAAGCCCAGCAAAATAAGGAAACCTGCAATGAAGTATCCTACGTAGCGGCTGGCTACTCCAGTCAACTGAATCATACCGTTATTCTGAGCAAAAATAGAGTTAGGGAAAGAATTGAAGAATCCGGCCAGCATGGAATTAAAACCATCGGCCAAGATACCTCCGGAAGCACGTTTGACAAACGTTTCTCCTTCCACCGGTTCTCCAGAAATCAATGAATTGGCTGTAATATCCCCATACGCTTCGATTGCCGTAATCAAATAAACCAATGCCAAAGCGATGATTGCAGAAATATCAAATGAAATACCGTAACGGAAAGGGATAGGAATATTGAAACCACCATAACTCTGTACAGCAGAAAAAATCAACCATTCCCAATGCCCATGCCAATACGTAGCCAACCACCAGACCGATAACAATGGAACTCATTCGCAAATAACGGTTGGAACTACGATTGAAAAAGATAATCAAGACAAGTACCAAAGCGGCCAAACCAATATGGCGGAAAGCTCCGAAAGTACCATCTGCCTGTGCAGCAGCTCCACCTCCGCAAGCAGAGATTCCCACTTTAATCAAACTCATACCAATCAGTGTCACCACAATTCCCGATACCAAAGGAGTAATGACTCTACGTGTGTATTTCAACACCCGGCTAATTAACATTTCAACCGAAGAAGCTACAATACAAGCTCCGAAGATAGCACTCAGTCCACCGGTTAAGCCCGCAGAAATAATCGGACCAATGAATGAAAAACTGGTTCCCTGAATACACAGCAGTCCGCAACCTATCGGTCCTACGCGACGGCACTGGATAAATGTAGAGATACCCGATGCAAAAAGAGCCATGGAAACTAAAAATCCGGTGGTTTCCAGGTCCAATTTCAATGCTCCTGCAATAATCAGCGGAGGAGTAATAATAGCCACAAAGATTGCCAACAAATGCTGCAAAGCGGCAAAAATAGAATCTTTTAAAGGCGGACGGTCATTCAACCCGTAAATAAGCCAGCACTCTGGGCTGTTTGCTGTTGTTCTTTTTCCATTTAAAGATTTAGTCTTTTATTTTAATTTGACAATTTTCCAAGCTTTCAATTATCGCCAAAGATTCCACATGAATGCCCTGTGCTCTCAAATAGTCTCCCCCATGCTGGAATGATTTTTCTATCAGGAAGCCCATCCCCACTAATTCAGCTTCTGCTTTCTGTACCAGGTCAATAATCCCCTTTGCGGCATTGCCATTGGCCAAGAAGTCATCAATGAACAACACCTTATCGCCCGGACATAAATAATCCTTACTTACACACACATCGTACGTGCGGTCTTTCGTAAACGAATAGACAGTAGTTGTCAGCATATTCTCCATTGTACTCGGTTTTTTCTTCTTGGCAAAAACAACCGGAAGTTCCAACAGATAGCCAACCATAATGGCAGGAGCGATACCACTGGCCTCTATGGTCAGAATCTTATTAATTTTCGTACTGGCGAATCTCCGTACAAACTCTACTGCCATTGACTTCATCAGAATAGGGTCCATCTGATGGTTAATAAAATTATCCACTTTAAGGATGCCTCCCTCAAAGCATTTTCCATCACGAATGATGCGGTCTTTAAGTGCTTTCATTGTTATGTTAAATGAACGAAATTGACTGTTAGTTTATTTGAAGGTGCAAAGTTACATGTTTTTTCTGAGATTTATGACAATTCTATTTCAAGAGATAAAAACAGACATAAAAATCCGGAGAAACCCATTCAAGATTTCTCCGGAGGCAATCACTAACAGTCGGGTTACGACGGTATTTCCTCAATGGCTATTTCCGGAAGTTTTTCAGAAACCCAGTCAGACACTTCACAACCTTCCACTTTCAATTCTTCTTTCGTTAATCTCAACACAAACTGGTAATATTTACCCGCTTCAAACTGCTTTCCTAATTTGTTGGTAGATGCCGTATAAGACACTCCATCACGTTGATAAGAAATAGAAAATCCTGAATCTTCTACTAGAGACTGTGGATTACATAACAAGAACAATGTATAGCCTGATTCTTCTGTAACGGTAACCGGTTCCTCAAAATTCAAGGTCAACGCATGTACTTCAGATGATTCCAAAGGGGAAATACCATCTTCTGCTTCCGATTCTGCAAAGTGATAGGTGCTACGGCTAAACAAATTTTCTCCCTGAAAAGAAGCCTGGCTGATCAATACATTTTCTTCCGACAAATCTTTCTTTATCGTTATAGAAATAAAGCTGTATGCATGCCTGAAAGACGATTCACCTGTAAACGAAACGGTTCCATTATCCGTTTCTTCATAACTGGCCTCACAACGAGCTGTCAGAAAATCAAATTCACCTATACCCGTAAGAGTTCCTTTCTGCAAACTCAAATCTGGCATTGGAATATTGTCACGAGTCGTTGATTCGGTGGAATAAGGATAATACGCACAGTAGGTAAATTTATTAACCTTATCTTTCCACGACAAAGGAGATGCCGAAATCCATTGACCTTCAGTCAATGTCCATTTCACCGGTTCACTCTCTTCCGGCATAAAAAAGCCAAGCTCATCACCTTCTGAAAAAGTCGTAACTCCAGATTCATCCGTCACAACCCTGGAGCCATTGGAAGGAGCATACACCGAAGCTTGTAAACTCAATTTCAACTCATCACCCATGTGCTGCAAATTCTCTTTTTGCTGACAAGAAGCCAACAGGGACAAAACTAAATATGCCCCTAATAAATTTTTCTTTCTCATAAGTAAATGTTTTAATAACGTAACATCATTCAATAATTAAAATGAAAGAATCTGAAAAACGTTTCCCTTTTTATCACATTTCATTAATAAAAAAATTCTTGAAGCTGTATTTTTCTTATTTTCGCGAAGAAATAAACTCAACACAAGGCTTTATGAAAAAAATTATCCATCACTATCCTATTTTTCCTACTGGCTTTTTGTCAGATAAATGCACAGCAAGCCAAATTCGTATTCTATTTCATCGGAGATGGAATGGGAGTCAATCAGGTACAAGGTACAGAATTGTATTTAGGCGAACTTGAAGGAAAAATCGGTATCACACCCTTACAATTTACTCAATTCCCCTACACAACCGTAGCAACGACCTTTTCTGCAACTAACGGAGTAACAGACTCTGCCGCTGCAGGTACAGCACTTGCTACAGGAAACAAACAAAAATGGGGCTATCGGGGTATTAAAAGATTTACAAACACCCGTTTACAGTGTAGCTACATGGGCTAAAGAACACGGATGCCGAGTAGGAGTAGCTACCAGCGTCAGTGTGGATCATGCAACTCCTGCCGCTTTCTATGCACATGCTTCAGGTAGAGGAAGTTATTACGAAATCGGAAAAGACTTATATGAAACCGGTTTTGATTTCTATGCCGGTTCAGATTTTCTTCAGCCGCAGGACAAAAAAAATCCTCAATCTGCCAACCTTTACTCACTGGCTGATCAATACGGATACACCATTGCCAGAGGATATAAAGATTATCTCAAGAAAAGCAAAAAAGCCGACAAGATGATTCTGTTCCAGCCGGAAGCCGCTTCCAAAGCAGACCGTTCTTCCATCCCATACGCTATTGACCGGGGAAAAAGTGACCTTACTTTACAGGAGATTACTCGTTCGGCAATTAATTTCCTCTCTAAAGATTTATCAAAAGGTTTCTTCCTGATGGTAGAAGGTGGAAAAATCGACTGGGCATGCCACAGCAATGATGCCGCTACGACCTTTCATGAAGTAATCGACTTTGACAATGCAATTAAGGTTGCTTACGAATTTTACTCACAACATCCGGATGAAACCCTAATTGTGGTTACTGCCGACCATGAAACCGGAGGTTTTGTTTTAGGAAAAGGTCCGTATGAGCTAAATCTGCAGGTACTCAAGAACCAGAAGGTTAGTGAAAACGGATTCACCAAAGTCATCAACCAGCTTCGCTCTAAAACGAATAACCAAGTATCCTGGGAAGCTGTACAACAGGCCTTAAAAGACAATTTCGGCTTTTGGGATAAAATCAAATTAAACGAAAAACAGGAAGCTCGCTTGAAAACCGTGTACGAGCAGACTCTGAAAAACCAACAAGTAAAAATGGAAAAGAGTGAATATGCTCAAGACGAACCCATTGCAGCTGAAGCTAAACGAATTATCAATGAAATAGCATTGACTGGCTGGACAAGTGGAGGACACTCTGCAGGATAGTACCTGTCTTTGCCATTGGAGCCGGAGCC
>ENA-OPZN01000201-OPZN01000201.1-human-gut-metagenome-genome-assembly--contig:-NODE-201-length-23077-cov-2.619956_pt1 | contig 23077 bp, 23 predicted proteins | sample MGYA00242483_ERZ504503 | MGnify/ENA primary metagenome ERZ504503 (study PRJEB26092, sample SAMD00036285) | human gut metagenome | host: Homo sapiens | study: EMG produced TPA metagenomics assembly of... | reverse complement strand
CCGACAATAATGAAATAAGTAACAAAAATAAAAAAACAACCCATATGAAGAATCAAACTATCATCAGCCTCTTATGCTGCCTCCTGTTGTTTGTGACAGGATGCAGTACTTCCCATCAAGGGAACACGTACGACATCATGACCTATGGAGCCAAAGGAGACGGACAAACAGATGATGCCGCCGCTATACAACGCGCCATCAATGCCTGTTCCGCTGCCGGTGGCGGAACCGTAATCATTCCTGCCGGACACACCTTTCTATGCGGTCCGCTATATTTGAAATCCTATGTGAACCTTCATCTGGAACCCAACTCCCGATTGCTGGCCAACCCCGATGAAAGCATCTATACAGAAAGCGCATTCCGCGAAAACCGTGGCGAAGGAATGATGTGGATCAGTGGAAAAGACTTAAAACAAATATCCATTACCGGTACAGGAGAAATAGACGGAAACGGAATCGCCTTCATGGGCAAAGAGCTGGATGATTCCTACGAGCTGAAGCCCGTCACTGATTTTGACCCACGCCCACATGTGCTTACCCTTATCAATGCGGAGAAGACCGTTATCCGTGACATCACGATTCGGAACAGCGCCTATTGGACAATACACCTGATAGGCTGTTACGATGCCTTGATTGACGGCATCTCTTTATTGAATAATCTAAAAATACGCAACGGCGACGGTATTGATGTGGATCACTCCAAAAAAGTACGTATAGCGAACTGCTTCATTGAATCGGGCGATGACTGCATTTGCCTGAAGAATCGTCGGGAATTTGAAGAATATGGCTCTTGCGAAGATATTGTAGTGACTAATTGTGTCATGACTTCACGCTCATGCGCTATTAAGATAGGCTCGGAAAATATGGACAAGATTGATAATGTATTATTCAATAATTGCATTATCAAAAAACAGCAACCGGGGCATCGGCATACAAAACCGGGATGAAGGTACTGTGAGCAATGTCATTTTCTCCAATATATTAGTAGACTGTATGTTCTATTCTGATGTATGGTGGGGTAAAGCGGAACCTATCTATGTCACCTCATACCCTCGTGCCGTAGGCAATCATAAAGATGCAGGCTGGCGTTTCCCCAAAGGTGCAACGAAAGGACACTCGGGAGAAGTCAGCAACATTTTCTTCAATCAGATTAAATGCACTAGTGAAAACGGCATTTTCGTAGGGGGAGACACTCCGGAGAAGGTGCATCATATCTATTTTGATGAAATAGATGTCAAGTTGTTAAAACGTACCGGTTATGAAGGCGGTGTGTATGACAAACGTCCTTGTAACGGAGATGGTTTTGTATATGACAAGACTTATGCTTTCTATCTGGACACCGCTTCGGATATCCGGATTACCGGCTGTAACATTTATTGGGCCTTCCCTCAATTGACACAAGCCGGAGGAGATATCAAAGAGAAGAATACAATACGTGTAAAAATAAACAAGAAATAATTATGACCCACATTCCATTCAAAGTTTCTTTGTTAAGACTGGTCTTCCTGCTGCTGCCCGTGACGGTCGCGGCACAGGAAGCCAGACTTTCTGATTACGTAGATCCCAGAATCGGTTCGGAAGGACTGGGACGGGTATTTATCGGCCCCTCCTGCCCTTATGGTATGGTGAAACCATCGCCCGATTGCACTGTCCATCCCAATAGTGGTTGGCTGCCTATGCCCGAACAAGTCAACGGTTTCTCCCAAGTACACGTCAGCGGGACAGGAGGAGGTCCTAAATATGGCAACATACTTGTCATGCCTTTTGGCAAAGGTATGGATCAGCTCAATCATATAGACTATCGCAAAGATGAAACAATCCGCTTGGGCTATTATGCTACCGAATTCCAGAGAACAGGCATATATACTGAAATAACAACTGCTCCACGCGCCTCATTCTACCGATTCACCTATCCCGAAGATTCCTTAAAATCCCTGTTGGTTGACGCCGGCTTCTTCCTGGGTGAACAACCGACCCCCGATGCCCGCGAAGCACAACAATTTGTAGGTTCGGAAATTCAAATCATATCCGATCACGAAGTAATGGGATATACCCGTATTCGCGGAGGTTGGAATAACGGACGTGCCTACACCGTTTATTTTTATGCAGTAACCGACCATCCCTTTGTACAAACGACCACATGGAAAGGAAACCAGATCAGCAATGAACGATACCAGCCAGACTCCCAACAAAAAACCGGAGCTTTGTTGCGTTTCCCTTCTTCTGCAAATACCATTCAACTGAAAGTCGGAATTTCATTTATCAGTTCTCTCAAAGCCAGAGAGAATGTATGGAACGAAATACCTCATTGGTCATTTGAGGACACCCGGCAAGCCTTATTGGCACAATGGGAAAACTTATTGCAACGCATTGATATAGCCTCAAATACACCCGAAAAATATAAGCGTATGTTTTATACCGGCATCTACCATACCATGTTAATGCCTGTAGACCGTACCGGTGAAAATCCATTATGGAGTGATCCGGAACCTTATTATGATGATTTTTATGCTATTTGGGACACCTACCGCACCTCAACTCCACTTATCACACTGATTGACCCTCAAAGAGAAACAGACATCGTACGTTCACTGATCAATATCTATAAACGGGACGGCTACATGCCTGATGCACGAAGCGGAAATTGTAACGGACGGACACAAGGCGGCTCCAACGCCGAAATTGTTATAGCCGATGCATTTGTAAAAGGACTACCAAACATAGATTACCATCTGGCTTTGGAAGCTATGCTGAAAGATGCGACCATACCGCCCGGAGGTAACGAAGAAGCGGAGGGAAGAGGCGGACTGATTCCTTATCTGGAATTGGGATATATTCCATACGGTATTCCCCGAGCCGGAAACCGCACAATAGAATACTCCTATTGTGATTATGCCATAGCCTTAGTAGCAAAAGGACTAGGCAAGACAGACTTGTACCAGCAATACTTGAAACAATCTTCCAACTGGAAGAACTTGTGGCGGGCCGATTATGAACATGCAGGAGTCAAAGGATTCATACTTCCCCGGGATAAAGAAGGAAACTGGTTAGACAAAATACCTTTCGGAAACTCCCATATCCAGAAACCCACCTTCACATATACCCCGTTACCTTTGAAGGCCCTTGGTATACTCCTTGGTGGAACATGTTCTTTTATGAAGCCTCCTCCTGGGAATATTCACTCAGCATTCCGCATGACGTACCCGGACTCATTGAACAATGTGGCGGAAAAGAGAAGTTTGACGAACGGCTGGATATTTTCTTTGACAAGGGTTTCTTCAATGTGAATAATGAGCCCTCCTTCCTCACTCCCTGCCTATACCACTGGGTAGGGCGTCCGGATAAAAGTGGCGACCGCATCCATGAAATTATCCAGAAGAACTATAATGACGGTTCTGCCGGTCTTCCCGGAAATGATGACTCCGGAGCCATGTCATCGTGGTTGGTATTCCACATGATGGGGTTGTACCCCAATGCCGGACAAGACTATTATTTAATCCATACCCCTCTACTGACAGAGAGTCGTTTCCATTTACAGGAAGGCAAAACATTCACGATCAAAACCGAAGGGCTTTCCGAAAAGAACAAGTATATCCGGTCGATTTTATTAAATGGAAAGAATTATCCATATTCCACCATCCGCCATAATGATATCATCAAAGGAGGCGAGTTGGTTTAAAAATGGGCCCTAGTCCCGGTAACTGGGGGAGCAAACTATTTCCTGAATCTAAAGAGTAACATACGATGAAGAAAAAACTTTTTATATGCTTTCTGCTTATCGGCAGCCTGATGGGAAATGTAATGGCACAAGATATCATTACCAACCCTCTGTTATTTGTATTCAAACTGCATGGACAAACCCGAAAGTACCAATTTACTTTCAATCAGTCCAACGACACCCTTTATCTGCATTGGGGAATTGAAAGAAACACCCGATGGCAATCAGGCAGCTACGCCATGCCCCAAGAAGCTTTAAAAACGGCGGTCAGACTAAGCTTCTTACAGCCGGAAGACGGACAGCATATCTGTCTCCCCATTCAAGAAACCTTTGCCCTACTTTCAGCAACCGCTTTTCAGGAATTGAAAAGCCAAAAGGCATTTCATTATAATCAGACAGAATACCAACTGGCTGATACCAAGTCACAAGCTATGGGCTATTCCTTACTGCATGTAAACGACTCAGTAGACGGATGCGAAATGTGGATTATGGATAATCCGGATTTCCCTCTGATATGGGAAATACAAAATAATCCGCTCGGCATCAATTGGAAAGTAGCTCCCATAGATCTCCCCGCACACAATCTGAAAGAAGAAATCATCCAAAGCCCGGAAAAAATGGGTAGCATCTATTATGCTTATCCCACACCAAACGGCATACAAACTCCGGTACCCGAAGGTTACAGTCCTTTCCACATCAGCCATTACGGACGCATGGGTCCCGCTGGATGACTTCGGACGAACGTTATCTAGAAGTCATTCGTGTCTTTGATACGTTTCACAATAAATCAGGACTTACCGATTTAGGTGAAGATGTGAGGCTCAGACTCCAGAAAGTATGGGAAAATGCCCGTGGGCGCGGAGGAAACCTGACCCCATTAGGAGAACGACAACACAAAGCCATTGCCAAACGGCTTTATCAACAATATCCCCATATATTCCGGGACAGCGCCAACATATCAGCGCGTTCGAGCGTTTCCGTACGTTGTATCATGAGCATGTCCGCATTCACAGAACAACTGAAAGAACTAAACCCCTCCCTCCAGATCACCCGCGAAGCCAACCAAAGACACATGGACTACATTGCCTATACTTCACCCGAAGCCGAAAAGCTGGGTTCGGCAAGTGCGCCATGGAGAACAGCTTTCCATACATTCGAAGAAAATCATATTCATCCGGAACGTTTAATCGCTTCACTTTTCAAAAATCCCAAAGAAGTCAGGAATCCCCGCGAGCTCATGATGGGACTTTATTGGATTGCTTCCGACATGCAAGATGTAGAGTTGCCTCTATCCTTTTATGATTTGTTTGAAAAAGAAGAATTATTCGGTATCTGGCAGTCTGTGAATTATCGGATGTATATTTGCAATGCCAATGCTCCCGTCAATCAGGGAGCAGCCCCCAAGAGTGCAAAATCTTTATTGAAGAATATTATAGAAAGTGCCGACCGCGCCATCCGTGAAGGAACTCCTTGCGCCACCCTCCGTTTCGGACATGATACCAACCTGATCCGTCTGTTGGCACTCATGCAAGTAGAAGGATGCTCCAATCAAGAAACAGATCCCGACCGATATTACCTGGCCTGGCAAGATTTCCGTGTTTCACCTATGGGAGCCAACCTTCAATTAATCTTTTTCAAGAATAAACAAGGAGAAGTTATTGTAAAATTGCTACATAATGAAAATGAAGTCAAATTACCCATTGACAGCCCTATTGCCCTTATTATAAATGGGAAACGGTGAAAGCATTCTACAATCATTTATAAACATACAAATTGAGAAACAGCAATTTCCTTCAAAGTCCAATCTCCCTATTAGCTAAGGCTTTTCTTGCCTACAATTAAGCCCTTTCTTACGGTTACCTACTACAGACTCCCTCAATGGACCGTAGAGTCCATTGCAGCAGACTGTATAGTCCACCCAAGCAGACCTTACAGTCCACTGGCGGAGTCTGTAGCAGATGACTGTAAAAAAGCTTAACTATATGGAAGAAACGGCTTACACAACCACTCTATTCCGGTTTTATCTTTTTCAGATAATCAGAAGGAGCCATACCGAATTCATCTTTAAAACACTGACGGAAATAGACCGTACTGTTAATTCCCACCTTGAACGCAACTTCTGAAATATTGTATTTCCCCTCTAATAACAAACGTTCCGCATATTGCATCTTTATTTTGCGGATATATTCATTGGTGGAAAGTCCGGTCAATGCCTTCATCTTCCGATATAGGGTAGAATTACTCATACACATGGCGTCCGACAAATAGCCGATGTCTATCTTCTCAGAAGAAAGACGATCTTCAATCAGCTTGTTAATCTTCTCAAGGAACTCATTATCCAATTTATTCATAGACTCGGCTACTGCCGCACGTTTGTCAATGAGTATGGAATTCGTATTAAAACGCTCTGCCAACAACTTGCGGGATTCAAGCAAATTATGGATACGGCTATGCAACAAAGTAGCACTGAAAGGCTTTGTCAGATAAGAGTCAGCACCCACTTGATACCCCTCTTCCTTATCTTGCAAAGAATCCTTTGCCGTCAGCAAAATAATGGGAATATGGCTGGTACGCAAGTCTTCTTTCAATTTCCGGCACATCACAATGCCGTTCATCACCGGCATCATGATATCACTGACTATAATATCAGGAATGCAGCCCAACGCTTGTTCCAAACCTTGTTCACCATTGGCGGCAGTCCTCACTTCAAAATCGTCCGAGAAAGATTCTACAATATAATCACAGATGTCCCTATTATCTTCCACTATCAGCAGAATACGCTTACCACTATGCACAGGTTCTATATTTTCTTCTTTTTCGTCCTTTTCATCGGAAGTTTTCTCCGTCGAGTCAGCATGCAGCACATGAGGATACGTGTTATCCGTCAGCAGACTGACATAAAAAGTACTTCCCACATTCAAAGAACTTTCAACCCTGATCTCCCCCTCATGCAAAACTACCAGGTTCTTTACCAGAGCCAGACCAATACCTGTTCCTGAAGCCTGATGTTCGCTTCCCTCTTGATAATAACGGTCAAAAATATGAGGCAATGCATCGGGAGCAATACCGAAACCGGTGTCACTCACACTGATTTCCGTATGGTGTATATTATTCCGGACCACCTGATGTAATCCTAAAGTTATAGTTCCTTTCTCTGTATATTTTATAGCATTGGAGATCAAATTATCCAGTATAATCGTTACTACCTCCTTATCAAAAAACAAAGACATATCTTCCTGCTCAATCTCAAGACAGAAATCAATCTCAGGTTTCCGGTTCAATTCCTTATACTTCAGTCCGATCTCGTGTACAAGGGCTGCCAGATTGTCACGACTTACACATAATTTCTTGTTTTGGGTTTCCGTTTTTCTGAACTCCAGTATCTGATTAATCAGGTTCAACAACCGGATGGCACTTTGATGGATAACCGATATTTTCTGTGAATCTTTCCCTGATTAAAGAATTACTTTTCTGCATATCTTCCAACGGTCCCAGAATCAACGTCAAAGGAGTACGCAACTCATGTGTGATATTGGTATAGAAACGTAAACGCTCATTATTCAGCTCCTGTTCCTGCTCATGATTTTTCTTCTCCAACTCATAGAGAGACTCCATATCCAGTTTCTTTTTATAGGCATGAAGAATAAAATACAGGACAGAAACACCCGAAAGAATATAAAATAACTTGGCCCACCACGTAAGCCATACAGGCGGGTCAATACGGATATCCAGAGAAGCTATCTCATCCGCCCATTCCTGATTCCGTATTCTTGTCTTTACCTGAAAACAATAATTTCCCGGAGGTATATTACGGAAAGTCACATTATTAGGATCGGTTACTGTATACCATGAATTTTCCAACCCTTTCAACATATAAGCATATTCCACTTGATCGGCCAAGGCATAATTCTGTATATTGAAGGTGACGCTGAAGTTATTTTGCATATAGCTTAAACGTACTTCCGACTGGCCTTCAAGCGCCATCACCTTTTCATTACTGTCCGTATCACGCAACGGGCCGAATATACGCATCTCCGTAATAATTGCAGCAGGTGACTCTCGTTTTTCCAATACCTGATCTGGATTAAAACGCATAAGCCATTGATTGAGCCAAAATAAAGTGTTCCATCCTTAGCTTCCGCCACACTTCCACTCATGAAATTGCCCATAGGCACATTATCCCAATGATCGTAATTATAGAAAACCTCCTTGTCTTTCAACAAGCAGCTGATACCTTTATTGGTGCTCACCCATATATTTCCATGATTATCTTCCGTAATGGCACGTATATGGACATTGGACAAACCCTCCTCACTGCGATATACTTTATAGTCCCAACTCTGAGAGGATGGAAAACAAACCAGACCTTCTCCCGTTCCTATCCACATTCTGTTCTGACTATCCATATAAACAGTATTGATAGTATTAGAGGGAAAAAGAGAAGTCACGTTAAAAAAGTTTAACGCACTGAAAATGTTCATCAAAAACCCCTAATCCTCCTCCGAAAGTACCAATCCATAAACGATTAAGATTATCTTTCGAGATACATCTCACCAGATTATTCTCTACTGTATAATGATCTGCAATGCCTTTATCATGCAAGCGTACCTTATAGATGCCATTACTAGTTCCTATCCATACATATTCTGCATCTTCATATAGTGCACGCACATCTTCCCCTGTTTTATCTTTAGGAAAAATCTGGTGAAAACTTTTCTTTTTCACATCATAAAAATCCACTCCTCCCATAAACGATCCAAACCAAAGGTTTCCTTCCGAATCACAAAGTGCAGCCTGTATGGAATTATCAGTCAAATCACCGGTTTCTTCTTTATAAACCGCCACCCGCTTGCCTTTATCAAATACATTGATGCCTCCCCCATCGGTTCCGATCCATAACTTTCCATCCCTTGCTACGCATACACTACTTGCTGTCTTATTATTCAGGCTACTACCCGAATGCTGGATAGGAGAATAACTATAAACATTAAAATAGGAAGATTCATGGCTAAGAAAATTAATTCCACCTCCCCACATACCAGCCCACACATTTTTAAAGGAGTCCTGAAACAAACAACGTACAGTAGAATTAGAGAGACTGTATTCATCATCCCCTTCCTTTATATATTGAAAACGCACTTGGTCAGGAGAAAGAAACATACGTTGCGTTAAATCCAAAATGGCTATTCCTCCAAATTCCATGGCAATCCAAAGTTTATTCCCATCAAATTGTCTGATATCAAATACGGTATGAGGAACCCCGTCCTCACTATGATGAAAATGGATAAAAATTTTCGGCTTCCGGATTGAACAGTGCCAGCCCCCCGGTCTGTTCCCAGCCAAATATTACCGCTTAAGTCCTTATAAATGCAAGTTACCCCATTACCTGGCAAACTGACCGGATCTTCAGGGTCATGCATAAAGTTCTTTACTTTTTTATCTTTAAGAGACAACACACTGAATCCATGATGCACATGCCCCATATACAACTTTCCATCTCCTCCATCAACAACCGACCAAATATTATCGCTAGCCAATCCCGGAACTGTTTGAGTATTGTAATGAATGAATTTTCCAGCCTTTTTATCGAAATAATCTACTCCCCGCCAATATGTCGTAATCCAAAGATTACCATCTGTAGCTGCCACAATCTTAGTAACATCATCCGTTATCAGACTTTCGGGGTTCTCGCCATCATGCCTATAGCAAAGAAAAGTGTTATTTACATAGTCATACGCATTCAGACCGGCCCTTTGCGTGCCTATCCAAAGGATAGAATCCTGAGGATCATCCAACAAACAATTCAGTTCATTGCCTGTTATACCCTGCCTTGTCAAATCTTCATTCTTCAAATAAGTAATGAAACGGGTACCATCGAATTTGTTCAACCCTTCCTCCGTGGCAAACCACAGAAAGCCCTGTTTGTCTTGAGCAATGCTCACCACATAATTATTGGATAATCCCTTCTCTATACCAACTGCTTAACAGAATAAGGTTGTGCCAATGAAACAACCGACAGCAGCAAGAGCCAAAGTACGAATATCTTTCTCATAGCATCAGTGTACACATTGTTAAATAATATGGTTCAAAAATACAAATAAAGTCTGTATTTTAGATACATAAATCATGCATTGCAAGATTTACCTCCCTTTTCTGCAAGATTTATATCAGGATTTTAATTCTTCTTCACGTACATTTGCACCACTAACGAATTTAATTCGTCCTCTATTAGAGTAGATGTTTAATCTTCAAATACTAATAAAATATGAAAAAGAAACATTTGTATGGTGCCATGTTATGGGCTTTTCTTGTAACTGCAAACCTATGTACGGGATGTAGTGATGATAACGACTACCCCGATGTAGACGGGCAAAAATCCAACAATGACATTAGCAACAGACCACATCGAGTCCGGAGCGGGACATCGATTTACTATTGAAGGGACATTAGAAGACAAAGACGGTATCGCTTCTATCAGCCTACAATGTGCCGACCTGCATTTGAACAAGACAATTGATTTAATCGAAATCTATGGTGCTCCGCAAGAGAGTTATGATTTAAGTTATTACTTTGACATAAACCGAAATGAAATCGGCGAACGTTTCACAGTCAAAGTTACTGTAACCGATGTAGGAGGACGCAGTATATCTCAAGATGTATTAATCACAATGGACGGAGATTTTGCAGCTCCGGTATTTTCAACTGCCCCGGATGCCACTGTTACAGTATTAATGAAAAATGAAACGAAATTCAATCTTCGGTTCACGGCTACAGATGATCGTGCATTGGATTATGTCACAATTAATATTCCAGGTATAGACGGGTTTGACAACCGCCGTGTAGATGCTGATGGAAAAAGTTCATTGAACTTTGCCGAAATAATAGTATTCCCCAATGAACCGAAAAGTTATAATGTGACAATTACCGCTTTTGACAAGAAAGAAAACTCAACCACTACCACCAGTGTATTGAATATCTCAGAAATGCCGGATTTTCCCAAAATGTATCTGGCAGATGTGGCAACTGCCGAAGAACTGAATAGTGATATATTCGGGGTACCGATGGTAATTGAACATACAGGTGAATATCAGTATAAAGCAAATTATTACTGTCAAAAAGCCGGAACTAAAATATTCTTCTTACCACAAAAGAGTGACTTCACTCCTATTTGTTTCGGGCTTGATCCAGAGGATAACACCAAACTGACAGACGATCCCGAAACAGCAATGCCAATCGTACTTGACCAAGCCAATGTTTATTATGAAATTAATATTGATGTGAAGAACAGTACATACAATCTGAAAACTTACTCAATTGCCGATGCTGTAGACCCCATACCTCACACATACGGTTCTATCAGCCTTGACACATGGGGTGACGGTGGTTCGTGGTTACAGGAATTCTATTTCGGATATATGACCAGTAGCCCAACTGAAGTCCTGCGTTTCACTCAAGATAAGACCAATCCTCACCTGTTCTATTTGGATACCCCCTATTCCTGGAGGCAGGTACTAAATGAATTTCGTTATTCATAACTGGCACTCCGACGGATGGTGGAATTATTGCACGTGGCGTGTAGACAACTCAGACGAACCGGAGATCTTCGGATATTATGGTAAAGAAGCCAAATATACCAATCCGGCATGGACCAAACCCGATCATGTAGGTGACAATTGGGCAAAACCAACAGTGAACGTCACAGGGAATTATAAACTTATATTCGACGCTCATTTGGAAAGAGCTAAACTCATTCCGGCCAATTAACAAGTAACATTAGATTTAAGATATGAAAAAGCAAATATTATTATTGTGTCTTGCGCTGACAAGTCTATGTAGCTATGCGCAGACCATCACTGTAAAAGGTGTAGTAACCTCGGCTTCAGATAAAGAACCGATGATTGGTGCAACAGTGCAAGTTAAAGGTACAGGTACAGGTACTATTACAAGTATTGATGGTGATTATTCACTAAACGATGTTGCCAAGGATGCCGTACTTGTGTTCTCCAGCATAGGATATGAGACTCAAGAAATAAAGGTAAACGGACAAACCGTTATCAATGTAGTGCTGAAAGATGCCAGTGAATTACTGGACGAAGTAGTGGTTATTGGTTATGGAGCCGTGAAAAAAAGTGACCTGACCAGTTCTATATCTACCGTAAAAGGAAAAGAAATTACCGAAACTGTAACCGGTAATGCAATGGACGCCTTGCAAGGTAAAATCAACGGTGTTCAAGTAACCAGTGGTGGTGGTCCGGGCGCACAACCAAAAGTTCTAATCCGTGGTGTAACAACAGTAAACGGAACCGATCCTTTGTATGTAGTAGATGGCATGCCGGTAGGTACAAACATCAACTTCCTAAACAGTAATGACATTGAATCTATGGAAGTTTTAAAAGACGCTTCGGCTGCTGCCATTTACGGAACACGTGCTTCTAACGGTGTCATTCTAATCACAACCAAAAAAGGAATGGCAGGAAAAACAAATATCAGTTTTAATGCATCTGCAGGTTTCCAAACATTGTCAAAACCCAAAATGCTAATGCCGCCGAATATAAAGAAGTATTCAATACCCGATACACAAATGACGGAGGAACTTCTATTGGAATGATACAGGCGCTACTACCAATCCCGGAGGAACAGACTGGTGGGACGAAGTAATCAACAAAACTGCTTTAGTGCAAAATTACTCACTCAATATCTCCGGTGGTTCAGACAAACTGGTTTATAACCTGAGTATGGGTTACTACCGTAACAATTCACAATATGACTATGGTTATTGGGACAAAATCAACGCACGCCTTAATACAGAATATACATTTAATAAATATGTAAAAATGGGTTTCGACATTGCCCCACGTGTAGAATCATGGGATGATACTCCCGATCTTTTTTCAGCTGCCATGTCTATGGACCCCACAACTCCTATATTCAAGCCGGAAGATCAATGGGTGGATAACGAATTCAATAACTATCAGCGTTCTTACAACAACCAGGAGTGGAACCCTGCCGGTTCATTGGCTCGCCAAAATTCCCACTCCCGTGAAATGGGTACAATTGTAAATACTTATTTACAGATAAGCCCTATTCAAAAACTGACCCTGCGCACGCAGTTCGGCGCTAATGCACACTTCCGCCGTACAGACAAATTCACTCCTGAATTCTATATTGATGCTTTGGAACAATCTACATTAAGTAATGTTTCCCGTGAAATGCAGGAATGGCTTGATTGGAACTGGACTAATACTGCTACTTACATCACGACTTTTGCAGAAAAGCATAATATTAATGTAATGGGTGGCTTTACAGCTGAACGCTTTGCTGAATTCCAATCAAAAGCCTCACGTGACGATGTTCCTAATAATATGGATCAAATGCAGGAAGTAAATGCCGGTACACAAAACCAAAAGTCAGAAGGTAAAACTGCTTACAGCACATTAGTATCTTATTTAGGACGCGTGATGTATAACTATGACAATCGTTACTATCTAACAGCTTCTATTCGTGCAGATGGTTCTTCTCGTTTCCCCAAAGGAAACAAATATGCCATCTTCCCTTCTGTTTCTGCTTCATGGCGTATCATCAGTGAAAGTTTCATGCAAGACCAGAAGATTTTCAGTAACTTGAAATTACGCGGAGGTTGGGGACGTGTAGGTAATCAAAACATAGATAATGATGCTACGCTGACTTTGTTAGGACAATCTGATTATGTATTCGGTACAGCTCCAGGACGTGTTTCAGGTACTATGGTATCAGGCGTTGGCAATAATTTGCTAAAATGGGAAACAGTAGAAGACTGGAACGTAGGTGTGGATATGTCCTTCCTTGACTCCCGTCTAGACATGACCTTTGAGTATTCCAAAAGAAATCTTCTGATATGCTCTATCAGAAACAAAATATCTTCGCCATCGGATACCCCGACTGGAACAGTACAGTATGGATGAATATAGGTAGTATGAAAGCTAGCGGCTGGGAATTAAGTCTGAACTGGCACGACAAAGTAGCAGACTTCCGATATAATGTGGGATTGAACCTTTCCGCAGTGAAAAATAAAGCTGTTAAATTCTCCGGTGACGGTCCTATCCAAACTGGAGGTTTCAACAAGCGACCAAATTATCCGTAATGAAGACGGTGGCTTGATTTCACGCTTCTACGGCTACGTAGCCGATGGTATTTTCCAAAATTGGGATGAAGTTTATGCTCACACCAACGAAAATGGCAAGCTGGTACAATCCAATGCCCAACCCGGTGACATTCGCTTTAAGGATTTGAATCATGACGGAGTTCTAGATGAAAATGATAAAACATGGATCGGTAACCCATATCCCGATTTGATGGTAGGTTTGAACTTGGGTTTCAGCTATAAAAACATCGATTTCACAGCCAACTTCTATGGTACATTCGGTAATGATATTTTCAATAAGACCAAAGGTTTATACTCCGGCGTAAGTGGGCAAAACGTTTGGGCAGGTACATTGCAGAAAGCATGGCATGGCGAAGGAACCAGCAACGATATTCCTCGTCTGTCCTACAATGATTTGAATCAGAATTACACACGCATTTCAAGTTTCTTTGTAGAAGACGGCTCTTATATGCGTTGCAAACTATTACAAGTGGGTTACACACTCCCCAAGAAGTGGTTGAACGGAACCGAATTGCGTCTCTCATTGTCGGCTCAAAATCCTTTCACTATCACCAGCTACTCAGGTATGGATCCTGAACGTCCACAGATTGGTAAAGATGGCAGTGTAATTGAAACCGGTATTGACGGCATCGCTTATCCTAACCCACGTACTTTCTTATTTGGAATTGATTTAAAATTTTAACCCTCAAGGTATAAACCATGAAAAAGATATTAACAATATTAACAATGATTGCCTCGCTGACATTCACTTCTTGTGAGGATTTCCTAACAGAGGAAGTGCGCGGGCAACAAAATTTGGATACTTATTTCCAAAGTGCAGAAGAAGCCGAAGCATTTATTACTGGTTGTTACCAGCCATTACTTTGGGCGGATGGTGGAATATCAACACAGTATGGTTGCTTTCCGAGATGTGTAGTGATGACGGTTGGATGGGCAATACCAGCCAAAGTCAAAGTGACTATATTTCTTTGGCCCACTATCAAGGTACCGGACAAAGCAATGGTGCCATCTCCAACTTTTGGCAGTATCGATACAAAGGCATTCTACGTTGCAATATCGCAGTGGAACGCATTTCACAAGCTGATTTCTCAGATGAAGAAATGAAGAACCGGCTTGTAGCCGAAGCACGTTTTCTCCGTGGATACTTCTATTTTGAACTTGTGAAGAATTTTGGTGGTGTGCCTCTCATTACAGGCTTCCTGTTGCCCGAAGAAATACAAGGTATTACCCGCGCTTCGGCCGAAGATGTATATAAGTTCATTGAAGATGATTTAAAAGCCGCTGCTGATGTGTTGCCACAACGTAGTCAATATGCTGCTACAGATATGGGACGCGCTACCCGTGGAGCTGCATTAGGCCTATTGGGAAAGGTTTACCTCTACCAAAGCAAATGGCAAGAGGCACATGATGTATTGAAAACAGTCATCGACGAAGGTGAATATAAATTACTCGACAACTTCGGTGATGTATGGGATGTTGACCATAACAATAGCGAAGAAAGTCTGTTTGAAGTACAATATATGTATGATGGAACTTATGCATTGGGTGGTTCTTTGACTGTTATTACCGGTGCCCGTAGTGGTCCCGGCGACGGATGGTCTTGGGGGACAGCCAACCGCTAACCTCGAACAAGCCTACATCGATGCAGGAGATACAGAACGTTTACGTTGGACTATCATTAAAACCGGTTGTACAGAAATTGCCGGAGAGAATAACTTCGACAAGTTCGTTGAAAACAACACAAAAATCGCCAATTATAAAGATTATATCGAAAAGTACGGTTGGGATCCCGAATGTTATATTATAGATCCGTCACAACATAAATCAGCACGTATTGTCCGGAAGTATTTTGTACCTATTGAAAAACGTCCGGAAGTATACAATATCGACAAAATTCCATTAGATCATCGTATCTTACGCTATGCAGATGTATTGTTGATGTATGCTGAAGCCTGCAACGAATTGGGCGAAGATGGTACAGCACGTACCTACCTTAATGAGGTACGGAATCGTGTAAAATTACCTGCTGTCACATCCAGTGGGAACGAGCTTCGCAAAGCTATCCGGCTAGAACGTCGTTTGGAACTGGCATGGGAACAAAACAGAATCTATGATATCCGCCGTTGGACAGATGACAATGGCAAGAAAATGATTTGTAACCTGATGGGAGCAAACGGTACATTTGTAAAAATACAATACAGATCCCCGCTACCCCGCGACATTTACGAATGGGAAAATCAAGGTGAGGCAAGTGATAAAGGAATCAGCTTCAACGAAAACCGGGATATGGTATTCCCGATACCTTTATATGAGATTACAATGTCTAATGGTTCTATCACCAAATCCGGGCTGGAATTAATCATTTCCAAAAAAGAACAGATTGTTACAGGAATTAACATTCAATAGGTCTTTATATTCTGTCGCGGATAGTTTGCTAGGATTATCCGCGACTATTTTTTAATCCATCTAAAACAATGAAACTAAAATATATTTTTACTCTTCCACTGTTCTTTTCTACTGTAGCCTGCAGTGACGATTCTCCCCAAACACCGGATACATCGGGGCAACCGGACAGCAGCATAAACGTAGAAAAAACAGTAACCATAGATGCCGGACAATCTTTTCAGACTCTGACAGGATTTGGCGCATCAGATTGTTGGGCACCTGCCTTCGTAGGAAAAAGCTGGATAACGAATCGTGACAAAATCAGTGAACTGCTATTCTCTTCTGAAATACAATCAGGACAACCTAAAGGTATAGGACTCTCCATGTGGCGTGTGAATCTAGGTGGTGGCAGTGCAGAACAAGGTGAAGCAAGTGGAATAGAAGACAAATCACGCAGAGCAGAATCTTATCTGACTGATGACTTAACATTAGACTGGACACGCTGTAAAGGGCAGCGCTACTTCTTGCAGCGCGCCAAAGAGTTTGGTTGTCAGAGTATAGTACTTTTCAGCAATACCCCTCCTGTACAATATACCTCCAACGGAAAAGGATTCTCCAATAGCGGAGGAGTTTCTAATTTGAAGGATGAATGTTATACGGACTTTGCCAGATACATGTCAGATGTAGCAAAATACTATGTAAACGAAGGATATCCAGTGACACATATCTCACCAGTTAACGAACCCCAATATAATTGGGACAGCGGCCAGGAAGGCAGCGGATGGACTAATGATGAAGTAGCCAGACTTATACGTGAATTGGATACCGCCATCACTTCTGCCGGTCTTTCTATTGATATTCTTCCAGGGGAATCTGGAGATTATGAATATCTCTACAAATTTAAGAATGATGCCGCCCATAGTAACGTACTTTCAGCATTTTTCACACCTGGAACTTCCACCTATATAGGCAACCTGACTCATGTAAAGAAACTTATCTGCGGCCACAGCTACTGGACAGATGGCACATGATGGTATGCGTAATGTCCGGAAACAACTGGCCCAAGCAGCCCAACAATATGATGTAGAAATATGGCAAAGTGAGTGGAGTATGTTAGGCGACGGATACAGCTCTTCCGAGTTTATAGGCTATGACCAAGCAACCGAAATGGACATTGCACTTTATATGTCAAAAGTAATACACAATGACCTAACTATAGCAGGAGTTTCCTCCTGGAGTTACTGGACCTCAATGGATCTCCCCCGCTGGGGACACAAAAACCGCTTCTTACTGATTTCACTGGAACCCTCCGATGGAGTTTATGGGGATATAGAGAAAGAAGGCACTTATAAAGCTACTCCCACACTTTGGGTATTAGGTAACTACAGCCTATTCATCCGACCGGGTTATCGCCGTATCATGCTTAACATGAATGAATCATCCAGTTTCTTCGGGTCAGCATGGATTTCACCGAAAAAAGATAAATTGATTGCTGTTTATACCAATCTATCAGAAAAAGGAGTCCGGCTAAACGAAATTCATAAAGAATGGGTAAGTGAAATAAGCTCCATCACTACTTATACAACAACAAATAACAAAAATTTGCAAGAGGTACACGTCACGGCAGACCAACAAGTAATTGTGCCTTCGGAAAGTGTTACAACTGTCATTTATAATCTGAAATAATCCCTCAACTTTATGAAATACAAAGCATTATTATTCTCTTTATTTGCAACAGCAAACCTGTTTGCTCAACATCCTGCCATTCACTTTGAAATAGAAACAGACCAACCCTGTCAAACCATGGACTATTTCGGAGCATCAGACTGTTGGAGCATGCAATTTATCGGCTTATGGCCGCAAGAAAAACAAAACCAAGTAGCCGACTGGCTGTTCAGTACGGAAAACCATGAAAACGGACAACCTAAAGGAATCGGCTTGTCTTTATGGCGTTTCAATGTAGGAGCCGGAAGTGCGGAACAAGGAGAAGCCAGCCAGATAGCCTCTCCCTGGATGCGCACCGAATGTTTCCTTCAGGCAGATGGTAACTATAATTGGAATAAACAACAAGGGCAGCGCAACTTCCTGCGTCTGGCAAAAGAACGGGGTGTAAACAAATTTTTGGCATTTCTTAATTCACCTCCCGTATATTTCACACAAAACGGTCTTGCCACCAACACAGGCCGTGGAGGAACCTTAAACTTAAAGGAAGAGCATTATAAGAATTTTGCCCGTTTTCTTGCCAATGTCATAAAAGGGGTGGAGAAACACGATGGAATCAAGTTTAATTACCTCTGTCCATTCAATGAACCCGATGGGCATTGGAACTGGATTGGCCCCAAACAAGAAGGTACACCGGCTACCAACCGCGAAATAGCCCGTGCCATACGCCTCATCAGTAAAGAGTTCGTAAATAACCAAATTGACACACAGATTCTAGTCAATGAGTCCTCTGACTATCGTTGTATGTTCGATACTCACATGACTAATTGGGAACGGGGGTATCAAATCCAGTCTTTCTTTAATCCGGACAGTACAGCCACCTATCTGGGTGATACTCCCAATGTTCCCCGGCTGATGGTAGGGCATAGTTATTGGACTAATACTCCTCTGAATAATTTACACGATATCCGTTGTCAATTAAAAGATACTTTAGACAAGTATAAGGTGGATTTCTGGCAGACAGAAACCTGTATCATGGGCAATGACGAAGAAAATCGGCGGAGGCGGAGGATATGACTTCACCATGAAGACAGCATTATATGTAGCACGGATCATTCATCATGACATTGTATATGCAGGTGCTCGCAGTTGGCAATGGTGGCGATCTATCGGTGGAGATTATAAAGACGGATTAATCCGTGAGTATAGTGATCCGACTTTTCTGAATGGTGAGGTGAAAGACTCCAAATTAATGTGGGCTTTGGGAAACTACAGTAGATTTATACGCCCGGGAGCTGTTCGGAAAGCAATTATAGCCAAAGACAACCAAGGGAAAATCATTCCTGAAGGCGATACGGATGTAACCGGACTAATGTGTTCAGCATACCAAAATACAGACGGAAAGGAGGTTTTCGTTATGATTAATTATGCAGCGGAAGATAAAGAGTTTACTTTCTATCAGCGTAACGGAATTATAAAAAACTGGACAATCTATCGTACTTCGGATAAAGATGGAGAGAATCTTCTACCGGTAGGAAGCAATCAAAAACCATGAAAAAAGTTGTGATCCCGGCACGTTCCATTATTACGTTGGTCACTCAATAATACTCCAATATATAAAGAAATAAGGTTGGCTCTTTGTGAAGAGTTCAGCCTTATTCTCTTCTTAAAATACATTTCGGTTCTCAATCCTTCCTTTTATACTGCTTTCCCTCACCTGCAAACAAGTAGGAATAATGATTTGCCTGATTTTTTTATCTCCCTTAATCTTATCAATCAACATCTGACATGCGGCTTCCCCCATCTTATAAGTCTGATGCGAGACGGCCGAAAGGCGAGGCACTACATAATTGGCATGTTGCTCATCTGTATACCCAATAAGCGCTATATCCTGAGGAATACGAAGATTATGATTTCTAATCACTTCCATAGCGGCAAATGCCAATGTATCATTCATGGCAAGAATTGCATCGGGAGGCTCCGGAAGCGATAATAAAATTTCTGTAGCTATTTTCCCTTCTTCAAAATCAATTTTCCGACACACAACCAAATCTTTCTCAATAGGTATCTTATTTTCCCTTAACGCTTCAAGGTAACCATGTTTTCTCTTTCTTACTATATCCAGATGGTTTGCACCACCGATAAAAGCAATCCGTTTGCTTCCATGATCCAACAAGTGCTGTGTCGCCATCTGAGCAGAATATACTCCATCAGCCACTACCGTAGAAAAACGGTCAGGCATGCAAACACGATCAAATAGAACAAGCGGCATATTCATATCATCCAAACTCAACCAATGGGCATAATCTGTTGTTTCTTGAGATAAACAACCTATAATACCTTCCACATGCATATTGACCAAATTCTCAATATTTCTTTTCTCATGGTCGTATGACTCATGGGAAGTCGTGATGATAACAAAATAGCCGTTTGCTATAGCGGTATCTTCTATACCACTTAAAATAGACGCAAAGAAATGAGTAACAATATCAGGTACAATTACTCCAATGGTACGGGGAGTATTTTTCCGGAGACTCATAGCAAAAGGATTGGGGTGATAATTCATCTCTTTTGCCAATTTTTGAGCTTTAATACAAAGTTCCCGACTGATTTCGGGACTATTTTTCAAGGCACGGGATACTGTAGGTATGGATACACCTAATATCTGTGCCAAATCTTTCAATGAAGTACGTCTCGATTCTGCCATATCAATGCTGTAAACGGTGATTCACCTACAAAGAAAGCATATTCTCACCAATATACATACAAAGAGTGCATTTTTTAGTGATAAGATTAGTGGTAAATACTGCGATATGCACCCACTATTCACCACCAACCACTTATCACTAATAAATCGTTCCGCGCATCCGGTCTTCGAATGCAGCTAAAGCAGCCTTGGCGCCTTCCCCCATTGCTATAACTATCTGTTTATAGGAAACATCCGTTACATCTCCGGCAGCATAGATACCTTTTACAGAGGTCCGGCCATTTTTATCAGTCAGAATTTCACCCATGCGGTTCGTTTCCAGCAATTCTTTAAACAAAGTGCTATTGGCAGTCAAACCTATTTGGACAAAAATACCATCCAAGGCAAAGATCTCTTCTTTTTCGGATGAACGGTCTTTCTTTATAAGCCCCACCACTTTATCACCGTTTCCTAACACCTCTACCGTTTGAGTATTAGTAATAATATCCACATTGGGCAGGCTTTTAGCTTTCTCCTGCAAAACAGTATCCGCTTTCAAAGTATCCATGAATTCGAATACAGTCACTTTGGAACAGACTCCCGCCAAATCAATAGCAGCCTCAACCCCGGAGTTTCCACCACCTATGACTGCTACTTCCTTATCTTTATAAAATGGTCCGTCACAATGAGGACAGAAAGCAACTCCATGACCGATGTATTTTTCTTCACCGGGAACATTCAATTTTCTCCAATTCGCCCCGGTAGCAATGATCAATACGGGAGCCTTATACGTTTCTCCACCTTTCACAGACAACACTTTCATGCCCTCTGCCACTTCCACTTTCTCTATCCGGCGATTTTCTAAAATATCAATATGATATTCCGCCAAATGTTTTTTCAGATCCTGGGCCAACTGTTTACCGGTAGTCTGAGGCACAGATATCAAGTTCTCAATCCCCATCGTTTCATTGACTTGTCCACCAATACGCTCGGCTATTATTGCTACTTTCAACCCTTTACGAGCCGAGTAGATAGCAGCTGTCGCACCGGCAGGACCAGCACCGGCTACCAGTACATCATATTCTTTTGTCTCAACAGCTTCCAATTCCACCGAACCGTAACGGGCTTCCAGCTTCTCCAACAGATCCCCCATACTGCTACGCCCCACATGAATCTGTTCACCATCAGCAAATACAGTAGGAACGGCCTGTACTTTCATCCGTTCTACTTCTTCTTCATTTATAGATCCATCTACTGCCTCATGGCGTATCTGACCATTCAGAAGTACCATCATATTCAAAGCTTGAACCACATCGGGACAATTGGTACAGGTGAGAGACAAATAGGTGGTCAAACTAATCGGCCCCTGTAATGCCTTGATACGTCTGGTAATAAACTCGTCCGGAAAATTCTTTCCTTTGCCGTCAGCATTCAGAACAGCCATCAACAAAGAAGTAAATTCATGACCACCAGGTACGGCACGAAATGTGATTCCCGTATCCTTTCCTTCTTTTAAAAGGATAAACTTCAGCCCTTCACTATCCTGCAACCGACAGGAAAGTTTATCCGAACAGGAAGCCACTTCTTCCAACAAGTCCACCAACTCGGCACGACTTTCGTGCTGAGGGTGGACAAAGATGTCAAAAGTATAGTGCGCTTCCAATTGGGCAAAAAGACCTTTTTAACTGATCTTTTATCGCACTATCTAACATGAGTTCTATACTTTAAATTTTACCTACCAAATCAATACTCGGTTTCAAGGTCTCAGCACCTTTCTTCCATTTAGCAGGACAAACCTCACCATCATGAGTGGCTACAAACTGGGCAGCTTCTACCTTACGAAGAAGTTCATCAGCATTCGCCCGATGCTGTTGTCCTGAATTTCAGCTAATTTGATCTTGCCTTCGGGATTCACTACAAAAGTACCACGATAAGCCATACCGTCTTCTTCAATCATCACACCAAATGCACGCGACAAAGCACCTGTAGGATCTGCCAACATCGGATAAGTGATTTTGCGGATACTTTCAGACGCATCATGCCATGCTTTATGAACGAAATGTGAATCGGTGCTTACAGAATATACTTCCACTCCCATTTCTTTGAACTGATTATACTTTTCAGCAATATCTACAAGTTCGGTAGGGCATACAAACGTAAAGTCAGCAGGATAGAAGAAGAAAATAGCCCATTTACCTTCAATATCTTTATTAGTTACGGTTTTAAACTCTCCATTATGGAATGCCTGAACTTTAAATTCAGGAACTTGTGAATTAATAATTGGTTCCATACTCTTTTTATTTTTAAATTAAAACTGATTTTTAAATTGTAATTATTACATTTGCAAAGGTAACCGACTTCAGCACCTTCCACAATACCTAATTATTAGGATTATATAGAACAAGATTCATCATAAATAGGTATTGGACAAACGATTTTTTAAGTGAATTTGCATGTAATTAAAAGGATGCTAAATTGATTTAAC
>ENA-OPZN01000200-OPZN01000200.1-human-gut-metagenome-genome-assembly--contig:-NODE-200-length-23099-cov-4.882161_pt1 | contig 23099 bp, 26 predicted proteins | sample MGYA00242483_ERZ504503 | MGnify/ENA primary metagenome ERZ504503 (study PRJEB26092, sample SAMD00036285) | human gut metagenome | host: Homo sapiens | study: EMG produced TPA metagenomics assembly of... | reverse complement strand
TTCGAGTCTTCGTTTCCGCTCCTATTATGTTTGAAATTTTGCGGAATAGCTCAGTTGGTAGAGCATAACCTTGCCAAGGTTAGGGTCGCGAGTTCGAGTCTCGTTTTCCGCTCGGCAAGGAGAAAGCAACGCGATGGTTGTTTTCTTCTTGTTTATGTCATTTTTCTTGCAGGAAATTTTTTGTATATCTGTTGCGGGTATTATGAGGAATTTGATATATTTGCGCCTGCAATTAAGAAAATGAAGAAACATGACAACGTATGATATTTATTTCTCGGACGGCAATTCGAGCGACAATAAGGGGTTTTCTATCAAGACTCCTGAAAAGGCCATTCACATGGCGGAAGACATGTTGGTGAAAGGCAACAGCTACATTGAAGATTACGCAGGCGGAGTGATTTCGGTCGTATCTTCCGGCGGAGAGACCGTATGGAGCAGCCCGATTCCCGAGTCGAAAAAGAAATGACACAGTTTATATTTTTAAAACCATAAGATTATGTTTTCTGGAATAGTAGAGGAATATGCAGAAGTCGTGAAGGTGGTAAAGGATCAGGAAAACCTGCACCTGACATTGAAATGTTCGTTTGTGGATGAGCTGAAGATTGATCAGAGTGTATCACATAACGGAGTGTGTCTGACGGTAGTCAGCATTCAGGACGGTACTTATACGGTAACGGCCATGAAGGAAACCATTGAACGTTCTAATATCGGTCTGCTGGCTGTAGGCGACAAGGTGAATGTGGAACGCAGCATGATGATGAACGGACGACTGGACGGCCATATCGTGCAGGGACATGTGGACCAGACTGCAGTTTGTACGGCGGTTGATGATGCGCAGGGAAGCTGGTATTTCACCTTTAAGTATAACTTCGACAAGGAGATGGCAAAACGCGGATACTTCACGGTAGACAAAGGTTCTGTCACGGTGAACGGTGTCAGCCTGACAGTCTGCAATCCTACATCGGATACGTTCCAGGTAGCGATTATTCCTTATACTTACGAGCATACCAATTTCCATACAATCAAGGTGGGCAGTGTGGTCAATATCGAATTTGATATTATCGGTAAGTACCTGAGCCGCATGATGCAGCTTACAGAGTGATACTTTCAGTTATATAACTTCAAGGCGCAGTTTTCTGGAGCGATTTCCGAAAGCTGCGCCTTGCGTTTTTCTTATAGGTCTTTGAGCAGCACCTCACTGCTTTTTTCTGTAAATTCTTTGCGGGCCTGTATTAGGGTTTGCCAGGCTGTAGAATAATGTCCCGGGTCAATTTTGAAATCCTCCGCTCCGTTGGCATCCAGTTGGCTGAGGAGGGTGCCTACGCTTAACCGGTGGATGTCTATTCCAGGGAGATATTGAGGGTCGCGGGATTTTTCTTCTCCGCCGGCACCGGCTTCATAAATCAGTCGCATATCCTGCAATTCATACAGAATACTTTTTGTCAGACGGATTGGAATCTTGTGTTCTTTGCTCAGTGCTTCTGCCGTATAAGGTCGGCCGCCGGTGGCGAACCGTTTGCAGATAGAGCTCAGAATGATGGTACAGAAAAAGTCGTGGAACCGCCGGCTGATATTAGCTGTTTCCTTTCCGAAGTTAAAGGTGGATATGTTCTGGCTGATGTAGCTCATTTCGGCTCCGAACAGACAGATACTCCAGGATATTTGTGTCCACAAAAGGAACAGAGGAATAGCGGCAAAGCTTCCGTAAATGGCATTGTAGTTAGAAACCCATATCTGGCTGTTGATGTAGAAATACTGGAAGGCCTGAAAAGCACTTCCTGCCAGAATACCCGGTAGCCAGGCATGCGCCAGTTTTACCTTGGTGTTGGGCATGAAGGTGTAAAGTCCGATAAACATTCCCCAGATAAGGGCGTATGGGATGAGGCGGACGAAAAATTTCAGAACCGGGGCCAGTACCATGAAGTTTTGCAGTTCCTTGACGTAGGTGCTCATGAAAATGGACAGACCGCTGGAAACCACAAGCAGTACGGGAAGCAGCAGAATCAAAGAAGAATAGTCGGTAATCTGCCGAAACAGACCGCGTGGCTTCTTTACTTGCCAGATAGCATTAAAGCTACGTTCGATGTTGTCAATCAGCAGCAGGACGGTACCCAACAGCATGATGAGGCCTACACCGATAAAGATGCCGCTTTGTGCATGTTCCAGATAGGAATTAATCCAGCTGATGACAAGTTCAGCCTGTGCGCCTGTTACCCCACTGCGGAACTGTGATTCAATCAGGGTATCAAAACCGAATCCTCTGGCAATAGCAAAAAGAAGAGCTAAGATGGGGATGATGGAAAGCAGGGTACTGTAGGTCAGTGCCGAGGCACGCACCACAATACGGTCATTGATAAACTGGTTGATGGATAAATAAATAATTTTGAGACAGGTGTATGCTTTCCATTGGAGGTGAGAAACTTCCTCTTCCCGGATGCGCCAGATACCGTCGTCCAGAAAGTGAATCAGTGATTTGAGTCGTGCGTTCATGGTGGATTGATTTTAATGAAAAAGAAAGCAGCCGGTCTATAAGCCGGGTTCTGTCACCCTGCAAGCAGGGGAGTCTGTCATTTATCTACTCCTGCCGTCACCGACAGGCTCTAGCGGTCCACCCTCCGACGTGGGGCGAGCAACCCTCGTTAATGCCGGTTTACATGACCTTACAACTCCTAAGATGCACAGCCCGCATATCGCTATACGGCTGGTAGGCTCTTACCCTACCTTCTCACCCTTACCTCCGGGTGGAGGCGGTTATTTTCTTCTGCATTACTCTACCCTTACGGACAGCTTTCTGTTAGGAAGTAGGATGCTCTGCGTTGCCCGGACTTTCCTCTTTTACCATTATAATAATGTACCAGCGACAGACCGACCGACTGCTTTCTTCGTGCAAAGGTACGCAAATAAACGGAATTTGTGCTATAATTGTCAGGATTCTTTTGATTCGGGTGTTTCGGGGAGCTGTCAGAACTAGCCGGACGAATTGTCAGCGTTGTCACTATTTCACTGGTAATGAATGTAAATTTGTCAGATATGCCAGTTAACTGCGGTTAATGCCCTTGTTTTCATTGTTAAAAGACGGAAAAAAGAATAGGGTAAGAGTACAATCGTATGGATTTTGTTCTACTTTAGCAAATGAAAAGTTAAAACAACGTCGAAATTAACATTTAAAACAATAGAAGGTATGAAAACAACAACTAAGTTTGCGATAGGTGCAGTGGCAGTCGTTGCTTTGAGTGCCGGAGTGGCAGGAGTTACAGCGTATGCATGATGGAGAAAAATCAGGATAATGCTTCTTCTTTTTATGAAAGTTTTGAAACGGCGTCTCCTTTGCGTACTGCTGCGTTCGATGCTTCCAGCATGCAGCCGGTAGACTTGACCAAAGCGGCAGAGAGCACGCTGAATTCCGTAGTGCATATCATGTCTATCCAGCGCAGTAAGATACAGACTATTCAGGGACAACCGGATATTTTGACTTCTTCTTCGGTGACGGTAGAGGACGTCAGCAGCAAGTACAGACTCCGGAACAGAGAGGCTTCGGTTCGGGTGTCATCATCTCGAAGGATGGTTACATCGTAACGAACAACCACGTGATTGACGGAGCGGATGAAATCAACGTGAAGTTGCACGACGGACGCGAAATGAAAGGTCGTGTCATCGGTACCGACCCGACTACTGACCTGGCACTTGTAAAGATTGAAGGAGATGACTTCCCGGCTATCGTGGTAGGTAACTCTGACAACCTGAAGGTAGGTGAGTGGGTTTTGGCAGTAGGTAACCCGTTTAACTTAGGTTCTACAGTGACTGCCGGTGTGGTAAGTGCGAAGTCTCGTGGATTGGGAGCTAATCAGGTAGAATCTTTCATCCAGACCGATGCGGCTATCAATCAGGGTAACAGTGGTGGTGCATTGGTTAATGCGAAAGGTGAACTGGTAGGTATCAATGCCATGCTGTATTCTCCAACAGGTGCTTATTCAGGATACGGTTTTGCTATTCCGGTAAGTATCATGACCAAAGTGGTAACCGATTTGAAACAATATGGTACCGTACAGCGTGCTTTGCTGGGCATCGCCGGTCGTGACATGGGTAACGAAGTTTATCCGGATGAAATCAGAAAAGAACAGAAGGAACTGGGAGCTACCGAAGGTGTACAGGTAGTAGAAGTAACCGAAGGTGGTTCTGCCGATGGATTCTTGCAGAAGAACGATGTCATCCTGAAGTTGAATGACAAGACCGTGAAGACCATGGCCGACCTTCAGGGAACATTGGCTAAGTATCGTCCGGGTGACAAAGTGAAGATCACCGTATTGCGTGACAAGAAAGAAAAGACCTTTACCATCACGTTGAAAAACTCTCAGGGAACAACCAAAGTGGTAAAACAGGCAGATATGGAACTTCTGGGAGCAGCCTTCCGCGCCGTACCTAATGAACTGAAAAAACAGTTGAACTTGGGTTATGGAGTTGAAGTGACCGGTATTGATAACGGAAGAATGAAAGACAGCGGCATCCGCAAAGGTTTCATTATTCTGAAAGCCAACGGCAAGCAGTTGCGCACCGTGCAAGATTTGGAAAATGTAATGAAAGCAGCTTCTCAGTCACCCGATCAGGTACTGTTCATGACGGGAGTTTATCCTTCAGGAAGACGTGCCAACTATGCGGTAGATTTGTCGCAAGCTGAATAAAAGATATTACTGTAAGGTAAAAAGATTTGGAAAGAAAAGGCGTTCCGATTTTTTCGGAAACGCTTTCTTTGTGTTTTTTCTTTCTCCGATAATATGGGTGGGAGATGAACAATTGACTTGTTTTGTCTGTTGTCATTTAAGAATGGCGGTTGACAAAAAGAGAGCAGGCCCGTCTGTTTAAGAAAATTATAGATTCTTTCTTTGCAAATCTGCCACCTAAATCAAATTAATTTTGTACTTTTGTACCCAAATCATTTTATATAGAATGAGACAGTTAAAGATTACTAAAAGTATCACTAACCGAGAGAGTGCTTCTTTGGATAAGTATTTGCAGGAAATCGGTCGTGAAGATTTGATTACTGTAGAAGAGGAGGTAGAACTCGCTCAACGTATCCGTAAGGGTGACCGTATTGCTTTGGAGAAGCTTACGCGTGCTAATTTGCGATTTGTGGTGTCTGTGGCCAAACAGTATCAGAACCAGGGATTGAGCTTGCCTGACTTGATTAACGAAGGTAACCTGGGCTTGATTAAAGCTGCTGAGAAATTTGATGAAACTCGTGGATTCAAGTTTATCAGTTACGCCGTTTGGTGGATTCGTCAGTCTATTCTTCAGGCATTGGCTGAACAGTCGCGTATTGTGCGTTTGCCGTTGAACCAGGTAGGTTCACTGAATAAAATCAGCAAGGCGTTTTCCAAGTTTGAGCAGGAAAACGAGCGTCGTCCTTCACCGGAAGAACTGGCCGATGAGCTGGAAATCCCGGTAGACAAGATTTCGGATACGCTGAAGGTTTCCGGTCGTCACATTTCAGTGGATGCTCCTTTTGTGGAAGGAGAGGACAACAGTCTGCTGGACGTGCTGGTGAACGATGATTCTCCTATGGCCGATCGCTCCTTGGTAAATGAATCACTTTCGAGGGAAATTGACAGAGCACTTTCTACGCTAACCGAAAGAGAAAAGGATATTATCCAGATGTTTTTCGGTATTAACACGCAGGAAATGACGTTGGAAGAAATCGGCGACAAGTTTGGGCTCACACGTGAGCGTGTTCGTCAGATTAAGGAAAAGGCAATTAGAAGATTAAGACAAAATTCTCGTAGTAAGCTGCTCAAATCTTATTTGGGATAAGGTAGAGATTGATTTCCAAAAAACAGAAGAGATGTATGAAGGTTAGCTCAGACCTTGATACATCTCTTTTTGTATGTAGAAAGGCTTTTTCTTTGTTAATTTATATGTCTTCTTTCGGTTTTTACGCATAATTGTGTACTTTTGCCCCTAATAAATTGATGAATTATGCGTTATACAAAGTTTTTCTGTTTTCTGTTAATGATGGTATTTGCTGCTTCTGCATTCAGCAAGCAGCCGAAAGATAAGAACAAATATGGAGTGTATCTGGCTGGTGTGTCTGCTTCATTTACTGACTCATTAGTGTATTTCACAGATGTGCAGTATCTGGACAGTGCTGCTGTAGATGATAAAGGAATGTTAGTGGGCCGTGCATTGTACAGCATTCAGTTGAAAGACTATCTGGAGCAGAAACAGAACGGAAAGAACCGCACCTGCTTCATGTTTTTCAGCCGGAAGAAGAAAAACGTGCAGAAGGAATTGAAGAAACTGAAGGAAAAATATACCAAGGGTGGTTCATTGTTCCTTCAGGATGTGAATGCGGAATTTAAGTTTGAAAGCCTGATTTTGAGTGATGCGGATGAAAAAATGGCTTTACACACTCCTGGTGGTCGTGCTGGCCGCGTGTTCCAATGAGATTCCGGAACAACAGCCGGCAAAGCGCTCCGGGCGTACGGTTCTGGCTTATCTGGTTTCGAACAGTCCGAACTCTTAGAGATTAATTTGCAGAATAATGTAGTGGATATGTACACGGCACTGGCTGGAAGTAAAGATTCTTGTACACTGCTGGTGTTCTATCGTCCACAAAATATCAGAGTTTTTGGACGTACCTACATTGCTGTGCTTTGACACAGACGGACGCGGAAACATCAATGGTTCTCCGGCATTGTCTGGAGGCAATCTCACTTTTGAAGGTGTGTGTCAGACAGCTCGAATGAAAAAATACACGTTGAACAGCCAGGTTGCAACCGACCCGGATGTGATGGAAGAAGTCTTTGCCGATATGCAGAAAGAGGCTCCTTCTGACAGTTATGGTCTTATCTTCGGTTCGCATGCTACCGGATGGATAAAGGGAACTTCTTTCCAGGCCAGGGCGTTTTGGCGATGACAATGGCTATAATATTGATATTCCGGACTTGGCAGATGTCTTGAAGAGGAGTTTTCCCTGAAAAAAAACTTGATTTTGTGCTGTTCGATGCCTGCATGATGGGAACGGCTGAAGTGGGCTATGAGTTGAAAGAGGTAACTTCACATTGCATTGCTTCCGTAATGGAGACTCCGATATATGGATTCCCTTATGATCGGATTCTTCCTTATTTGTATTCTGAAAACGTGGATTATTCTGCTGTATGCCATGAATTTATTTCTTTCAATAAAACAAAAGATGCCTGGGGTACATGCGCAGTGATGGATTGTAGCCAAATGGAAAATCTGGCCAGTGCGGTAAAAGCAAAACTCTCAGAGTGGCAGGATGCGCTTTCTTCTGTGTCCATGCAGAATGTACAGCAGTATGGAGTGAATAGTTATAAATATTTTTCCTATGATGTACTTGATTTCTTTCGAGAGTTGGGAGGAAAAGCGGAGTGGCAGAAACAGATTTAAACGAGGCTATTGCTTCTATACAAACTGTGTTGAATGAGGCAGTAATAGCCAAAGAGTGTATCCCAAATCCTTCTAACTCTAGTTTTAGGGTTGATGAAGCCCGTTTTTGTGGAATCGGTATGTATATTCCAAAAGAATATAATCCTTATGTTACTAATAAAACAGCTTGGAATAGTTACTACGAGCGGTCTATCTCTTGGTATCGTGCCGCAGGTTGGGCCGATTTAAATTTGAACTAATTACAAATTTCTTTACTCTTTGTGTGAACATTCTATCGGCTAAGTGTGTTTTTATTTATTAAAACAGCTTTATAGGTATGTGGAATTTCATCAAAGAATTACGACGTAAGGACCATCAGCGTTATCTTGGTGGACTGGATTTCTTTAAATATATTGGTCCCGGTTTGCTTGTGACCGTTGGTTTTATAGATCCGGGCAACTGGCTTCTAATTTTGCGGCAGGAGCGGACTTCGGGTACTCCTTGTTGTGGGTGATTACCTTGTCTACTATTATGCTCATCGTGTTGCAGCATAATGTGGCTCATTTGGGAATTGTTACCGGACTGTGCTTGAGCGAGGCTGCCACGAAATATACGCCGAAATGGGTGTCACGTCCTATCTTGGGAACAGCCGTATTGGCATCTATCTCCACTTCTCTGGCTGAGATTTTGGGAGGAGCCATTGCCTTGGAAATGTTATTCGATATTCCTATTATCTGGGGTTCCCTTCTCACGGCATTCTTTGTCACAATCATGCTGTTTACCAATTCCTACAAGCGGATTGAGCGCTCTATTATTGCATTTGTGTCGGTGATAGGACTGTCATTTCTCTATGAACTTTTTCTGGTTGACATAGACTGGCCTTTGGCTGCCCGTTCGTGGGTGACACCTTCTATTCCCGAGGGAAGTCTGTTGGTGATAATGAGTGTGCTGGGAGCCGTGGTGATGCCTCATAACTTGTTCTTGCACTCGGAAGTGGTACAGAGTCGGGAATACAATAAGAAGGACGATGCTTCTATCCGTAAGTTATTAAAATATGAATTCTATGACACCCTGTTCTCTATGGGAGTAGGATGGGCCATCAACAGTGCGATGATTCTGCTGGCTGCAGCTACCTTTTTGCCAATCATATCGGAGTGGAAGAGTTGCAGCAGGCCAAGAGCTTGTTGGAACCTTTGCTGGGCAATCAGGCTGCTACTATCTTTGCTCTTGCCTTGCTGATGGCAGGTATTTCTTCCACTGTGACAAGCGGGATGGCCGCCGGTTCGATTTTTGCCGGCATGTTTGGTGAATCCTATCATGTAAAGGATGTGCACTCTCGTGTAGGAATTCTGCTTTCATTGGGAATTGCACTGGTTATCATTTTGTTCATCGAGAATCCTTTCCAGGGATTGATTATCTCACAAATGATACTGAGCATTCAGCTTCCTTTTACCATTTTCTTACAGGTAGGGTTGACCTCTTCAAAACGGGTCATGGGGCAATATGCCAACTCCCGGTGGAGCAGTTTTGTGCTTTACACCATGGCAGTGATTGTATCTGTGCTGAATCTGGCTCTTCTTTTCTCAGAAAGTTTTTAAGCTGTCCGTAAATCGGTGCCTGACATCTTTTTCTTATAGTGGTATGCCAGCATCAAGGCTGCCACGGCGAAGGCCAAGGCATCGGATAACGGCATACTGAACCATACCCCCTCCACACCATAAAAGGGCGGGAGGAAGGCCAGTCCCGGAAGAAGGAAGAGCAGCTGGCGGGAAAGAGACAGGAAGATGGAAATCCGGGCTTTTCCGATGGACTGAAAGAACTGGGTGATGACAATCTGTGCACCTACCACCGGGAAGGATAGAATGCCAATTCTCAGGGCCAGTGTCGCTTCATCAGTCAGTTCGTGGTTGTCAGTAAACATGCCGACAAATATACCGGGAAACAGTTCACCGATTATGAATCCTAAGGTAGTAATGATACATCCTGCCGTGATTCCCAGCTTCAAGGTTCTTTTTACGCGGTCGAAATGTTGTGCACCGTAGTTGTATCCCGTAATGGGCTGCATTCCCATGGTGATACCCATCACAATCATGACAAAGAGCATCTGGATACGGTTGAGGATACCGAATGCACCGATGGCCATATCACCTCCATAATTGAGCAGACGGTTGTTGATGAAAATCACGATGCAGCAGGCACACACATTCATAACGAAGGGCGACATGCCGATGGCAAAAATATTGGCTATGATGTGCTGTTTCAACCGCATGCTGTGACGCTGGAAGCGGATATAAGTCTTCTGACTATAGAAGTGATACAATACCCACAGCATGCCGATGAATTGTGAGCAGATGGTCGCAAGTGCCGCTCCCCGGATTCCCCAGTTCAGTACAAAAATAAAAATTGGAGCCAGAATAATGTTGCAGCCTACGGTCAGCATGGAAGAAAGCATAGCTTTTTTCGGGTAACCGGTGGCACGCATGATGTTGTTGAGTCCGATCATGACATAAGAAATCGGACTGCCCAACAAAATTACCTGCATAAAATCGCGGGCATACGGCAGGGTAGCTTCGCTGGCTCCGAAGAAAAAGAGAATCGGTTCCAGAAAGATAAATGCCAGTCCGCCGTAGAAGATGGCATTAATGACACAAAGAATGGCTACGTTGCCGAGAATATCTTCTGCTCCCTTTTATCCTTCTGTCCCAGTCGGATGGAAGAAAGTGTAGCACCTCCTACGCCCACCAGTGTACAGAAGGCTACCAGCAGGTTCATCAGCGGAAAGGTAATGGCCAGACCGGAGATGGCCAGGGCTCCCACACCATGACCGATGAAAATACTGTCGATGATGTTATACAAGGAAGTCAGTGTCATTCCGATAATGGCAGGAATGGAATATTCCACCAGCAGTTTCCCGATAGGGGCTTCTCCCAATATGTGCGGATTGTTTTCTTTCATGTACGTTTGTTTATTTTAATTTCCAAAGTTAGGAATATGAAGCAATATTTTAGAACTTTGTACCGTTAAATCAAACTAAACATACCAATGGACAAAACTAAATGCGTAGCAGCACTTTTTGATTTTGACGGAGTAGTGATGGACACTGAGTCACAGTACAGCATCTTTTGGAATGAGGTGGGAAAGAAATACCATCCGGAATACGAGGAATTCGGAAAAATCATCAAGGGACAGACGCTGCGGCAGATTTACGACCGTTATTTTCAGGGAATGGAGCATGAACAGGCTGAAATTACAGAAGGCCTGAACCGTTTCGAGACGGAGATGCGCTATGAATATGTGCCGGGAGTGGCAGAGTTCATGCAGAGCCTTCGTGCTCATGGAGTGAAAATAGCCATAGTGACCAGCTCGAACGAGAAGAAAATGGCCAATGTGTATGCGGCACATCCTGAATTGAAGGACATGGTGGACCGGATACTCACAGCCGAGATGTTTCAGAAATCCAAGCCGGACCCCGATTGTTTTTTGCTTGGAGCCAAAGTTTTTGAAACTCTCCCGGCAAATTGCGTCGTGTTTGAAGATTCGTTCCATGGCATTCAGGCGGGAAACGCAGCAGGCATGCCTGTAGTGGGACTGAGCACCACCAATCCGGCAGAAGCCATTCAAAATCAGTGCGCCCGGGTGATTCCGGATTTCACCTGTTTTACGTATGAAGAAATGATGAACTTGCTGTAAGGCTTGTCTGATTCGGAAAAATCGGCTATTTTTGCGGAAATTTTAGTAAATTCAGAAGAAAACTATGGCAGGATATCTTTCTGGTGATACTCGTAAAGTAACGACTCACCGTTTGATTGAGATGAAACAGAGAGGTGAAAAGATTTCCATGTTGACCTCTTATGATTATACAATGGCGCAGATTGTAGACGGCGCAGGTGTGGATGTGATTCTGGTAGGTGATTCAGCTTCGAATGTGATGGCGGGTAACGTGACGACCTTGCCTATTACCGTGGAGCAGATGATTTATCATGGAAAGTCAGTGATGCGCGGTGTGAAGCGTGCATTGGTAGTGGTGGATATGCCATTCGGTTCTTATCAGGCAGACCCGTTTGACGGGGTACGCAATGCTATCCGCATCATGAAAGAAACACATGCCGATGCCCTGAAGCTGGAAGGCGGTGAAGAAGTCATCGACGTGATTCGCCGTATCATCGGTGCCGGAATGCCCGTGATGGGACATCTGGGACTGATGCCTCAGTCTATCAATAAATATGGAACTTACGGTGTACGCGCCAAAGAAGACGCAGAAGCTGAAAAGCTGATTAAGGATGCACGTCTGCTGGAAGAAGCCGGATGCTTCGCTCTGGTACTGGAGAAAATTCCGGCAGCACTGGCAACCCGTGTGGCTCAGGAACTGACTATTCCGGTTATTGGAATCGGAGCCGGTGGAGGAGTAGACGGACAGGTATTGGTAGTGACTGACATGCTGGGTATGACCAAAGGATTCAGCCCGCGTTTCCTTCGTCGCTATGCCGACCTGAATACCGTGATGACCGATGCTATCGGACATTATGTAGCCGACGTGAAAGCTTGTGACTTCCCTAACGAGTCAGAACAATACTAAGATTATCACTTATAAGCCGCAGATGCATGGACTGCAAAGTCCGGTTCTTCCGGACAATTTAAAAGTCGCAGTCTGTGCATCTGTGTTTTCTATCAGATGTAGAAAAAATGTGGAACAAGAATTTTAATCTTTTGCTCATCGCTAATTTTTTCCTGTATACGGCAGTGTATATGCTGTTTCCAGCACTTCATCACTGGATGGTGTCAGAAGGAGGGTATACGGGATTTCAGGCCGGAGGGGCCATAGCCATCTTTGGAGCTTCTCTTTTTCTTTTGGGAGCTTTCAATAATTACCTGGTCGATACGTTTAAGCGTAAGAATGTGTGTACGCGCAGCCTTCTGCTGCTGGCGCTTTTAGGATTGTTGTATCCATACGCCGGAGAGTGGGGGATGATTTTCCTTTTGCGTGTGCTTCAGGGAGCCTTGTTGGGGGTGGTACTGATGGCCATGGGCAGTACTCTGGTCATCGATGTAACTCCCAGCCAATACAGAAACAAGGCCAGTGTGGTTTTCACCTGGTCGGGGGTACTCGGTATGCTGTGCGGCATCCTGTTGGGATATAATGCAGGCTGGTATCTTTCTTTCCAGCAGCAGATTTATCTTTTTGTGGGACTTTGTGCCCTTCCGGTCGTATTGGTTTCCATGGTGGAAGTCTGTTTCCGTGCTCCGTTGGACCTTCCGTTGCTGTCGTTCGACCGTTTTCTGCTTTTTCGTACCTTGATTCCGGGGCTGAACATGATGGTGGTTCCCTTTATTTTAGGGGTGCTGTTCAGCTCGATTTTCGATACTTTTTTCTACATTTGTATCATAGCCGGATTTATCGTCTTCCTGCTGCTGGACCGCGTGGTTCGTAAGCAAGTGAACGGCCGCCTGCTGAATGGTGTCGGACTGGTATTGATGTGCGTGGCAGTATGGCTGCTGGGCTGTTCCACCGAAAAAGAAATGCTGATGGGAGCCGGTTTCCTGACCGGATTGGGCATGGGTTTCTCCCTGCTTCAGTTCTTGCGGATGATGATACGTCTTCCTTTGCACTGTGAGCGCGGAACGGGCTATCATACCTATCAGTTGCTTTGGGAGTCGGGCGTTATGTTGGGCGTGTTCTTCGGAAAATACACAGAAGACAGCTCCGGACAACAGTTCCGCGCTGCATCGCTCATTCTGCTGGCAGGCCTGTTGATTTATCAGGCAGTGGTGCACGGCTATTTCATGAAACGAATGAAGAATAGATAACTTAACTAATATAAAGAATATGGCAGACGACAAGAAAATTATCTTTTCAATGGTGGGAGTGAGCAAATCATTCCAGAACAACAAACAGGTATTGAAAGACATCTACCTATCCTTTTTTTATGGCGCGAAAATCGGAATCATCGGTTTGAACGGGTTCCGGTAAGTCTACTTTGATGAAAATCATTGCCGGAATCGAAAAGAACTACCAGGGTGAAGTGGTATTTTCACCGGGTTATTCTGTAGGTTATCTGGCACAGGAACCTCAGCTTGACGACACGAAGACCGTGAAGGAAGTCGTGATGGAGGGAGTGCAGCAGGTGGTAGACACGCTGGCCGAATACGAAGAAATCAATCAGAAGTTCGGTTTGCCGGAGTATTATGAAGATCCGGAAAAGATGGACGCACTCTTTGCGCGTCAGGCCGAACTGCAGGATATTATTGACGCTACCGATGCGTGGAATCTTGACAGCAAACTGGAACGTGCGATGGATGCATTGCGCTGTCCGCCCGAAGATCAGCTGGTGAAGAACCTTTCGGGAGGTGAACGCCGCCGTGTGGCTTTGTGCCGTCTGTTGTTGCAGAAACCGGACATCCTGTTGCTCGACGAGCCGACCAACCACCTGGATGCAGAAAGCATTGACTGGCTGGAACAGCACTTGCAGCAGTACGAAGGAACGGTAATTGCCGTGACACACGACCGCTACTTCCTGGATCATGTGGCCGGATGGATTCTGGAGCTCGACCGTGGTGAAGGTATTCCTTGGAAGGGAAATTATTCAAGCTGGCTGGAGCAGAAGACCAAGCGTATGGAAATGGAAGAGAAGACGGCCAGCAAACGTCGTAAGACGCTGGAACGCGAGTTGGAATGGGTACGCATGGCTCCTAAGGCTCGTCAGGCCAAGGGTAAGGCTCGTCTGAATTCGTACGACAAACTCTTGAACGAAGATGTGAAGGAGAAGGAAGAAAAGCTGGAAATCTTTATCCCGAACGGTCCGCGTCTGGGAAACAAGGTTATCGAAGCCAAGCATGTGGCCAAGGCGTATGGCGATAAATTGCTTTTCGACGACTTGAACTTCATGCTGCCGCCTAACGGTATCGTGGGAGTTATCGGTCCGAACGGTGCCGGAAAGACGACGTTGTTCCGCCTGATTATGGGACTGGAAAGTGTGGATAAAGGCGAGTTTGAAGTAGGCGAGACGGTGAAAGTAGCTTATGTAGACCAGCAGCACAAGGATATTGACCCGAACAAGACTGTATACCAGGTAATCAGTGGCGGTAACGACCTGATTCGTATGGGTAACCGCGATGTGAATGCCCGTGCATACCTGAGCCGCTTTAATTTCTCCGGTTCTGATCAGGAAAAACTTTGCGGTATGCTTTCTGGTGGTGAGCGTAACCGTCTGCACCTGGCTATGGCATTGAAGGAAGAAGGTAACGTACTGTTGCTCGACGAGCCGACCAACGATATTGACGTAAACACCCTCCGTGCGCTGGAAGAAGGTTTGGAAGACTTTGCCGGATGTGCCGTAGTTATCAGCCACGACCGTTGGTTCCTCGACCGTATTTGTACCCACATTTTGGCTTTTGAGGGAGACAGTCAGGTGTTCTACTTCGAGGGTTCTTACACGGAATACGAAGAAAACAAGATGAAGCGTATGGGTAATGTAGAGCCGAAACGCGTACGTTATCGCAAGTTGATGGAAGATTGATTTTCCCTTATCAATAAATAAAAAAGAGGCCTCTGACGGGAAACTGCCGGAGGCTTCTTTTATTTATAGAGTTGGAAAGTAACGTAAATTTAAATAGTGGGAGATAAATATTGGCTATTGGATATTTTTCGTATCTTTGTATAAAGGCTTGAATCAAATAAGTATTTGCCGTTTCCCGTTATTCATTATTAATTGTCTAGTATGAAATATCCAATCGGAGTACAGAATTCTGATAGCATCATGGAAGACGGTTATTTTATTGATTGGAACAAGTATTAAACGAAACACATTAACTAATATGGAAAAGAAAATACCCTTTGCTTCTGATGTAATTCTGATTGATGCAGCTTTCCTTGACCGCGTGGGGAAGGATATGGCGGCACATTTTGCACCACTGGTGGGGCGCGAACTGCCTAAGGCTGATCTGGCCGTGCTGCTGGAGTGTCTGGCTTTGGATGCGGGAATTGAGCCGGGCAAGAATGAGATACAGGTTATTTTTGTGTATGATGCGGAGCATAGCCGGATGGGCTTCTGCCTTCCTTCTGATTTGGAGAAGGAAGTTCACGGCATGGCATTCCAGAGCCGTCTGGGCGAGTTTGCGCTTTATGCTTTCCAGCCTTCGGATATGGCCCGCCGGGAGGACTTGTTTACGGAATCATTGCAACTGCTGACCGAATCGAAAGATGCACGCCGAATCATGCTGATGCCCGATGAAGAGAGATACGGGGCTGCTGTGGAGCAACAGGCAGCAAAGATAAAGGGAAAAGATGGTGTGACGGTGTTCGGTATGAATCCTCCGGCACACGATTATGAATATTCTTTTGAAATGTTAGGATTTGCCATTCTTCAGTCGTTGGGCATCCGGGCAGAAGAGCTTTAATCTTTGTGGAGTATGTCAGATTTCCGTTTGAAAGCTTTCTATAGTGTGGCACGAAACCTTAGTTTTACCAAGGCTTCGCAGGAGTTGTTCGTGAGTCAGCCGGCAGTGACCAAGCATGTTAGGGAACTGGAGAGTCTCTATGGGGTGCGTCTGTTTGACCGGAAGGGAAATTCCATTTCGCTCACGGAGGCTGGGAAATTACTGATGGAGCACTGCGAACGGATTTTGGACGATTACCGCAAGCTGGAGTACGACATGCATCAGTTGAACAATGAGTATGCGGGAGAGTTACGGTTAGGGGCCAGTACGACAATCTCACAGTATGTGCTTCCGCCTGTGCTGGCTGCTTTCACGGAGCGTTATCCCAAGATGAGTGTGTCATTGATGGACACCAATTCGCGCAATGTGGAGAAGGCTTTGCAGGAGCATACCATTGACGTGGGTATGGTGGAGGGAGTGTTCCGTCTGCCCAGCCTGCGCTACGACCCGTTCTTGTGCGATGAACTGGTGCCGGTAGTTTGTCCGCGCGGCCACTGGGCCGGAAAGGAGGAGTTGACGCTGGAAGAGTTTGTCAGTGTGCCGCTGGTGCTTCGTGAGCGAGGTTCCGGCACGCTGGATGCCATTGAGATGGTATTGGCAGAGCAGGGACTGAAGCTTTCTTCGCTGAATGTGCGGATGCACTTAGGCAGTACGGAAGGTATCAAGTCGTTCTTGCGGTGCAGCAACTGTATGGGTATCGTGTCAATCTGTGCTCTGGAGAGGGAACTGAAGGAAGGAGACTTTCAGGTGATTGACATTGAGGGCTTGCAGTTCAAGCGGCATTTCTGTTTTGTATCGGCTCAGGGACAGGAGTCGGATACGGTATTGAATTTTATGCGTTTTGTCCGGCACTTCCTTTCCGGAAAGTAAAGGCCGGTACAAAAACGTCTCCTTTTTATTTCTTCCCGAATTCAGGATCGATTTTCAGCAGGGCGGTAACGCCGAAGGTGGCCAGTGTGCATACCATAATCCAGATGAAGAACAGCTGGTAGCCTAGGGTTTCTTGCATCCAGCCGGCTATCATACCCGGCAGCATCATGCCCAAGGCCATGAAGGCGGTACAGATGGCATAGTGCGAGGTCTTGTGTGTGCCGTTGGCAAAATAAATGAGGTAGAGCATGTAGGCCGTGAATCCGAATCCGTAGCCGAACTGTTCCACAAAGATGCAGCTGTTCACGATGACTAAGTTGTCAGGCTGGGCGTAACTCAGGTACACATAGACAATATCGGGCAGGGAGATGGCCCACACCATCGGCCAGAGCCAGCGGCGCAGTCCGTGGCGTGCTACGGCAATGCCTCCCAGAATACCTCCCAAGGTGAGTCCGACAATGCCGAGCGTACCTTGGGCAAAGCCTATCTGTGCTGTAGTCATGCCGAGTCCTCCTTGTTCCACCGGGTCGAGCAGGAAGGGAATGCCCATCTTGGCTAACTGTGCCTCGGGCAGGCGATAGAGCAGCATGAACAGAATGGCGGTAAGCGCCTGTTCTTTCTGGAAGAAGGAACGGAAGGTGAGCAGGAAGTCGGTCAGTATGCTCCGGGCTTCTCCTTGCCGGGCAACCGACGGGCAGTCCTGGTCAGGACGGGGCAGTACGAAGGAATGGTAGAGCCACAGAGCCAGCAGGCAGCCTGCTAACGTGAAGAAGGTGATACTCCAGGCGTACGATGTACGTCCGGTCATTTCTTCCAGCCAGCCGGCCAGCATAATGAGCAGTCCTTGTCCGGCGATGGTGGCAAAGCGGTAGAACGTGCTGCGGATGCCCACGAAGAAGGCTTGCTGATGCGGGGTAAGGCCTAACATGTAGAAGCCGTCGGCGGCGATGTCGTGGGTGGCGGAACTGAAGGCTACGAGCCAGAACACTGCCAATGTGGTTTGGAAGAAATGGCTGGTGGGGATGGTGAAGGCAATGCCGGCCAGTCCGGCACCCAGTAGCAACTGGGTGGTGACAATCCACCACCGTTTGGTGCGGAGCAGGTCGATAAACGGACTCCACAGGGGCTTGATGACCCAGGGCAGGTTCAACCAGCTGGTGTAGAGGGCCACCTCCGTATTCGAGATGCCCATCCGTTTGTACATCACCAGCGATAAAATCATGACAGCCACGTAGGGAAGTCCTTCGGCAAAGTAGAGCGAAGGTACCCAGTACCAGGGAGATCGTGTGCGCATAGTCGTTCGTTTTTAGTATAACTTACGTATTTCAGCTCCCCGGTAGTAATGCAGCAGAATCTGGTCGTAGGAATATCCTTTTTCGCCCATCACGGCAGCTCCGATCTGACAGAGTCCCACACCGTGTCCCCATCCGGCACCGGTCAGTTCGAACCATTCGGGCACTCCGTTCACTTCCGGTCCCTTGTCGACCACAAATGCCGAGCTGAACAGGTGAGTAGGTGAGAGGGTGCGTCGTATTTCCAATTCCTTTCCGATGGTCATTGTTTTCAGGGTTCCTACAATCTTCAGCCGGCTGATACGTCCAGATTTTCCACGCTCTACGGGGATAAGGTCGAGTATCTCTCCGTAATCACTCTTGGTATGCGTGGCAATCAATTCGGCCAGTTCGGCTGTGTGTATCTCACTTTCCAGCGGTAGAAATCGTGTGTCTCCTGGTCGTAGTTGTTGAGTATCTGTGAAAGGATTTTCGGATCAGTGGTGTGGCAGAAAGACTCCGGACGCTGGCGTATCCATCGTTCGGCTTCTTCCTCTTGGGTGAGGTCGGGCAGGGGGGCATCCGTGTCCAAGTCGCGCACGGCACTGAGGTAAGGATAATGCTTGTCTTCCCAGCAGTAGTTGAACTCTTCAGTCACTCCGCCGCAGCACTTCGAGAAACGGGCGTCGCAGATGGCATGCTTGTGCATGAGCACCTGGCCGCGTGTTTCCTTCACGGCCTCCACCACACTCTGGTTGGAGGCACGGGTAATGCCCTGATAGCGCTGGCAATGGTCGTCGGCGCATACGTCGAAGATGGTATGGTCTTCGCGGTCGTACCAGCGGATGTATTCTGTTTCGGTCTTGAGGAAGGGGAAGAAGTTACTTCCCTGTTTGCTGAGGGCCTTCCGTTTTTCAATCTGTGCTAAAAGCCAGCTTCGTGAGATGACGGCATGGGCTTTCAGAAACTCCAGGGAAGAAGTGGCGTTCATCTCGGACGAGATGACGCTGGTCAGGTAGTCTTCTGCCGGCACTTGGTTGATGGCGGTAATCTTTCCTTCGTCTACCACCAGACGCAGGGTGCCGAGGAAGGTCTGTGTTTCCTGGCGTTCCCAGTGGAAATTGATGCCGATGGTTACGTCTTCGAGCGAGAAGGAGGCATCGTCTTCCAACGGGGTGAAGGTCAGTTCCCGGTACACGTTGCCGTTCCAGGAAATTCCTCCTTCGTCGAAGGATACGCGTTGCTTGCCCGATACGGTTTCTCCTTTGGCCAGAAACTTGGCATTGAGTGTAAAGGCTATTTCAAGGGCATTGACGATGCCCACGTTAATTTCAGGTTCTTTCATGATGCTTAATGTGTTACTTCGTGGTAGATTTGGCGGAGCGTGTCAGCGTCCAGTTTTTGAAAATCTTCTTCGCGGGCCGTCACAAGGATGCCGGCCATATCGAGGGCACCGGGACTGACTATCAGCTGTGCGTCGCCTTCGGCAGTGTAGCACTGCGGACGATGGGCTGTGCGCGGAATGTAGACGGTGACAAATCCGTAGCGCGGGTCGTTCCAGGCAAAGAGGTTGTAGCGTGGCTCGGTTTCTCCTTCGTGCAGGGGCAGGCTGTGCAGGTAGCTGTCAATCAGCCGGACACCTGTGGCCAGTCCTCCTTGGGTGATGAAGGCCCGTATCGGACAGAAGTATCCTTCGATGTCGTAGGCGATGCAGGACTTGCCGTCGGAGAGGGGTTCGAAACCTTTTTCTACCGCTGTGCTCATCAGTTTTTCCCATTGGCGGATGAGGGGCACATCTTCCTGGCGTACGGCCTGGAAATGGAAGTGGTCGGGGGCAGAAGCACCGCATTGGGCTCCGTTGTAGAATACGGTGTAGCCGCTGGCGAAGTTCTTCTCCAGCCAGTCGACCAGGCGCTCGGGCAACCGGCGCGAAGTTTTGTCGGCCAATGTCTGCCACTGGTGACTTTCCGTGGAGATGGTGAGGTGTCCCGGCAGAATGGGGTAAGGATTCAGTCGCAGGCTGAAAGATTCGTCCAGCTGGATACGGATAGACTCTTGCTCTTCCGGCTTGTGGCTCAGGCAGAGGAAGCAGGGACGGGCAGCGATGGAAGCCTTGTCTACTTTGGCACAGGTGGAAACGGCGCGTGCCGGATTGAACTGCACGGTGATGTCGTTCGTCCCGAGTGAAAGTGTGCGGGTCTGTACGTGCGCCAGTGCTTCGTGGTTTTTGCGGGCCAGTGGCCATGTGTCGAGCTGGTGACGGATAAAGGTTTCGGCAGAAGCCGCAGGGGCTGCATCTTCCCATGAAAGCGGGTGACGGAGCAGGGCCTGGCGTTTTCGTATTTCCAGGGTACGCAGGCTATCTTTGTAGCTATTGTTCTGGTTTTGCTTCTCAATGCTCAGTGCCGCGTCGGAGTTGCCTTCCCAGCGACGGCACAAATAAAGTACGTCGTAGATACGTCCGATGCGGTATTCCCGGGAGAAAGCCAGTCCTAACGCGTAATCTTCGCCATAGCTGGTGTTCGGTACACGTACTTTCCGCAGCAGCGGCGTGAAGAAAGCACGAGGAGCACCCAGTCCGTTGATGCGGAGGGCGTTGTTGTGTCCGTTGGTATCGGTCCATTCCTTGTGGTCGATGACGCCCGGCGGCAGTGTCTCCAGTTGGAAGTTGGTCATGCGGTAAGAGCCGATAACCATGGCGCAGCGTTCCCGGCGGAACTTGTCGACAATGGTCTGGAGGGTAGACGGACTGCTGTACAAGTCATCGCTGTCGAGCTGTACGGCAAAGCGTCCGCAGAGAGGGTGATGCACACCCAGGTTCCAGCATCCGCCGATGCCCAAATCGTCACGTTCAGGAATGAGATGAATCACTTTTTCGTTCCCGGCATATTGGTCAATGCACTCCGTGGTGCCGTCGGTGGAATGGTTGTCGATGACAATCAGGTTGAACGGGAAGTCTGTTTCCTGCTTCAGTACCGATTCAATGGCGTCGGCAATGGTGCGGATGCGGTTGCGCACGGGGATAATGACCGAAGCCTCGTATGCAAATTCGCCTTCCGACAAATCGATTTCGCGCTTCACAGGAGGCAGGAAGGCATGAATATTTTTCAAGTAATAAGTAAATGCCGTTTCCCGTTCCAGTTGTACGCTCCGGTTGCGCGGGTCTACGTAATCAAACTGTTTTTCGCCCGACAGGCGGGTGTCCTCTTCAATTTCGGTATAAAGAAACTCACGTATGTGCGTCAGTTCGTATTTTTGTGAAAGTGCCAGTCGCACGGCATACAAGGCAGAATACTGGTATTCGGGCTGGTGAGTGATAGTGTCGAACGCTTCCTGCAAGGCCGCCGTCTTGAAGAGCAGCACCGAGCCGAAGTCAAAGTCATCGCGCACGCTTCCCGGTTGGTAGTCGATGACCGGATGAGGCTTTCGCACTCCCTCTGTCACCTGATAATGGTCGGCATAAACCATGCCCGATTCCGGTGCGGCTAAATAGTCGCACATGCGCTCCAGTGCCATGTAGCCCATATCTAATGTGTGGGGCTTGGTATAAATAGGAGGTAGGGAGTGCGGGTGAGGGCAAGCATCTGCCGGATGCTTCGGTATGCTGGAAGGAGAAAGAGGGAAGAAAATGGCATTTCTCTGTGGGAATGTCGTTGTCCTCCGGATGGTCAGTTAGTAGGAATATCTGGTCTGTTCGGGAACTCTCCGTCAGTCCTTTGATGGTTTTATTCTGCTGGTTATCACTTCCGTATAAAAGGAAGCAAGTTACTTGGTTATTCATAATTTAATACATTTATACGTACAAAGATAGGCAATATATCTTATTTTTTCCCTAACTTTGTACGCTAAATATGTGGAATATGCGCAGTGCTTTCGTTTAAGGAACCGGGAATGTCTCAGTACTTCCTCGAAAGTACTCTAGTACTTCCTTGGCAGTACTCCAGTACTTCAGGGAAAGTACTCCAGTCCTGACAAGAGAGGACTGTAAATGAGTAAAAGCCTGTGGCATAAAGAAGTAAAGAGCGCTATGACGAAAAAAACTCCTTTATTAGGCAAAACATTGGGCGAGCTGAAAACCATTGTGCAGGATTTGGGAATGCCTAAATTTACTGCCGGGCAGATTGCATCGTGGCTGTACGACAAGAAAGTTGGCTCCATTGAAGAGATGACAAATCTTTCGCTCAAAACCGTGAGCGGCTGATGGAGAACTACGAGGTGGGAGCTAGTGCACCGGTGCATGAGATGCGTTCGGTAGACGGAACGGTGAAATACTTGTTCTGTACGCCCGAAGGTGATTACATAGAATCCGTATATATTCCCGATGACGACCGGGCTACTTTGTGCGTGTCGTCACAGGTGGGATGCAAGATGAACTGCAAATTCTGTATGACCGGAAAGCAGGGATACACGACCAGCCTGACAGCTGCCCAGATTCTGAATCAGATTTATTCTGTGCCGGAACGGGATACGCTGACCAACGTGGTGTTTATGGGCATGGGCGAACCGTTCGACAACCTGGACGAAGTGCTGCGTGCCTTGGAAATCCTGACTGCTGATTATGGCTACAAATGGAGCCCGAAGCGTATCACGGTTTCTACCGTAGGACTGCGGAAAGGACTGGAACGTTTTCTGGAAGAAAGTGACTGCCATCTGGCCATCAGTCTGCATTCTCCTTTCCCTTCCCAGCGCAGGGAACTGATGCCGGCAGAGAAGGCTTTTTCCATTACCGAGATGGTGGAGATACTCCGCCGGTATGATTTCAGCAAGCAGCGCCGTCTGTCTTTTGAATACATCGTGTTCAAGGGGGTGAACGACAGTCTGATTTATGCCAAGGAACTGGTGAAACTGCTTCGTGGACTGGACTGCCGGATGAACCTGATTCGTTTTCATGCCATCCCGAACGTGGATCTGGAAGGAACGGATATGGAGTCGATGATTGCTTTTCGTGATTATCTGACACAGCACGGCTTGTTCGCTACCATTCGCGCTTCACGCGGAGAAGATATCTTTGCGGCTTGCGGCATGCTTTCTACCGCCCAGCAGCAGGCAGAGAAAAAGAGAAAGAAAGTGAAACCTTTTAATACAAGAAACATAATGAAACGAATGACATTTTACTTTGGGATGGCCCTGGCGGTGCTGTCG
>ENA-OPZN01000199-OPZN01000199.1-human-gut-metagenome-genome-assembly--contig:-NODE-199-length-23189-cov-3.912193_pt1 | contig 23189 bp, 19 predicted proteins | sample MGYA00242483_ERZ504503 | MGnify/ENA primary metagenome ERZ504503 (study PRJEB26092, sample SAMD00036285) | human gut metagenome | host: Homo sapiens | study: EMG produced TPA metagenomics assembly of... | reverse complement strand
ACTGAGAGCCCCAACTCGTACTGACTCCCCTCAGTCGGCTTCGCCGCCAGCTCCCTCGGAGAGGGAGCCTTTATTGCTTTATATACCGATTACCAACACCAAGGAGCATCGCGTGTCAGACAGCGCCATAGCGACCTCCAGCACCACTCCGGCGAAAGCAAGACGAAGAAGAACCGACTGTCAGGTAGTTTCTTCCGCTTCGTGCTGACGAGGTTCCTTCTCATTATTCCCACCGTTTTCATTCTGGTCACCATCGTGTTCTTCGTGATGCGCGCCACCGGCGACCCGATTTCCGCCGCCTTGGGCGGCGCCTGACACCCGCCGAACTCCAGCAGCGCATCCACGCGGCCGGCTATGACCGCCCGCTGATTGTGCAATACGTCGACTATCTTGGCGGCCTGCTGCACGGCGACCTCGGCACGACGCTGACCGATAACCAGCCGGTGATCAGCATTCTTACGCACTACGGCGCCGCCACATTCGAACTGGCCTTCCTCGCCCTGATTGTGGCGCTGATTGTCGGCATCGGCCTAGGCCGACTCGCCGCCCGCAAACGCGACCGTGCCGCCGACGCCGGCATCCGCACCTTCGCCATCCTGTGCTACGCCACCCCGGTGTTCTTCCTCGGCCTCGTGCTGAAGCTCATCTTCGCTGTCTGGCTCAACATCCTTCCAGCCTCCGGCCGCTCCGACCTGAACTCCGAAATGCAGTTCACCCGTCTGGTATCGCCGACCGGCTTCTACATCATCGACGCCATCCAGCTCGGCGACATGAACGTGCTCGTCGACGTGCTGCGCCACGCCGTGCTGCCGGCCGTCGCCCTAGGCCTCCTGACCGCCGGCGTGTTCATCCGTCTGGTACGCACCAACGTCATCTCCACCTACAATTCCGGCTACGTCGAGGCCGCCCGCTCGCGCGGCGTCTCCGAAAAGCGCCTGCTCAACAAGCACGCCTGGCGGCCGGCCCTGATCCCGATCATCACCGTCATGGGCATGCAGATCGCCCTGATGCTCGCCGGTGCGGTCCTGACCGAAACCACCTTCGAATGGAAGGGCCTGGGCTTCATGCTGTCCCAGTACCTGAAGGCCCGTGACTTCGTGGCCGTGCAGGGCATCGTGATCCTTATCGCCATCATCGTGGCCGTCGTCAACTTCCTCGTCGACGTCATCGCCGCGCTTATCGACCCGAGAGTGAGGTACTGAGATGACCACCGCATCCCAAGACAAGATCACCGTCCCCGGTGACGACCGCCTTACCAAGCTCAACGTCAGCACCAAGACGCCGTTCTGGACCAAGATCCCGATCATCAAGGAACTGCGCGTGGCGGTCGGCTGGCAGAAGGGCATGCTGATCACCGGTCTCGCGATCACCGCGTTCTTCCTGCTCGTGGCCCTCTTCGCCCCGCTGATCGCCCCCTACGGCCACGCCCAGATCAAGGCCGCCGACGGCACGTCCTTCCCGGCGCAGGCCGCACCCTCCGCCGAACACATCTGGGGCACCACCGCCGCCGGATTCGACGTGTTCTCCCGTGTGGTGTGGGGCGCACGCACCCGCCGTCATCGCCATCGTCGTGGCCGTGCTGCTCTCCATCTTCGCCGGCGTGCTGCTCGGCCTGGTCTCCGGCTACTACGGTGGCTGGGTGGACCGCATTCTGGTGATGATCGCCGACGCCGTCTACTCCTTCCCCTCGCTGCTGCTCGCCATTCTGATGGCCATCATGATCTCCCACGGCCAGTCCGGCCTGTGGAGCGGCATTCTGGCTTCCGGCATCTCCATCACCGTGGTGTACATCCCGCAGTATTTCCGCACAATTCGCGCCGAAGTGATCCGCATCAAGGAATCCGCGTATGTCGAGTCCGCGCGCGTGGTCGGCGCCTCCACCTGGCGCATCATGACCAAGCACCTGTTCAAGAACTCCACCCGCACGTTGCCGGTGATCCTGACGCTGAACTCGTCCGAAGCCATCCTGACCCTCGCCGGCCTGGGCTTCCTCGGCTTCGGCATCGAGCCGACCGCCGCCGCCGAATGGGGCTACGACCTGAACCGCTCGGTTTCCGACGTGACCGCCGGCATCTGGTGGACTGCCGTGTTCCCGGGCATCGCCATCGTGCTCATCGTGCTCGGCATCACGCTCGTGGGCGAATCGCTCAACGATCTGGCCGACCCGCGTCTGCGCGCCCGCAAGTCCGCCGGCGAAGTGGTCGGATCGATCGAAGACACGTCCGTCGACCCAAACGAGAAGCCGACCGCACGCAACGAGGTGATTGCCGAACTCGACGCGAACGTCGACCCGCCGGCCACCGTCACCGACCATGACCCGACCATCGTCGCCTCCGAATGGACCGGCGAGGGCAAGCCGGAAGGCAAGGAGTGAGAGATGAGCGAAAACAACAAGAATCTCGCCGATATCAAGGACCTGTCCGTCTCCTTCATGACCGACGCCGGCTCCATCAAGGCCGTTGAGGACGTGAACTTCACCATTCCGCGCAAGACCGTGGTCGGCGTGGTCGGCGAATCCGGTTCCGGCAAGTCCGTGACCGCGCGCTCCATCATCAAGCTGCTGCCGGAGACGGCCACCACCTCCGGTGCCGTCTACCTGTCCAAGCGCGATGGCTCCGATTCGCTGGACGTGCTCTCCCTGAGCGGCGAACAGCTGCGCGAAGTGCGTGGTTCCGAGGCCGCGATGGTGTTCCAGGAGCCCAATTCGGTGCTGAACCCGGTGTACACCATCGGCTGGCAGATTGAAGAGGGCCTGCGCGCCCACGGCATGAAGGACAAGAAGGAACTGCGCGCCAAGGCCATCAACATCCTGAAGAAGGTCGGCATCCCGGATGCCGAAACCCGCGTGGACTACTACCCGCACCAGTTCTCCGGCGGCCAGAAGCAGCGCATCGTCATCGCCATGGGCGTTGGTGCTGAACCCAGGTCTGATTCTGGCGACGAGCCTACCACTGCCCTCGACGTGACCGTGCAAGCCGAAATTCTCGACCTGCTGCGCCTCGCCCGTGACGAGTTCGACGCCTCCGTGCTCATCATCACCCACAACATGGGCGTGATCGCGGACATCGCCGACCAGGTGGTCGTCATGTACCGCGGCCACGTGGTCGAGCAGGGCGACGTGGAGCAGATCTTCTACCATCCGAAGGACGACTACACCAAGCGACTGCTGGGTGCCGTGCCGCGCATCGGTCAGAAGCTGGTCGTGCGCGACCGCGAGGACAAGCCGATCGAGCGCAAGGCCGATTGGCGCGAACAGCCGATCGCCGTCGAGGCCAAGAACCTGACCATCACGTACCCGGGCCATCTCATGCAGCCCGACTTCAAGGCCGTGGACGGCGCGAACTTCACCATCCACCGCTCCGAAGTGCTGGGCCTGGTGGGCGAGTCCGGTTCCGGCAAGTCCACCACCGGCCGTGCCATCGCCGGCCTGCAGAAGGTGTCCGGCGGCTCCCTGAACGTGCTCGGCATCGAGATGAACGGCGTCAAGGAGCGTGACTTCAAGCCCAAGCGCGCGGACATTGGTTTCGTGTTCCAGGATCCGGGCTCCTCGTTCAACCCGCTGATGACCATCGCGGAGAATGTGGCCGAGCCGCTGCTCGTGCACCACAAGTACGGTTCCGTGGCCGATGCCAAGAACTATGTGGGCGATCTGCTGGAGATGGTCCAGCTGCCGCGCGCCTACATGAACCGTTTCCCGCATGAGCTGTCCGGCGGCCAGCGCCAGAGGGCGTCTTTGGCGCGTGGTTTGGCGTTGAAGCCGTCGCTGCTGATCGCCGATGAGCCGACTTCTGCATTGGACGTGTCGGTGCAGGCCAAGGTGTTGGAGCTGTTCAAGCGACTGCAGGCGGAAATCGGCTTCGCGTGCCTGTTCATCACCCATGATTTGGCGGTGGTCGATATGCTTGCCGACCGCATCATGGTGATGCATAAGGGCCAGATCGTGGAGCACGGCGATGCCGACCAGATTATGCAGCACCCGGAGAACCCGTACACCAAGAAGCTGCTGGCCTCCCTGCCCGTGCCCGACCCGCGCGAACAGCAGCAGCACCGCGCCCACCTCCACGAGCTCCTAGCCCAAGAGGCGTAATCGCATAGCATTGGAGCTCCCTCGTCAGAGGGAGCTAACTTTATATCCGCTAGTACTGCTGCCCATCGAACTGGAACAGGGCGTGGGCGTCGCCGTGCTTTTTGTTCTCGATGTAAGTATGGAACAGCTCCAGCCGCTCGCTCGTGCTGGCCGCCAGGGGAGTGGGCAGGTCATCCAGATCGAACCAGCCGACGCTGAGGCTTTCCTCGTCGCCCACGAACGGCTCGGCATTGCCGCCGGGCTTCAGGGCGCACAGGAACGAATGATCCATGTACATGGTGTTGTCGCCATTGGCGTAGGTCAGTACCTTGTTTGACGAGGTGACGGCCACCAAATCGGTGACGATGGCATCGATGCCCGTCTCCTCCTTGATTTCGCGCACCACCGTGTCCGCCGGCTGTTCGCCCGGCTCGTTGATGCCGTAGACCATCGCCCATTCGCCCGTGTCCGAACGACGGCCCAACAGCAGTTGACCATGTTCGTTCAGTACACAACCGGTCACGCCATTGAGCCACAACAGATCATGGCCGATCTTCTTACGCAATTCCAACACAAATTCCGGAGTGGACACATTGCCTCCTTAGTAGAAAAGAAGCTCCCTCATCAGAGGAGCTTAGGTTACTTCGCTTGGGCAGCCTGCTCGGCCATCCAGGCTTCGACGTCGTCGATCTGCTTCGGGATGCCGGCGGAAATCCATTCGGGGCCGTTCTCGGTCATGAGCACGTCGTCCTCGATGCGGATGCCGATGCCGCGGTATTCCGGCGGAATCAGCAGATCATCCTCGCGGAAGTACAGACCGGGCTCGATGGTGAAGATCATGCCGGGCGTGATCTTCGCGCCCTGATAGGACTCATAGCGGGCCTGCGCGCAATCATGCACATCAAGACCCAGGTGGTGGGCCACGCCGCAGGCGAGCCAACGGCGGTGCTGCTGGCCTTGCGGGGACAGTGACTCCTCGACGCTCACCGGCAGCAGACCCCAATCGTGCAGACGCTCGGCGATCACACGCATGCAGGCGTGGTGGATGTCGGAATAGGTGGCACCCGGCTTGGCGGCTTCGAAACCGGCCTGCTGCGAGTCCAGCACGGCCTGGTACAGACGCTTCTGGAAGTCGGTGAACTTGCCGTTGGTCGGGAAGGTGCGGGTGATGTCGGCCGTGTACAGGGAATCGACCTCACGCCGGCATCCACCAGCAGCATGTCGCCGGTCTTCACTACACCGGTATTGCGCATCCAGTGCAGAATCGGGGCGTGGGGGCCGGAGGCCACGATGGAGTCGTAACCGATGGCGTTGCCCAGCTCACGGGACACGGCGTTGAACGCGCCTTCGAGGATACGCTCGGAACGCGGCTTGTCGAGCGCGGCCGGCAGTGCGGAGAGCAGACGGTCGAAGCCGTGCTTGGTGGCGTCCACGGCCTTGCGCATCTCGTTGATTTCGTAGCCGTCTTTGACCATGCGTGCCTCGGCGGCGAACTCGTGCAGCTTGTCGTCGGATGCGGAGTTCTTGTCCGGATCGGCGAAACCGTTGGCCTCGCGGATGGACTCGACCATCGAGGTGATTTCGGGATCGGTCTCGCTGACCACGCGCACACGCACGGCGCCGGCCTCGGCACCCACGTCCTTGGACAGGGCGTCGGCCAGCTGGGCGATGTCGTGGGTTTCGATGCCGGTCATCGCCTGCATCTCCTTGAGACCGGCACGCGGGCCAACCCAGTATTCGCCGTAGTGGGCGGACATGAAGAAGTCCTCGGTGGAGTTGTCGGCGCGCGGCGCCACGAACAGTTCCGGAGTGTGCGTCTTGCCGGCGGCGGCTTCGGGGGAGTCGGGGTCGACCGGGTTCAGGACCAGCACGGCACCGGCCTCGTAATCGGAACCCAGACCGGTGTAGTAGGCGAACGTGGTGTCCGGGCGGAACATGTAATCGCAATCATTGTTGCGCACCTTCGGCTGGCCGGCCGGAATGACCAGACGCTCGCCCGGGAAGGCCTTGCCCAGCGCCTCAAGGCGGGCTGGCGTGAACTTGGAGGATTCGAGAGGCTTGATCTCCGGATCATCGTCGGCCCAGCCGGACTTCATAAACTCCTTGAATGCAGCCGACTGCGGGCGCAGCGAGCGGTTGTTCACACGGTCGCTCATCGACTGGTTCGCGCCCGGCGCCGTAGCGCGCTCCTCGGCCTCATATTCTTTGTCCTTGGCGGTGATCACTTCACCCATTGCCACTCTCCTGTATGTAGTTGTTGTCGAATCATCGATTCCCACCTCATACTAGTCGGCTTTATGCGATGTGCCACGATTGACGGCTGACGGTAAAACCAAGTACGGAATTTGGACGGTCTTCCGGACATGCCCATATGGCGAGTGCGGCGGGCTGGAATGCGGGCCCGTTTATTGTTCTCGGTAGGGAAGGAGAGGGGCATGGGCTTGGGCTGGAGCTTGCCGATTGATATTGACATATTCTGTGGGCTGAATCCATGTGAACCCATGCGATGAAGGTTCATCGCATCACGGGACCCGCTGCTCTGCGGATGCCTCCATCTGGGGCACTCTGGCTTTGAGCAGTTTTACCCGCAGCGGAGTGCGTTCGATGACGTCGGCGTATGTGAAATGGACGATTTCGGTGGCACCGGCTCGTTTCAGTCCCTCGTCGCGTGCTCGTTCCTTGGCCACCACCTCCTGAATGCTGCGGTTATCGGTCATGGCTGGGTCCACGTATTTTTGTGTGCCGTCGTATTCGGCCACTATCACGCGCCCGTCATCGAGCTTCCATACGAAATCAACGCGGTGCTCGGTATTCGTCTGCGGGTCGGTCACCGTTACCTGAATACGCGGCGTGAGGAAGCGATCCTCGATGATGGTGCCTCGCGCGAGGGATTCTCCACCATTCTCGCTCCTTTCGTTTGCATAGCGCAGCAGGCGGAATACTCGGGCATAATCGATTCTCCATTGAACGCAGTCGGCGGCTATCTCTTCCTTGGTTATTCCCTTGGCAAGGGCCGAGTCAAAGATCGGCAACGCAAACCGAAAATCAAGGTCTATAGCGGCCTCGACCAAGGTTCTAGCCGGTGATATCAGGGATAGGCCGGAGGCCTCGTAATGTGTCTTCGGATTGTTCATATCGGGCATATAGACATGTCGTAAGCGCTGATGGCATTGACGAGATCCATGATCGGAAGTCACGATGGTTATGCAGTCATCATGCAAATGCCATTGATGTTCGAATCCATAGGCACTTACTGCCACCAAGCCGCCAAAAACCCACTGAGGATGCTCTTGCGCAAGAGCGCGGGCCATGTGCAACGTTCGCTCCGGCGGCGTCAAACCATCCCAGTATGCAGTATTTGCATAAAGACTGGGAATGCCGTCATACACTTTCAACAACTCACCACTCTGGGCACGGCGGCGTAGAGCGGTCTGTTCCGCTTCATTTCTTGAATAGACGCATCTCAGCTCATTCTGCGCGGCTGATATGAGCGAGGCCACTGCTTTGTGTGTCTTCATGACGTCGAGCGTAGCCGGAACGAAGCAGCGTAAGTATGAATTTCAGCCATTGTGGTTCTAGCCTCGGAGCTTGGCTGTCTTGGAGCGAGATACTCCCGATGATTTCAAGGTATTAGGCCGCTAATTCGGAATAGTGGATAACATACAAAACTTATCCACCATCAGTAATGTCATTCGAACAACGTGCTTTGGGGATTCGAACAAGATATCATCGGCGAAGGCGGATGTAGCTGGTAGAGGGCGGCGAATTGACGGTTAACGGTGCTTATGCTTTGTACGCCGTCGGTGCTGGTTCAGATATTGGCTGGCTTCTGTCTGAGTGTGGAATCTAGCGTCGGCGTGAGTCCAATGGTTGTATCGGGGCCGACGATTTGCTGCAATTTATTGGCGGCATAGATCCAGGGCTTGGACGGCTGCCGACGGTGAGAGCAGTCATAACAGTGAATGAGCCTCTGCGAGTTCAAAAGATGATGTAGAGGACGTTTGTGAGAGTCGTTTCCGGGGCAAGACATGGTCGATTGACGACGTTGAAATTTCTCAACGACGGCAGAATGGCATGCCTTGGCGAGGAGACGACACTGAGAGGCGATGGAGTCGGGATTAATCCAGGTTTTGGCCAGCTACCGACGCGCAAGAGCATCATAGCGTCGGTGTACCGCCAGAAGCTGGCACTGTACCGACGCTGAATAGCATCAGCGTCGCCGGACATACAAGTTTTGGATTACAACCGACTAAGAATGGGATGCCGACGGCAAGAGCCGCATTGCAACTATATGAGACGGCTTCACTGTGCGTGGCTGCAGGTAGAGACTGCCCGCGCGGCGGCGACATATGAGACGGTTTCACTGTGCGCGCACGATAAACCACCCCGGCGGCTAGGATAGAGGGAATTGAGGGAGTGCGGCTCCACGCGTGAAGGCAAGAATCCCGAACCATGCAGGGCAAACCTGTGCAAGGGGAGCTTCCTGCGCATGCGGAAGCGGAATATACGCGGGCATGCGTAGACATGACGAGAATGGCGCGAACACGTAAGTGGCATACGCACTCCGAACGGCGCAACAGCAACACAAGCAGAGGTTAGAAGAGGATATGTCATTCGAGCATCCGAATCGGAACAATGAGAGCATGCGGGACGTCGAACTGGACATCATGAGCCGCCCGCCGGAGCATAACACCACCAATCTGGATCTCGACCGGATGAACCTGATGCTCGACATCCTGGGCCACCCGGAGCAGTCGTTCCGCGTGATTCATATCACCGGCACCAACGGCAAAGGCTCCACCGCACGCATGGCCGAGGCCATCTGCCGCGCCTACGGTATGCGCACCGGCCTGTTCACGTCGCCGCATCTGGAGAAGATCAACGAGCGTATCGCCATCGACGGCCAGCAGCTGTCCGATGACGATTTCATCGACATCTGGGACCAGACCAAGGATCTCGTGGCCCTGGTGGACGCCAAGATGGAGGAGCAAGGCAAGCCGAAGATGAGCTTCTTCGAGGTGCTCACCGCCATGGCCATCTGGAAGTTCGCCGACACGCCCGTGGACGTGGCCATCGTCGAGGTCGGCATGGGAGGCCTGTGGGACGCCACCAACGTGCTCAACGCGGATGCGGCCATCATCGGCCCGGTGGACATGGACCACATGCAGTGGCTGGGCGACACCGTCGAACAGATCGCCACCGAGAAGGCCGGCATCATCAAGCCGAACTGCACCGCCATCATCGGCCCGCAGCCGCATGAGGAAGCCGTCATGCCGATTCTCGCCGAAGCCGCCGAACGCAACCACGCCATGCTCGTGCGCGACGGCTACGAAATGACCGCGTCCGACCGTATGGCCGCAGTCGGCGGCCAAGTCGCCACCCTGACCACGCCCAACGGCACTTACGAGGGCGTGCCGATCGCCAAGTTCGGCGAGCATCAGGCCCACAACGCGCTTGCCGCGCTCGCCGCCTCCGAAGTGGTGATTCCGGTCAACGGTCCGCTGGACGGCGACTTGGTGGCCGAGGCGTTGAGCTCGGTCAAGATTCCCGGACGCATCGAACAGATCCGCACCTCACCGACCATCATTCTGGATGGCGGACACAACGTGAATGCCGCCGAAGCCCTGCGCAAGGCCATCGAGGAAAGCTACGACTTCAAGCAGCTGGTCGGTGTGGTCGCCATGATGCGCGACAAGCAGGTCGAGGAATATCTGGGTGTTCTGGAGCCGATCCTGAGCTCCGTGGTGGTCACCGAGAATTCGTGGCGCGAGCGCGTGATGCCGGCCGACGAGCTTGAGAAGATTGCCGTGGACGTGTTCGGTCGTGACCGTGTGATCAAGGAAGCGAACCTGCCTGACGCGATTCAGACCGCCGTCAATATGGTCGATGCCGAGGACGAGCTGGGCGTGGGCTACGGCCACGGCGTGCTTATCTGCGGCAGCTTCGTCACCGCCGGCGACGCACGCCTGATGCTTGAGGAACACGCCAGCCCCACGATGAGGCAGGCTATGGCCGTTCATCAGCCGGCAGTTGACCCGGACGATTCGGATCAGCCGGCAGACAAGGCCGAGGATGAGGCCGCCGACAACCTCGAGGATTCGGTAAGCCCGGACGACTTCGACGTGTTCGACGTCCTCGGCCTCGGCAAGGAACAGGCCAGTGACGCCGGCACCGGCACGGCCAGTGCCGACACCGACAGCACTGACACAGCCAGCGCCGACACCGACGATTCCGCCGACGCCCGGTAACCCGCATCCAAGGCATATCGGATACCCGGACACCCGGCATACGGAAAACAGTCTCACGCCATGTATCTCAAGGAACTCACCCTCCGCGGATTCAAATCCTTCGCCTCCGCCACCACGCTGCGCTTCGAGCCCGGCATCACGGCGGTCGTCGGCCCCAACGGTTCGGGCAAGTCGAACATCGTCGACGCCCTGATCTGGGTAATGGGTGAGCAGGGCGCCAAAAACCTGCGCGGCACTCGATGGAGGACGTGATTTTCGCAGGCACGTCCTCTCGCCCGCCATTAGGCCGTGCACAGGTGAGCCTGACCATCGATAATTCCGATCACACGCTCGATATCGATTACACGGAAGTCACCATATCCCGCACCATCTTCCGCAACGGCGGCTCCGAATACGCGATCAACGGCTCGCAATGCCGTCTGCTCGACATTCAGGAACTCCTCTCCGATACCGGTCTTGGCCAGCAGATGCATGTGATCGTAGGCCAGGGACGATTGGATGCGATTCTGAAGGCCGACCCGTCCGGCCACCGTGCGTTCATCGAAGAGGCCGCCGGCATCCTGAAGCACCGCAAGCGCAAGGAACGCGCGTTGCGCAAGCTGGCCAATACCGAAACGAACCTGAGCCGACTCGACGATTTGCTGGGGGAGATTCACCGCCAGCTCGGCCCCCTCGGACGCCAGGCACGTATCTCCCGGCGCGCCGACGCGATTCAGATATCCGTACGCGACGCCCAAGCCCGCCTGTACGCCGAAGACGCTCAACGCTCGATGAGCCGTCGCGACACGGTACGTCAAGAGCTTGGCGCTGTGCGTAACCAGCTGGCCTCGCCCAACGTGAACTCGCCCAAGTCAAAGTACGCATCGAACAGGTCGAGGCGTTGAGCTCCGAATCCAGTCCGGCCATCGCCAAGGCCAACCAATACTGGCATGAATTCTCGCAGACCCGTGAACGACTGAACGCGCTCGCCCAGTTGGCCGAAGAGCGCAGCCGGTCACTCGCCGGCCAGATCGTCACCAACTTCGGTGAGGATCCCGGCATGCTTGTCAAACGAGCCGAGGAACTGGAGTCTCAGGCAGCGGCACAAACCAAGGCCGTGGCCGATGCGCGCATCGCACTCGACAAGGCCACCGAGGAACGCGCCGACGACGAGAAAAAGCTTGCCTCAGTCCGCCAGACCTTGACGGAACTGCGCAAAACCGCACAGGAACGCGATGCGCAAATCGCCCGACTGCGCGAACTCATCGCCCGCGAGGAATCCGCCGTACAACTGGCGACCAGCCGCGCCAAGGATTACGCCTCCCAACGCGACTCGCTGACTTCCCAGCGCGACGATGCCCAGCAACAGCTGGACGCATTGCGCAGCGAAGCGGACTCCATTGCCGACGATGACGGTGCCGCATTGGACGCCGCACGTGCAACGCTCGCCGAATGCCGCGAACGACTGAATGAACGCGCCGATAAGCAGCGCGAGATACAGTCCAAGATCATCTCGCTCAAATCCAAGGCCGATGCGCTTGCCGACACGCTAGACAGCCGCAATGCCTCCGGATCGTTGGAGCGCGATACGGACGTGGCCTCGCTTGGCCGACTCACCGACTTCATCCATGTGGCCGAAGGCTGGGAAGAAGCCGTGGCCCACGCGCTCGACCAGTATGCCAGCGCCATCGTGGTACCCGCGGCAGGCAACATGTTGCACGCCCTCGAACGCGCTCGGGAAGATAAGCTCGGCAAAGCCGTGGTGCTGACCGCGAGCATTGCCGGCGATCCCGCCACAGAGCCGGGCACGGAGTCGGAGGAGAGTAGCGCCGAGAACGCGGGGGCCGCCCCGCAATCGGGCAACGCGCTGGCAGCACTCGTCACCGCGAACCCGGATGCCGAGAACCCGGCACAGGCCGAAGCGGTCGTGCGCACCGTGCGTCTCCTGCTGGCTGATGTAGCCGCGGCCGGCACCGCCGACGAAGCCCAACAGATTGTGGCATTCGGCGAAGCCATGCGGGCCGTCACCAAGAACGGCGAGACCTTCACACACGGCGTGGCGGCGGTCGGCGGCTCTTCAATCTCTCAATCGGACCTGTCTCTGGCCGCCCGCCGAGACAAAGCATTGGCACAGGTCAAACAGTTGACCGCCCAAGACGGCGGAATGGCTGAGCAAGTGGCCGAGGCCAAAACCAAGCGCGATGAAGCGGCTCGACTCGTCGACCAGGAATCCGCCAAACGCACCGAAGCCCGGCTCAAAGCCCAGCAGGCGGAGAAATCTCTGAAATCCGCCACAGATCGCGTCGCATCGTTCACCCGTCAGCTCGAGCAGCTGGATAGGAAAATCACCGAGACCCAAGAGAATTGCAACGAGCATCAGCTCAAGCTTGACGACCTCAATCGCGCTTTGGCATCGGCCCAGCAATCCACAGCGGAACATGCCGATTTCGACGAACTCGATGAACGCGAACGCACGCTGGAGCGCGAACTGAACCTGACTCGCGAGCATGAGGTCGCCGCAAAAATCGCGTGGACCGAAGCAAGCCGCAAAGGGGAGTCACTGAGCCGACAGGCCGGGCTGCTGCGGGACAACGCCAAAGAAACCGCCGAACGCCGCGCCCGCATCGAGGCGTTGAACGATCGCAGACGCGAGCAGGCCGCACACCTGCAAGGCGTGGCCGATGACGCGCGAGCAGTGGCCGCCATGGTAGAGCATACGCTGCATGACGTGGCCGCCAAACGAGACGAGCTGCAGGCCGCCGCCTCCAGCCATGACGAGGAACTCAAGGCCCTGCGCGCGCAGCGCAACCAGATCGAGCCCAAGGTCACCGATCTGACCGGGCGCGAACATGCCTTGGATGTAAACCGCGAACGGTTGGCCGCCGAATCCGGGCAGCTCATGCAGAAAGTGTCCGACGAACTCGGTCTCACTTTGGAGGAATTGGTTAGTGATTACGGCCCCGAACAGCCGGTGCCCGTGCTGGATGATGAGGGCAACCCTGTGCCGTTGGATGAGACGGAAGCTGAGGCTGGGACCGAAGAGGGAGAAACCGGGGGAGAGACCGGCACCAACGGCGATTCCGACCGCTTTAAGACCGTGCCGTATAACCGTCAGGAGCAGAAGAAGCGTCTCGATAAGGCTCGCCGCGATCTGGCCGCACTCGGCAAGATCAACCCTTTGGCCACCGAGGAATTCGAAGCGCTTGAGGAGCGGAACAAGTATCTCAATGATCAGCGCAACGATGTGGTCAAATCACGTGACGATTTGATGCAGCTCATCAAGGATCTCGATTCCACGATGGTCCAGGTATTCAAATCCGCGTTCGACGATACCGCCGAGGCATTCGAGCAGATGTTCGCCACGCTGTTCCCAGGCGGCACCGGGCGACTGCGCCTGGAAAACCCGGAAGACATGCTCACCACCGGCGTACTGGTCGAGGCCAGCCCGGCCGGCAAGCGTGTCAAACAGCTGAGCCTCCTGTCCGGCGGCGAACGTTCACTGACCGCGCTGGCGTTGCTGTTCGCGATTTTCACCGCCCGCCCCAGCCCGTTCTATGTGATGGACGAGGTCGAGGCCGCGTTGGACGACGTGAACCTGACCCGTTTGATTAATGCGTTCAATGAGCTACGCGCCCATGCGCAGCTCATCATTATTACTCACCAGCAACGCACCATGTCGATTGCCGACGCGCTCTACGGCGTAACCATGCGAGCCGACGGCGTAACAGCCGTGGTGAGCCAAAAACTCGAACGATAAATGAATGGTTCCTGCTGGTAGGAACTGGCGCCACAGGTGACAGAGGGTGGTCCATCTCGAAAGACCACCCTCAGTTTCGCTTCGCTCGACAGCTCCCACCAGCGGGAGCGGGGTGGTATTAGCGTAATGCCTTGCGCACGCCCTGCACAGTCTGCAGCGTCTTGTAGAAGACCTTCTTGATGGGTACGTCGCGGGCGGGGGCCACCGGGGTGATTTCCTCGGTGAACTTGCACTTGAACTCGTTAAGCCCCTTGAGCGACGGCGCGAAATCGGAGCCGATGCCCATCAGATCGTATTCCGTAATACCCTGCGAGCCCAGGATGCAGCATTCGGAATACAGCAGCTTGTCGGTCACATGCAGACGCATAACCTCGTTGCGCATGCCGGCATAGTAGCGCACCGCATGCGTGCCGTTCACGGTGACAATCGACCATGCCACCACACGGTCTTCAATACGTGCGGCGAACACACGGCAATGATCGGCACCCAACGCGCGATCATATCGGAGTAGTCGCTCATCGGAGCAGGCGTGAATCCATCGCGCTGGCCGGTTTCGACCATCACATCGTAATATTCGGAGAAATCGGTCAGGGCCTTATCCGTCTCATCGGCAACCTCGGCCGGGCATTCACGTAGAGACTTGCGCACGTCACGGCGTCCACGACGCTTCATCCGAGCCAGAATCTCATCATCGCCACCGGTGATGTCGATGACCACGGTCTGGTCGTACGGCACTGTGGACAGCACCTTCTCCGTACCATCGGCGAACCAGGTGTCGATACGCAGGAACGCGATGCTCTTGTCGGCCTTCTTGACGGTGTCCACGATGGCGTCGACGACCTCGCGCTCCTCAGCCTCGGTGGGATTGGCGACCCACGCCGGCCCATGCATCGAGCGCAGATAATGATAACCGTGCGTCTCAAAATCGATAAAGGAGATCACGGCGACCAATTCACCATCACGCTTGATCAGATAATTGCCCCATGGTGTGCGTCCGTCGATATCCGCCTGAAAACCAGACCAAACCTTGGTCTGTTCGATAGGCAACGTGATGCCGGCCTTCTCGGCTTCGGCTTCCAGTGTGGCTCCGTCAACTTTCTCCAACGTGATCATTACGATTCAGCTATCCTTTTTCGTTTGTATCCGTATGTCGTGTTTCTGGTTTGGTCGTATTGCGCGTGATCTGATGTGGGCTAATCGGGATCCGATCAGGATTTGATTGGCCGGAATCCCGTCACAAGCCAAACATGCGTTCGACGACGTGATCGTCGCCGTCGAACGGCACATGCTTGCGATGGTCCTTGATCCAACGCTCGTTGCCCTTGCCGATGATCAGCAGGATGTTGAATCGGTCGGCGTGCGCACGGGCATCGTAAATGGCGTTGGTGATGGCCGTCAGACGGTCGGAAATCACCGTGGAGGCCACATCCTTGTTCGTGATGTAGCCTTGCATTTCCATGCAGATGTCGATGATCGGCTCGGTGTCCGTATCTTCGGCGGTGAAAATGAAGTTCGCGATACGGTTCTCGGCAGCCTCGACGATTTCCTTACGACGATCGTAGGCCTTGTTGCCGGCCGATCCGGTCACCAGCGTGATACGCGGGTTTTCCTCGCCCCAACGCTCGTAGACGAAGTCAAGCAGCGCGGTGACGGATGCGTAGTTGTGCGCATAATCGACGATGGCGAGCGTGTTTGACTGCGGGTCGCGGAACTGTTCCATACGGCCGGCGATACGTACGGATTCGATGGCGTGCAGTGCGTCGGCGTCATCGAGCGATACGCCAACCGCATGGGCGATGGCGATGGCTGCCGCCGCATTGAGGTAGTTGAAGTCGCCATCGATGGACAGATGGTAGTCGCCAAGGGCCTGATCTCCGTCGGCGATGTGGAAGGAGGCGTGCGCCGGGTCGGCGGGCCAGGCGACGACGTCCGCACTGGTGCCGGCATTATCCGCGTCATGCAGGGCGAAGGTGGTCACGCCGATGCCGGCTGCCTCCGCGTCCTCCCGCAACAGATCGGCGTGCAGACTGTCCGCGCCGAGTACCAGCGACTTCGCGTTGACGATGATCTGGCGCTTGCAATACAGGTAATCCTCGAACGTGGGGTGTTCGATCGGGCTGATGTGGTCGGGGGAGATGTTGAGGAACGCGGCCACATCGAAAGTCAGGCCATAGACGCGGTCCACCTTGTACGCCTGGGAGGAGACCTCCATCACCAGATACTTCATACCGTTATCGGCCGCCTCGCGCATCATGCGGAAGGCGTCCATCGATTCGGGTGTGGTCAGATCGGACTCGACGTAGGTGTGGCCGTCAAGGCAATTATCGACCGAGGAGAACAATGCGGCCTTGCCGCCGGAGACGGCGTTGATAAGCGCCTGCGTGAAGTACGAGGTGGTCGTCTTGCCCTTGGTGCCGGTGACGCCGATGACCGTGAGCTCGTTCTGCGGATATCCGTAGAACGCGGCGGACAGCAGGCTCATCGCCTTACGTGCGTCGTTGACGATCAGGCCGGGGGTGGCGGTTGCGGCTGAGTACTCGGTTTCGGCCACGTATGCGGCCAGGCCGGCTTCGTCGATGCCGTTCAGATATTCGGCCTTGAACTGGCCCTTGCAGCACAGCAGGGTGCCCGGCGTGACCTTGCGGGTGTCGTAGGTGATGCCGGCGAACGGCTCATCCGCCGAAGCGATACGGGCCGGGTCGTCGGTCCAGACATCCCCTTGGATGATTTCACGCAGCAGATGGTGTTCCTTGAGCAGGTCAGCGGCCGAAGCCAAAGTCAAAGCCATAATTGTTACTCCCTATTATCTAGCCGATACGCCATTCTACAGGTGGGGTGCAGCGTGTTGTGGCTCACACGTCATCGACCACGATATGGGCACATGATTTGATTAGAATGGTGAAACGTGACGACAAGCGAAGCAACTATGCAATCCGGGCAGTCAGCCGGATCGGGCGAGTCCATGGCAGCCAAGCGCGCCAGATTTGAACAGCTCGCCATGCCCGCCGTCAATGCACTGTACCGGCAGGCGATGAGGCTGACCAACGATCCCGATGACGCGCAGGATCTGGTCCAGGACACCTTCGAACGCGGGTTCAAGGCCTTCGACTCATTCCAGCCGGGCTCCAACTTCGAGGCGTGGATGACCACCATCGAGCGCAATGCCTACTTCAACCAGTATGCCAAGGCCAAGCGGCGCCCGCAGCGTGCCAACGACTCCACCGGTGAATACGACGACTGGGACATTTACGATGCCGCCGAACATACGTCGGACGGGCTCAAGTCCGCTGAAGAGGAATATTTGGACGCCTTCGCGCCCGAGGAAATCATGGCCGCGCTCGCCAAACTCTCGCCGGAACGCCGGCAGGTGTTCATCGACGCCGCCATCGACGGCAAGTCCTACCAGCAGGTGGCCGATGAGCAGGGCGTGAAAATCGGCACGGTGATGAGCCGCCTGAATCGCGCCCGCACGCAACTCAAGCGTGAGCTCGCCTCGTATGCGAAAGAGCGCGGGTACGTGACTGGTTCGTCGGCTGGTTCACCATCCGCGAAGTTGGGCGAAAACGTTGGTCGAATCGCCGATTCCGGCCATAATGGAAGTAGTGAACAAACTGTTGGTAGCAATGGCGACACGCAAGCCGCAGTGAGACATAGTCATGCGACTGGCGCCCGCACGCCACAACAGTCAAGCAAGCTTTCGGGAAAGGAGATCTGATGAACGATCAGCCGGTAGAGCGTACTCGCCATATCTCCATAACCCGTACGGGGGCCGATGGCATGGTCAGCCAGACCGAAGTGCATATCACGGCGGTGCATCATCGTTCAGTGGATACCGGCTCGGCCTCTGCGTCGGTCCAGGCGGACGTGCATATCGTTACGGAGGGCGACTGTTTTGACCCCCGTACCTGCTGCGACGAGCGTGAACAGGCGTTGATTGCCGCGTTGCGTGCCTACTTGCGCCCGGATGTGGCACCCGAATGTCTGATAGCCCGGCTCAAGGCCACGCTTGATCACTGCTGCGGCGAAGATAAGTAACGACATATACAACAAGGTCCGTCTGATGTATCATCAGACGGACCTTGAGCGTTCCATAAGAAACGCGAAGAATCAGGCGTTAGGACGCTTGCCGTGGTTGGCGGCCTTCTTACGACGATTCTTGCGCTTACGTCCGCGCATGCCCATGATGGACTCCTTTGCTGCAGTAAAAAAATAAGCCTCGGAATTATGCCACATGAGCACGACGTGATGCAACACGGGTGTCCATGTGGCGATGAGCGTCAGGCTTGGCTATTCGGTTTTCAGATTTGTTCGGCGTGGAAGGTGACCACGGTGGTGTAGTCATCGCCCGGCTCGAGCACAACCAGATCCTTGCCGGTGCGGAAGGCGTCGGCGTAGGCGGTCATCGGTTCGACGGCCACGCCGGCCTGACGAGCCTTCTCGCCGATTTCGTTGCCGGTGCACACCTGCCAGGAGTTGATGGTCTTGTCGCCAGTCAGCGTGACCTTGATGCCGTCGGGGCGGGTGAACACGGCGGAAGTGCTGCCGTCTTCACCGCGGTTGGTGATATCGGTCCAGGCATCGTCGAAGCCACGTCCCTCCAGCGTGGGGTTATCGCGCAGGTCGAAGATGCCGGAAACCGGCTCTTCACCGGTGGGCAGCAAGTGTTCGTCTACGGTCACGTGGGTGTCGCAGTGCAGCTCAAGACGGCAGGGCTCGTTGTCGGCGGTAATGGCCTGACCGGTGGCGTGCTTGCCGTTGGCCAGCCACGGGTGGATGCCAAATGCCCACGGTGCCTTCACGCTGTCGTTGTTGTGCACGGTGAAGGTTTCCGTGAGACCGTTCTCGTCAAGTGCATAAGTGGCGGTGATGGTGATATCAAACGGGTAGCCGGCGATGTCGGGGGAGCGCCAGGAGAGCGTCACGTGTGATTCCTGCAAATCAACGAGCTCCCACATGTAGCGGTAGGCATAGCCGTGCAGGGAGGATTGGCGGTCGAACTCGTCGATCGGCATCTGGTAGTCTTCGCCATCGAAAGAATACTGACCATTGGTCACTCGGTTCGGGTACGGTGCCAGCACCCAGCCGTTGCAGCAGGGAATGACCTTGTTCGGGTCGAAGGGGACGATGAGGTCTTCGCCGCGCCACTTCAGCTCGCGCAGGCTGGCACCCAGTTCGGTGACGACGGCACTCCATTCGCCGGACGAGATGACATATTGGTTACCAGTGCGAGGCTTCAAAGCCATAGTGCACACTCCTTTGTGGAACAAATTGTTATCGCTCACAATCGTATCGCATAAGTCCCAAGACGCGGCGGCACATAAGGATAAAAAATTGGCTCCCCTCTGGAGGGGAGCCAGCGTAACAGAACTACTTCTGGACTACTTCGTAGCGGACCACAGTGGTGTAGTCGCCGTTGGGGGCGAGCGTCACCAAGTGGTCACCAGTGCGGAAGGCATTGGCCGGGGCGGTCATCGGCTCGACGGCGATGCCATACGGATGCTCGGCGAACGGTGCGCCAGTGGCGGTGTAGCACTGCCAAGCATTAATCGTCTCATCGCCAATGATTTTCACTTCGATACCGTCCGGGCGGGTGAATGTGGTGGTGGTCGTACCATCGGCGGCACGCTCCACGTCAACCCAGGCATCATCAAAGGCGCGGCCTTCGAGCGTCGGGCCATCGTTCAGGTCGTAGATACCGGTAACCGGTTCGGTGCCGGTGGGAATCAGCGCCTCGTTCACCGTCACATGACTGGCGGCCTTAATCTGCAGGTGGCAGGCGGCGGAGTCGGCATCGCGTTCGGCGGCAGTTGCGCCCTGCTTGCCGTTGGCCAGCCACGGATGCAGGCCGAGAGCCCACGGTGCCGGTTCGTCGCCATCATTGCGGGCATTGACGGTCGCGGTCATGCCGTTGTCGCCGAGTTCGTAGGTGACGGTCACGGTCACATCGAACGGGTATCCGTCCAAGTTGGGGAAGCGCAGCGAAAGCGTCACGGCGCTATCGGTCAACGATTCAAGCTTCCACATGTAGTGGTAGGCGTATCCGTGGTTCGCATTGTTGCGCGGTGCGGGATGATATTCGTTGACCGGCGCGCAGTAATGCTTGCCATTGAAATCGTATTCGCCGTTTTCGATGCGGTTTGGCCACGGGGCCAGCACATAACCGTTACAGGTGGGGGTCAGGTCGTTTGACGCCGAACGGGCAGAAAATTTCCTTGCCTTGATAATCGAATCGGCGAATCTTGGCGCCGAGTTCGCAGATGACGGCGGAATAATCGCCATAGTGAATCGAATACTGATTTCCGGTGCGTGGTGTTTTACTCGTCATGGAATCACTCCCGTAGTGAGGTTGGTGGGCCGGTAGCTCCTGCTATCGCTGGCCCCAGTCTAGCGCGTCTCCTCTATCGAGGCGGGGATTGGCGATATGCGGCATATAATAAACAATTCGTATAAACACGGTAGCAATACGTGGAGTGACGAGTCTCACACCATCATGCGAGAAGCACGTGGATTCCTTGGAAACCGGTGATTTGTGGGAGACGCGGAAAAGTTGTGACGGCAGATTCCTGTAATCCCTGCCTTACACTGGAAAACACTATTGACGTTCAGGAGGTTCCGATGACCAAAAGCGTTGTGCTCGCTGATCCGCGAGGCTTCTGCGCGGGTGTGGACCGTGCGATTCTTACCGTACAGACCATTCTCAAAGCCGCGGAGGCTTCCGGAAAGCGGACGCGCGAGGATGGGCTGCCCCCGGTATATGTGCGCCGGCAGATCGTGCACAACAAGCATGTGGTCGAGGACTTGGCCGGGCAAGGCGCGGTGTTCGTCCAGGAATTGGCGGAGATTCCGGATGCTGCTGCCCAAGCGGGTATTCCGGTGGTGTTTTCCGCCCATGGCGTATCTCCGGTAGTGAAGGCGGAAGCCGAACGTCGTGGCATGCATGTGGTGGATGCCACCTGCCCTCTGGTGGGTAAGGTGCACCGTGAGGTGCTGCGTTTCGTGCGCGAGGGGTATGAAATCGTCTATATCGGGCATAAAGGTCACGATGAAGCGGTCGGTGTAGTGGGGGAGAGCCCCGAACACGTGCACTTGATCGAGCATGAATCGGATGTCGATTCGCTGGATTTTGCGCCCGACACCAAGCTGGTGCTGCTCTCGCAGACCACGTTGAGCGTGGACGAGACCGCCGATACCATTGCCGCGCTGAAGGCCAAATTCCCTTGGATTCAAGAGCCGCCGAGTTCGGATATCTGCTATGCCACGTCGAATCGTCAGGCTGCGGTCAAACTGGTGGCCCAGCAGTCCGATTGCGTGGTGATTGTCGGATCGGCCAACTCCTCGAATTCCGTGCGACTGATGGAGGTGGCGCAGGAGGGCTTGGGGAGCGCGGCAAAGCGTATCGCGTGGATGATGCCAGCGAGCTTGACCCGGCATGGTTCGAGGGTCTGGAATCCGTAGGTATCTCCTCGGGTGCCTCCGTACCGGACGAACTGGTGTCCGGTGTGATTGACGCTCTGCAAAACTTGGGCTTCACCGGTATGAAGTCCGTCGAAACCATCAAAGAAAACATGCACTTTGTGCTGCCGGCGGAGTTGCGCAGGAAGCCCTCGCGGTAAACCGCTCGCTCGCCTACGAACAGCCCACTGGGCCGTCCGTTTTACGGCTCAGTCTGCCGAATTGCGTAAGCGGCCTTTTCAATAGATTGCTTATCAGGCATTTTAATGATGGATTCGTATGGTTACAGATTAGTAATGCTGATTAATGCCATTGAAGATATGAGAATAGTGTAAAGTCTTTTTTCAACTATAGTTGATATTGATGTGCCTACATTTTTGTAAGGTATCATTTGCCATCTATAAATTCAGTTTCGAATTGCATCGGTTTGTCTGCAATATGAATAGGCGGATTTTAGTGGTGGTTGCAACACCTGTGTGTTTGCCGCTCTTGATGGCGGTCTTGGATTGGTGCGATCGTATCATGCTGTGTTGATGAGTTCGAGTATTTTCTGGGCTATTGGAACTAAACGTGGTGTTTTAGACTCCGGTGTTTAGTCGTTTGACTTCCATGCGACATGGGTGTGGAAGTCGTTCCAGTCGATGCCGGTGCCGTATCCGGGAGTGCCGTTGCCGGCATCGTCTTTGGTTTCGGTGGCGGGTGGTCCTGCCGGTTTCCAGTGTTCGGGTCTGATCGATGACGCGGGGTCCGGGGAGCCGCTTTTCATGTAGCACACCCATTCGCACGCGCGTCTCATGTGCTCCTCGGGCAGGCCGTGGTGGTCGAGGAGCACATGTTTGAGCGGCGAGTTGACACCGCCCTCCAACCGTTCGTGGTACGGGCCACCGGACCGCCCTCGGTCAGCTCGTGTTCGAGGAACGCGAACAGCCTGCCCTGACGGAACAGCTTCTCCAATCGCCGGTAGCAGCGTCGCAGCTCCTGATGGGTCCACCACCATTCCTGACGCGCGGCCTTCGGATTCGACGGGTCGTCCTCCGCCCACGTACGTTCGTTGATGAAGTCCCTCCATCGGATGTGCCATGCATTGAGCGCCCCGCCCCACCGGGCCGCGGCTTCGGCGTCATGGATCTTGGTGAGCCGGTCGGAGAGCTTCTTGAGCTCCCTGCCGGCCTGGAGCCTGGGTTTCGAGGTCAGGTCGGCCCGGGTGTTGCGCTGCACGTGCACCAGGCATCGCTGGATGCGCGCGCCCGGCCAGACCTCGGTGCAGGCGCTTTCCGCGCCACGCAATCCGTCGGTGACCAGTACGTCCGGCGCGGGGATCCGGGAGAACAACGCCGCATACGCGTCCTTTGACTCGTGCGAGCACCACTGGAAGCCCAGCGCCTCGCCGGTCTCGCCGTCGACCGCGACGATCAGGCACCAATCGTGGCTCATGTACGTGCCGTCCGCCATCACCGTGTGGTGTTTGACCGCCGGCGTTGGGATCTCGGGCCGGATGTTCCAGCACCATGACGTGCGTTTGCGGAACATGCGGGGCCCCGACTGTTTTTGCTTCAATGTTTTGTTCGACAGGTTCGGCAGTGTTTTTCCGTAGTGTGGGCTGATGGTTTTCCCCGGTGTCGTCATCGTTTCCCGGTGATGTGATAGGCATCGGTGCCGCCGCCTGTATATTCCCGAGTTGCCAATC
>ENA-OPZN01000198-OPZN01000198.1-human-gut-metagenome-genome-assembly--contig:-NODE-198-length-23295-cov-6.247065_pt1 | contig 23295 bp, 29 predicted proteins | sample MGYA00242483_ERZ504503 | MGnify/ENA primary metagenome ERZ504503 (study PRJEB26092, sample SAMD00036285) | human gut metagenome | host: Homo sapiens | study: EMG produced TPA metagenomics assembly of... | reverse complement strand
CTTATACAATTAAGTAAAAAGTGTATAATAAATTAATTATAAAAGTATGCAATTATTTAATTTATTATTTATATATTTGCGCACATACTTAAAAACGTACATTATGGGACAAATATTACCAGGAGTAGTCGTAGCTTTTGAGAATCCCAAGGGCGGGGTAGGGAAGTCTACGCTGACAGCTTTGTTTGCAGGTTATATTCATTCGCAGTCAAACGAAGAGGGGGGCTTATCCATTGCCGTGGTGGATATCGACGACATGCAGAACACTATCGGAAAATTACGTGAGGACGAAGCCGAGGACGGAATCATGAAAAAGGAAGAAGAATATGAGGTTATCAATATCTCTTCCTCAGAGTTCATCAACCAACTGGATTTCCTTCAGGACAATTACGACATTATACTTGTCGATTTTCCGGGTAACCTGAAACAAAACGGTGTAGTTGAAACGCTGCACTTCGTTGACGTGATCATCATTCCCTTCGAACCGAACCAGACCGATTTAAGACCTACATTGACCTTTTACTATAACATCTATGAAGGGATTATCGAAAGCCGTCGAAAGATTGGTAAAAAGACTACCGTGCGTGGTGTTATGAACCGTGTTCTTCCGAATGTGCTGGAGTTCAAAGAAATTTTGAAAATAAAAAACCTTGCCTTTCGAGTTGATGCAAAACTACATCAAGGATTCAAGGGTTGACTATCAACGCAATTTAAGTACGCTGAGTAAAGCGTACCATCATCCCTGTGATGCTTTCTGTGAAGAGGTATTGGAATTAATCTGTAACCATATAGGAGAATAAAGCTATGGCAACCAACAAAGAAAGGACATCATCAGCCGCCATGAGAAAACTCTTGCTGCAAAGCGCCAGTAAGAAAGAGCAGGAAATCCAGCAGATCGGAAGTGTTGCGGAAAGCACTATCCCCCAACCTGCGATTGAGCACCCCATCCATGAAGAGGTGAAAGAATCGGCTCCAGTCAAAGAAACCGTCCAAGAACCTCAGCCGGAACAAATGGAAAAGCCGGAATCCAAACCTTCCGTGCAGTCTTCTCCAAAAACAGAAGAAAGCAAAGTCTGCGGAAAAAATTCTCGGAATATCTGGAAGAGCGAAAATTAAAGAACACCGAAGTAATCCGGATATCCAGCGAAACCCACAGAAAGCTGAAGCAGATTGCTATGGCCACTGGATTAGGAATGCACAACATCGCAAACAACATTCTTGAAGACATATTGACCAGCCATAACAAGGAGATTCAAGCGATACTGAAGAAGTATATGAGCATCTGATTCTACTTTCGGAAAAATATATACGCCTGTTCGACTGCATCCGTCGGGCAGGCGTTATTTTTGCACACCGTTTTAGTGAAGGCCGGCATTGAACCGGGACACTTTTACACAACTGCGGAAAAATCCCTTTGCCTATTATCCTGGACAATATGTTAAAGAATTCAAACCTCTACTTGTTTCCACCTCAAAATTTTTTCCGAAAGTAAGAATACGGTAACAAAATCATTTCTTCGTTTTATTTAGGTTTTTAGGGATTTAAGTATTTGTGGGACACTTTTACACAACTAATAAGGGAGGTTTTCCGTATAATCAACTATATTATTGCAAGTTAGCACTTACTGGCATCTTCTCGTAACCGGGACACTTCTGCACAACTAACCGACTATTCGGGACACTTCTGCACAACTGAACAGGAAAGTCGGGATACTTTTACACAACTAGAATCTGCATTCGGGACACTTTTACACAACTAAATCAGGAATCCGGGACACTTCTGCACAACTAAACCGGCCATTCGGGACACTTTTACACAACTGGGGGATCGGAAACAGCCGTAGTCGGGACACTTTTACACAACTAAATCAAGAAACAGCACGAAAAAAATGCTTTGGAATCTTCATTTATAGGGAGTTAGATTCACTATCTCCGTAAAAAAACGTATCTTTGCATCAGTAAACAACAAGTGTCCGCCTATGAAGGAAAGTAATACACAAAAAGAGTTGAGCAGAGTCCCCAGGACTCTCAGCGAGTCTTCCAACACGAAAGTATTGGAAGTTCTATTTGATGCAGGCGGCACTGTCATGTCTGACATTATCATTTACGTGGCATCTTCACAAATGAAAGATCTGTTCGGCGACTGCTGGTTCTCCATCAACGATTTTTGTGAGGTCATGGGGTATGAACGAACCAAGTTGCAACGAAAACTGACCGAGAAGCAGCTTGATTTCCTGTTCAGCAACCAACGTCCGGTATATATCACCGAACAGAACGGCCAAAAGATAGAGCATCCGATAGAGAACACCTTTGAAGCGGCGTTATACCGTTTAGGGACATCCAACCTCAGTGTAGCATACGCCATGAACGGCAAGACGCAATATAAGTTCATTCAAATACTGGACCGCTTTGAGATAAAGGATAACTTCGGCACGAAAAGCGCACCAAGCGGAATTACAACGTGCATCTGAGCAAAGATCTGATGAATACTTTGCTTACCGAATACAATCTGCTGGAACTGAAAGACTACCGTAACCTGCCCAACCGCAAAGGCTACCGCAAGTTTTATCTGAACCTGGCGAAAATGATTTACCTGATCAAGTATAAGATTGACCAAGGACAAGCACCTTATTTCACCGTTACGGTTGACCAACTTGCCAAGGAATTTGATGTAACGGTAAAGGACAACCATGACCGGAAGAAGAAGGTGACCAGCATCTTAAACGGTATCAACAAAAAGCTGGAGAGAACCAAATTCCAATACCAGTACATCAAAGGAAAAGGGGAGAAGTGGCCCTACACCGTACAGTTTTTCTTTGACCAGGAAACATTGGAATATTTCGACGAAAAGATAAAGGCGATACTGACCTCGCAATATCACGATGCGCTTAAATCATGCTTCTTGTTAAACAAGAAAGGCATTCCCGTGAGCAGACATTATCAATATAAGGATTTCTTTAAATTGGGAACCGGCGAATATTATCATGAATTTACCGCATGGCTTTATTCTGAAGAGGACAAGGAGATTAAGGAGAACATCTACCGGGATATCTATATAAAGGTAGTAGCATTCGTCCAGAAGACCTTGCCGTCAACTTAAATCCCTAAAAGTTGGAACAAAAACCATAAAATAGTATCTTTGCAGCGGATTGTCAGAAAATTGGCAGCCCGCTTTTTACATACGTCCGTCTGTCTAACAAAAGAGTGGCATCTATCGTTAAGGAATTAACAACAACAGGCGCATGCCTGTACCAGTATGAAACTGGTACGGGGCGTGCCTTTGTTGTTGGAACGCCACGTCCATGTTAGAGGGTACGTTTCCGTACCCTTATATAAACATAAAACAAATTCAATGGTTCAAACAATTGCCACCCTGATAGATGAGACGCTCATGGTAATGGGCGCCCATCTTCACGTGCGGATGACAGACGAAGAAAAGGCGTATCTTGATGCTCATTTCGAGCTTATCCATATCAAAAAGGGAGAACACCTCGTCACCAGGGGCGAGGAAGTATGCTACCTCTATTATCTGGAATCCGGCATCGTCCGGTTATGGTTTCCGGACAAAGAGAATAGAGAGATTTCAGCACGGTTTATCCAAGCCAAAGAGTTCATCAATTTTTTCCTTTCACATGAAGAACACCATGCCCACTACAATATCAAGGCATTGGAGCCATGCAAGATCTGGAGATTGCCCAAAAAAGATCTTCATCAGCTATATGAGTTATCCATCAATTTCAACAAGCTGGCCAGAATACATTTGGTAAGATCCATCAACCGCAAAATAATAAGGGAAGAGGAGTTTTACACACTGGATGCCGAAGCGCGTTACAAAGCGCTTTTGGCCAATGAAAAATGGCTGTTACGTTCAATACCCTTAAAAGACATAGCAAGTTATATCGGCATCACGCCACAAGCATTGAGCAACATCCGAAAGCGCATATAAACCAAACCCTATAAGCCGGGCAGGACAGTTTTACACAACTAATCCTATCCGGCTTTTTTCTGTAGAATTATTCCACACCTGCCGGTTTACGGCACATGTATTTTTTAATGCACATTAAATAAACACGAAAGGCCCTTTAAAAGCCCTTCATAAAATTTGTCCTCCCGTATATAATCTATATGTTTGGAGCGAAAACAACGCGATAAGCACCTTGATTCGGTTCTGCCGACAGGAATCCGCGTAAATTGGAAACACCGTATGAGACAAATAGAAAAATATATAACATTAATAACCTAAAGAGTAATTCCCATGGAACACATCAGACTGACTGCTATCAGCCTTAGCCTGCTGTTATGCACCGTAAGCGCTTTTGCGCAACGCCATTATGAGAACATCCCGGCACTTGAATTGAACTACGGCACTAACCTGTTCGGCAATGCAGGCAACTATTACAACCTGTCCTTTTCCAGATACATCAACCGGACAAGCTATTGGAAAGCCGGGTTTAGCTATTTTGAGAAACCTTACGAATATACAGCCAACCTACCGCAAGTCTCTACCTTGAACCCGGAAGAAACGATTCCCGAAACGATACATGACAAGGGTAAGGACTTTTTTGTGGACGGCGGTTATTACAGAACCCTGGCCTGCAACCTGAAATCCGTTTACTGGGGCATCGGCCTGGGAGGATTCATCGGTACAGAATACGTCCGCCACCCCGATAAGGAATACAACTTCATCATCGGCCCGAAACTGGAAACGGAACTGGAAGTATTCATCCTGCCCCGAACGGCATTGCTTGCCCGCATACAACAACATTGGAATCCCCTATCCATTGACAAGTGGAACACTGTCTGGAACGTAGGAATAAAGATACTGCTCTACTAACCGACAAATCATATCACCATGCTTATTATCATATTGTTAGCCGATACAAATGTATCCGGCCTGATCTCCTTATACCGTGAAATAGGCGCCATGCTGATAGGGGTAGGCTTTCTATGTGCCGGACTAGCGGTACTTAAAAAGCTGATAAGCAACCACGAGCGCACCAAAGAGGCCATCATCACCTATATCACGGCATTGGTCACTTGGCTCATTATCTGGCAACTCTTATGAACGTAGTGGATTTGATACTGGTTGCCATACTCGCCTGTGTCACGCTTCACTTTTACTTTCGGAAAAAGAAGAAAGCACTTTCTTCCGGAAAGGAGAAAGAGAAGCCGATAAGGGAGGCGGTGCGCAAGGAAGGGCAGGAGAGAGCCTGTCCGGTCATCTGCGTGGTATTTCAGCCTGAGCTGGAAGAAGAGGAATTGGCTGCCGAGATAGCCGATATGTACCTGCATGGAAGAGCCTACTACTACTCAGGCAAACCACTGCCGGAACAGCCGAAAGAAGAGCCCATATCCATCAAGTATAAGGATGTGCAATGGGAGAGACTGAAAACGATTCATGTTTAATTAAAAAATAGGAACAAAATGAAAGCAATCGAAAATGTAAGAGAAAAAGCGAACCAAGTCATTAACCGCTATGGAAAGGTTATCTTCACCTTTCTCATATTCTTCACGCTGTTGGGAACGGCACAAGTGGCGGAGGCACAAAGCGGCCTGAAGATTAACAGCCTATCCGAAGTGACAGACAAAGCCAAAGAGGGTGCGGACACCATTCTGGACGTAGCCAAATACATTTTGGCGGCGGTACTCGGCATCGCTCTGGTCTTTGTCATCTATTCGCTTGCCACGAACAATCCCCATGCCAAGGAATACCTGCTCGGCTGGATCATCGCCGTGGTAGTCATCATGGTAGCCTTCCTGATTATCTAAAAACGAAGAGCCATGAGAACCATGCGTAAAATCAACAAGCCGATCAAGTTCTTCGGTCTGTCATCGGGACAGTTCGCCATCTTCATGCTGCTGACGGCCATCATCATCATCGTGAGCATATTCAAGCAGCTGCACCCGATACTCATCATCGGAATCATTTCCGCCATTCTGTTTCTATCCGGTCTGCTGTTCCAAACCTTGAAAAAGGAACACAAGGCCGGTAACCCGGACTACCTGACCGGCCTCCGGATCAAGAACGCCACCCCCCGGCAGATAACGGACAAACGGCAGATTTTCAAATTCATCCTAAAACAGCAACCATGATAGGAATCATCATACTCATATCCCTGCTAATCTGTGCGCTGTGCCTGCTGATTGCTCTGCTGTATATCCGGCAGACAGAGATAGAGGTGAAGGACAAATCCGTGGATCTGGAAAGTGTCTTGCCTATCCAGACCATCACGGAGAACGCCGTCATCAACGGGAACGGTGACATCACCGTCGGCTACCGGCTGCTTCTGCCCGAAGTGTTCACCTTGTCGGAAAGCGAGGCGCAATACATCCATGAGCGGTTGGAGGCTCTTTTGAAGCTGCTTCCGGCAGGCACGGTCATCCATCAGCAGAATTTCTACTATACGGGGCGATACCATCATGCAGAATACTCTTCCAATGCCCTGATAGCGGAGAACAACCGTCATTTCAACGGCAAGGAGATACTGAACAGTTACACCAACCTGTATGTGACGTTCACGAACGGCAGCCGAAACGGTAAGATACGCAAAAGCGCATCGGGCACCTCGCTGATGCGAAAGCTGCACTACCCGTTCAAGCAACCTTATAAGGAATATCAGCAACGGCTGACAGAAATGGAAGCCTTTCTGATGAACTTTGAGAACGGTTTGTCGTCCATCCAGCAGTTTGAGATACGCAAGATGGATGATACGGAACTGAACAACGCCATCTACGACTACGTCAACCTCTCTTACGAGACACCGGAAAACGATGCCACGCAGAAGAGCGTCAACCCTATGGCTGTCAGTGAAAGCGGAAGCATGAAAATAGGGCAGCAGCACGTTTCCATCCTTTCGCTGACCAACGAAGGCGAGCATCTTCAGGAACTGGCCGTGCCGCACACCGGCAAGTCGAAGGCATACGGGGGAAACATAGAGATACCGGACAGCATACGGAGCAAATGCTCGATGCTGTACCCCGTAGGACTTGGCCTGCCGTTCAACCACATCGTAAACATCGTGATAGAGATAACCGATCCAGATGCCACCGTAACGGCCATCGGTGCGGAGAAAGACGCGCTGAACTACATCACCAACTTCTACCCTCCGGCGGCAGAGAAGCAACGCGAGCAGGCAGCCTTCTGCGATGAGATTACCCAGTTCGACTACCAGACCGCCTATACCGCCTTCAATGTCGTGCTGAACGATACAGACCGCACCTCGCTCATGCGGAAAACCGCACTGGTACAGCAAGGCTTCAGCTTTATGAACCAAAGTTCGTGCTATGTGGAGAACGCCGAGCTGTGCAACCTGTTCTTCTGCAACATACCCGGCAATGCCAGGGCCAATTACCGGGGCTTCGTCAACACGACCAAGCAGGCCATCTGCTATCTGCAAAAAGAGGGGATGTACCTTTCGGACGAGAAAGGGCATATCTACCATGACCGTTTCGGTACTCCCGCCAAGATAAACCTCTGGGATTATCCGGCGCTGAACAACAAGAACCGCATCGTTATCGGCCCGTCCGGTTCCGGTAAATCTTTCTGGCTGAACAATTACATCCTGCAAAGCTATGAGCTGGGCCGGGATGTGATGATCATTGACATCGGCGGCTCTTACCGCTCGATGATAGCCTTGAACCGGGGCAAATACTTCGACTCTACCGAGCAGAAGAAATTTGCGTTCAACCCCTTCTTGTGTGACCGTGACAAGAACGGCAAATACCTGTACATCGACACCACGGATGCCGAGTCTGCCGATGACCAGATAAAGACCATCGTCGCCATTATCAGCTACATTTGGAAGGTACGTGAACCCATGCTGCCTGCCGAAAACGCCATTCTCAGGAAATCCGTCATCGGATTTTACGACTATGTGAACAATTCTTCAATAGGAGAGAAGCATGAGCGTATCTTCCCGACGCTGATAACTTACCGGGCTTATCTGAAGGAAGTGTTCAGCAAACGGATGACCGAGTTTGAGAAACAGAAATTCGAGATAGAGGAGCTGTTGCTTTTACTGGAACCCTATACGGACGGAGAGCTGTCATTCCTGCTGAACGCTACCGAGAACGTGGATATCGTGCATGACCGGCTGATAGCCTTCGATATGGAAGATGCCTCTAAGAAAGAGTACTTTCCACTCGTTGCCATCATCACCCTGCAAATGATCGTGGATAAAATCAAGAAACGCCAGGGGTTTGCCAAAGAGCTAATCATCGACGAAGCACTCGACTTCCTGCAAGACGAGAAATTCGGAGACTTCATCGCCTACCTGTACCGAACCTTCCGTAAAAAGGAGGGAAGCATCACGCTGGCCGCACAGAACATCCTGTTTTTGAAAAACATGCCGTCCAGTATCAAGGACTCCATCATCATCAACTGCGCGACCAAGATTATCCTCGACCATTCAGAACACCGGCAGAACCTGCCGGAAGTGAAAGCCGTGCTTTCCATCACGGACGAAGAGGCCTATATGATCGAGTCGTTGCAGCGCACGGAACGCTGGAGAGAGTTTTTCATCAAGATGTCGAACGATGCCTTCATCTTCCGCAACGAGGTGTCCGACTTCGCCGCCGTAGCCTTCGATTCGCGCCAGGCGACAGTAGTACGACTGAAGCAGTTGTTCAACGAAAGCGGCTCGACCTATACGGCCATCAACCGCTATCTGGAGGAAAGGAGGAAAAAGTATGGATGACGCCACCCAAGGGCTGACCGCCCTTCTAGCTGGTCAACCGACTTCAACGGCAGCGCATACAATCTTGCCGGAAGCATTGCCGCCGCACTTTTGGGCGTGCGCTCATTTTTCGTGGTATGGGCACTCGCCACGAAAAAGGAAAATGCCAAGAGCTATCTGACAGCCTGGCTGGTATGTGTCATATTCACCCTATTATTCATCACCAACAAATAACCGTCATGAAAAGAATCATTCTCATACTCGGACTTGCCGCCTCGATAGGGCTGATGGGAACCGGCAGTGTTCATGCCCAGTTCGTCGTGCATGATCCCGGCCACACCCTGCTGAACTCAACGGAATGGATCGCCAATGTCAAGAAATGGGTTACACAAATCAATGAAATGATCGATGCCCAGGAACTGCGGCTCGGCCTGCAAAAGATCGACCAGTTGAAGGAACTCAAATCATTGAAAGAGCTTGCCGACCTGCTGGACGACGTAGCCTGCCTGAGCAGCGACTACAGCTTTTACCTGAACGTAGGATCGAATTACCACTGCCTGAAATTTCTCAACTTTCAGCGTGTGACCGTCAATCTGAGCCTGAGTACCGACCTGCTGTTCAAGGTGGCCACCGTGACCAGTTACTTCTCGATGAACTCGGAAGGGCGCATGTCCTTTATCGAGCAGGTGAAGGAATCGGTGGAAAAAGCCGCCGAAGAGATGCGTGAGTTTAACGAATCCGTGCGTTCCACGGTCATTTACAAATCCATGAAGGGGCATAACCGGAAGACCTATTACCAGGGACGGTTGGCCGCTTTCACACGACACACCAATTAAAGCGTTATGAATCAAGATAATTTTCTCTGGGGACTTCAGATCACGGACGGTCTGACGATGGAACTCGTTTCGCAAATGACAGTCATCGCCTTCGGTGTTGGTGTCATCTGCTTTATCTGCAACCTAGCATACAACTATCTCTATCACGGAGCCAGCCAGCTGTTAAGCCCGAATGAGGACAAATTTCCCGACATGATGGAAATCGCCCGTTGCCTGGTACTGTTCTTCTGCCTAAGCATATACACCCCCATCGCCCAAACCATCGTAGGCACGATGGAAGTAATCAACGAAGCCACCTCGCTGACCTCCGAGCGTGCGCAGGAATTTGCCCAGTTCATGGCACAATCAGCCATCGAACAAGGAGAGATGATTGCCGAATACGACAAACACAGCCTCCAGTCGGAGGTAGCAGCCGGAGAAGACAGCACCGGCGCCATGCAGCACGAACTGGATAAAAAGATGGAAGAGGACGAAATGACCGGTGTACGCTCCAGCGTGGAGAAGATTGTGCAGCTGCTCAACCCCGCCAACCTCGCCACCCTTGTGCTTCATGGCATTTCCGCCCTATTGGTAGGAATCATACAAGTAGTCATCTTGGGTATCGGCGTGGTCATTGTCAAGCTACTGGTCATTCTCGGCCCGTTTGTCTTTGCCGTAAGCATGTTGCCGGTCTTTCAGAAACAGTTGAGTATCTGGTTCGGTACGCTCTGCTCCGCCTGTATGGTATTCACCGTCATCAATATTCTGAACCAAATCATATGGCAGACCTTCAAGGCCATCTATACGGAAAGTGCCGACATGGTGGACGCAGCTACGCAGCAGATACAATATTTAGGAATGGATCTCGCCCTGATTGGTGCTTATTGCAGCTGTTTCTGGCTATCCTCCAAAATCGTAGGACACAGCGATGCCGGGAAAATCATTTCGAAAACCGTGTCAATCGTCACCACGGCGGCCACCATCGCCCTGATGGGAGGCGCAGCGGCAGGCGGCAAGCTGACCAACGTAGGCGGTGCCGCCTCTATCGGGGCAAGTTTCATAAACGACAACAATAAAAAATAGAACTATGAATCTGATGAAATTCAAAGGAGCAGATGATGCGGTCAAGCTGACTATCCGGCTTTCAGCCGGGTACTGCATCATTCTGACTATCGCTTTTGCCAGCAGTATCATCTTCCTTATCAACAAAATAGAAAAAGCATACGGCCAGGCTCTCGTCATCGACAGGCAGGGAGAAGTCTATGAGGCAAGCAGCCTGTCTGCCAGCGATATGCGGCAATACGAATACATGAACCATGTAAAGACCTTCGTAACCCACTGGTATGCCTTTGACGAGAGCAGCTACGAGAAGAACATTTCGCTTGCGCTCAACCTCATAGGCAACAAGGGGAAGGAGCTGTTGAACGAGTACAACGATGTGAATATGCTGAACTCACTCATACAAAAGAATATCCGTTACGGGGTACGCATCAAGGATGTAGAGATTAACACACAAACGATACCCGTTTCCGGAAAGATAATCTTCACGCAGACCGGGTACCGGGCACGGGGAAGCATCTCACGTAATATCGAAGCGGAGTTCACCATCTATGATATGCTGTCCCGCAGCGAGGAAAATGCGCACGGAGCCAAGATAGAAGATTGGATTGTCCGCTATTCCGAACCCGTGGAAAGCAACGGCACCAACACATCGCAGGCAGCTTCTCCGGGCAAGAATGAAAACCAGTCAGAAACCTCTAAACCAACCGACCATGGAACCGAATAAACTTATCAAAGACAAGAACAAGCTGTTGATGGCCATCCCGGTAATCCTGGGCATCCTCTTCCTTTATGTATTCTTCATCCGTGAGGACGGGAACGTGCCGTCAGGGAGTGACAGACAGGCCGCCTCGCAAGCCTTTTTGGAACCACAGTCGGAAATGGCCGACAAGGTGAACGACAAGATGGAAGCCTATAAGCAGGACAAACTGGAAGAGCAGGAGAAGGCACGCATCCTGAAAGAGTCTCAGGTCAAAGGATCTGATTTTTACTTCGAGCTGCAAAACCAGCAGGAGCGGTATGACCGTGCCACACTGGAGCGCATCCGCCGTATGCAGAACGATCCGTACAGCGAAGTCATGGCAGAATACGGAGGTGGCCGGAACGGACGCTTCTCTCATCAGCTGGAAAGCCAACTGGACGGACTGGAGGACGAGCAGGCGCTCAACGAGATTATCCGGGAAGCCAAGAAGAACTCACGCATCCGCAAGGAACTGGAAGAATCCGACAAATACCGCAAGCGCATGTATGAACGGATTGTCAATTATGACCAAGAGGGAAAAACGGAGAAAGCCGCTGCCAACCCTTCCGGCCATCCATCCGCCGACAGCCTGATGCAAAAAGGCCCGATCTACCATGCCGAAAACGGCAAGCGGGTACGCCGCCAACCGACCTCCGCACCGGGAAACAGCAACCTCTTCAGGGCTTGCATCCACGGCGACCAGACCGTAGTCACGGGCAGTACGGTACGGATGCGGTTGCTTCAGGACGTAACCCTATCCGGCATGAAGATACCGGCCAACACGCTGTTTTACGGTATCGCCACTTTGGGAGCCAACCGCCTCGATGTGGTAGTCAGCAACCTGAAGGTAGGAGACAACCTCAATCCCGTATCGGTGGTTGTCTTCGACAATGATGCCATGGAAGGTTTGAACCTGCCCAATAACCTGAAAGCCAGTGCAGCCAAGCGTATGGAACAAGGTCTTGTACAGAACATTGACATGCCGCTCTCTTCCATCGGCACGATGGCCAGCGAAGTGACCAGCGTAGTCAACGCCACCACCCAGGTAGCCAAGCAAATCTTGAACATGAGCCTCTCACAAGTGAAGGTACATCTCAAGTCCAACTACGAAATGTATATCCAAGAAGAGAGTCAGGAATCGAAGTTGCGTAGGCAAGCCGTGCAAGCGGAGTTACAGAAGCTCTATGAGCAAATGGAACAAGAGAAAACGAACAAGAAAAATCATCCCCTTCAAACATTGATAGACAAATTATGATAGACATTCTCAATTACCTGCTTGCGCTGTCAGCGGTCTTTTTCGGCTATCGGATCTACGTATCACGCCGGAACGGACGAGCCTTTAAAGAAATCCGTCCGCTGACCGTTTCTTTCGGCATTACCCTGCTTCTTCTATGGGGCATTACCGTATTCACCGCCTTTTTTTCAAGAACCGTTTAACATATCGACAACATGAAGAAATATATTTATCTACTGTTTTACTGCTTTGTGTGCAGTCTGCCGCTCTTCGCTCAGGAAAACGGCACTCCCCGGAAACAAGCCATCAGCCAAAAAGACATCTTTATCTCTTTCGACTGTGTGAAACACCTGGTATTTCCTGTGCAAGTATCTGATATCGCCATCGGCGAACAGGAGCTTGTCATGGCCAGCCGGGTAGAAGAGGCGCCCCATATCGTCAGGCTCTCGGCGCAAGCGGAAGGATTCACCGAAGAGACCAACCTGACCGTAGTCTGCATCGACGGAAGCGTTTACACCTATCACATCCGCTACCTTCCCGAAGGCGGCACGGATTCGTACCCGAACATTTACGAGGACAACGGGAAATGGCAGCACCATGACTATCAGGCAGAAGTCAGCGACCTCCATCTGGCCGAGTTCTTCTTTCCGGAGGACATCGCTTACGGAACGCCCGGCAACGAGGTGTCCTTCACTCTGGCCGCCTACAACAACCAGTTGAAAGTATCAACCGCCAAAGATGCCGTGGCATATTCCAACCTGTTTGTGGTGGATAAGGCCATGAACACTTACCACATCACCATCAAACGGGGCAATACCTCCGTATTCACCTACAATTTTGATGACCAGCGCAAATATACCGCCCATGTGGATGTGAACAGCGAGGAAATGGAAAGATGCATCCAAGAGCTGCGCACCAAGAAGCGCAACATCTACAGCCTGGGGGTCATCGAGAACAAGTTTGAGTTGTCAATGGCCAATCTGTATGTGCATGAGGACTTCATGTTTTTCATCTTTGACCTGAAAAACAAATCATACATCGACTACGACATCGAGTTTGTCAAATGTTTCCAGCGTGACCAAAAGAAGAGCAAGAACGCCATCCAGCAAGAAACGACCATCGAACCTATCTATCAGAAAGATTTTGATACGAAAATCAAGGGCAAGAGCCGGAACCGGCTGATACTTGGTTTCGACAAATTCACGATACCCGATGATAAGGTATTCGAGATCGAGATTTACGAGCGAAACGGCGGGCGGCACATCAAGCTGGCCGTGTTGAACGAATACATCCTTTCCGCAGAACCCTTATACAAGCCACAGCCATGAAACTGAGAGAAGCATTAGACACCTATATGTTCGACAACGTGGGACAGTTCGGCGGCATCGCCGAATCACTGGGCTATCAGACCGAATACCGGGACGGATATTTCCGGTTCCGCAAAGACGGGGAAGAGCTGAGCATGAGCGTAAGCGAAATCAGGGAAAAAGCCGGAGCAAAGTACGATGAAAGCCTTCGTGACCAATCAAAAGAACGTGTATCCGCCCTTTTTGACAAGGAACGTGCCAATGATCCTAAATATGTCGCCGAGCTGGAGAAGGATGGCATCAGCATCAAGCGGTGGGAGAACCTGAAGGGACATGACAAGGACGGCTTTACCGTCATCGACCATCGCCTGAAGGTATGCTACACCGGACAGTCGCTCTATGAATACGCCTACAAGCAAGGGAACATCCTCGACGGGAAAGGCACCAAGCTGGAAAAGGGTGTCATGTCTGATTTGATGGAGATACACGGCAAACCGGGGAAGCTCCGTTTCAACGATGACGGAATCTCCGTATTCTACCGCAAAGAGGCGTTGGTTATCCCGGACAAGGTGCTGGGAAAGAAGTTGGGCAAGAAAGAGAAAGAACAGCTGCTTGCCGGTGACATCGTACCCATCACCGTAAATAAGAAGGACATCCTGCTGCAAGTTGACCGGGATCTGAACTCCGTCATCCTGCGCACCAACCAGGAAATCAAGATTCCCGACATCATCGGGCAGACCAGCGAATATGGCGGCTACAAGTTAACCAAAGCCGACAAATACCTGCTCGCCAACGGCCATGCACTGGAGAACAAGCTGCTGCACAGTCCGGAAGGCTACTTCATTGCCGACATCCAACTGACGGATGACAGGAAAGGAGTCATGATACAGAACATACAGAGTATCACTCCCGGCAAGGCACAAGAGCTGATCAAGGCCATGACCCCCAAACTGGAAGCCCATGCGGCCAACATAGAAGCTGCAAAAGAGCAAAAACACGAAGAGGGGCGCAATATGGAAGCCGAGTTTAAGGAAGCGGTGGGCAAACATGACTTTGAAAAAATCGGGAAGCTCAAAGAGGAAGGATATAAACCCAGTGAAGAGTTTATCAAAGGAATCGGTAAGGAACACGGTCTGGATGAAAGGCAAACCCATGAAGTCATCCAGCTGTTCGGCACCAAGCCGGAAGAACAGGGCGAACATGAAAGGCAGGCCGCACGTCTGTTGGATGCCGCACAGACCGACAACTTTCATGTCATCCAAGAGATACAGAAAGAAGGGTACCGGCTCACTCAAGAAGACCTTACCCGGATGCGTGAAACGGGTGTGCAAGCCAACACACTGATAGCCGTACAAAAGATTTTCGGGATGGAAGGCAGCACAAAGACACTGGGAGATGTCAAACTGGCCAGCACACCCAAACCCGACAACAGCAAGGAAATGGCCCGTCCGATAGCCAGCACCATCAACCGGGCTTTCAATGACTTATAACCTAAAAAATCAGGAATTATGGATTACGATGAATTAGTACAGAAAAACATTGCAGGAGAAATCAGTGACTTAGAGTTTCTACTTGCACAGGAAGAGCTTGCACAAGCCTATCAAGAAGAGATGGCTGCCAAGCAGCAAGAGACAAACAACCAAACGGCCAGAGAATGGCTGCTTGATTACGAGAACAGAAATCTATACCAATAAATCATGGATACAGCAAGTGATAAAGCATTACAGCGTTTCGCCGAACTGATGATCGAAAAGATAAAGCAGGTGGAAGACAACTGGCAAAAGCCTTGGTTCGGGATAAAGGGTGGGGGACTTCCGCAAAATATCGAGGGAAGAACCTACAACGGAGTAAATTCCTTCATGTTGTTTCTACTTTCGGAAAAAGAGCAGTACAGCCTGCCGGTCTATATGACCTTCATGCAAGCCAAAGACAACGGCCTTAACATACTGAAAGGAGAAAAGTCATTCCCAGTCATTTACTGGAATTTCTCAGTAAGAGACAAGAACGGAAAGAAAATACCTTTCGACGTATATAAGAACCTGGATAAAAACGAGCAGCAGGAATATAAGGTCACGCCGTTTCTGAAGACATACAATGTGTTCAACGTACAGCAGACCAATCTTCAGGAAACGAAACCGGAGAAATGGGAAGCATTGAAGGAGCAATTCAAGATACCGGCCATCAAGGACGAGCAAGGGATGCTCACCGTGCCTCTGATTGATGCGATGGTACGGGAACAGCAATGGATCTGCCCCATTTATTCCAAGGAAGGAAATAGTGCTTACCATGCAAGGGGAGAAGATAACCATATCGTCGTACCCCTGAAGGGGCAGTTTAAGGACGGAGAGAATTTCTACTCCACACTACTGCATGAGATGGCGCACTCGACTGGAGAACCTGAGCATCTGAACCGGGAAAAAGGCGTGATTTTCGGAGACAAGCAATATGCCAAAGAGGAACTGGTTGCCGAACTCACCTCCGCTACCGTCGGGCAAAGCCTGGGAATATCCACCCATATCCGGGAAGAAAATGCCATGTATCTAAAAAACTGGCTGGGAGCCTTGAAAGAAGATCCCAAATTCATCTACAACATCCTTGCCGATGTAGGAAAAGCCAGCAATATGATTCAGGAACATACCGCACGGATGGAACAGTACCTCACACCGGAGGAACGGTTCACGCAGGCCGTCCTGCAAGACAACCGTCCGGTATTGGAGCAGATGAAAAACGAGGTTTTACCCCTTCATCACGGTTATTGGAAAGTGTTGCGGCAAACCATCCTACAGCCGACAACCTTGAAACGCTACACAGCACTTTCGGCATTTCGCTGCCTTCCATGGAAGCGGAGCCAGCCATGAAAAATATGAATGAGCCACAGCTCGGATTATAAACTTTTAAAAACCATCATTATGTTTACAGGACAAATTATCGGTTATGTCGGTGCGGATGCCCGGCAGAACAAGAACGGAAAAGGATTCAACTTCCATGTATCCACCAAGTACAAGAACGTGAACAACGAGGAACAGACCCTATGGGTATGCTGTTTCGTGAATTACGAGAGTAAAGTCTTTGAGTATCTGAAAAAAGGGACACAGGTATATGTCTGCGGCGATGTGTATGCCGATGTATTCCAGAAGGATGACGGTAGCCACATCCCATCCGTCAGCCTGACCGTCTCACGCATTGAGTTACTGGGAAAGGCAGAGAAAAAAGAGAGCGGTGACGGAACGGCATCCGGACAACCCCAATAACAGCAACGGCCATGGAAAGAGAGAAGAAAGACCTGTCATTCATCCTGATCCTGCTATCCACGCTCATCGGGACAGCCGTACTGTTTCAGTGGGCTATCGTTACGGGATTATACGCTCCACTACGTAATCCGGCCATGTGGGAAAGGCTGATGGAGAAGGATATCCTATTCCGGTTTCTCTACGTTATCCTGATCGGAGGCCTCGCTTTTCTCTTTCCGGTTGGCAAAGTGAAAGACGAAAACAAGAAATGGGTTTACACCAGTATGACACTGGTTACGGCATCCATGCTGGTTGTCGGATTCAGCCGGTTATCAGCGTGGTATAACCTATTTGTATTTCCCATTCTATTCGTAGCGTACACGCTGCTTGTCATCAAGACTCTGCCTTATTTCATCCGGCGTCATGCCCAATCCGATGATAGCATTTTCGGGTTAAGCCGGGAAGAATCGGCTTTCTACTTCCGCTTTGAAACCGCCTCCGGGCCGCTGGTCATCCATAAGCCGCAGCAGAATGTCTATATCGACGGCGGTCCGGGAAGCGGTAAATCAGAGAGCTGGATCAAGGGAATCATCTACCAGTGCGCCGAGCGCAACTATGCCGGATTCGTGTACGATTGGGAGGGTGATCCCACCAAGGACAAGTCACCCATCCTCTCACGTATCGCATACGGAAGCATCGAACATTTCCGGAACAAGGGGATGGAAACACCCCGTTTCGCCTATATCAACTTTGTGGATATGTCACGCACGGTCAGGGTGAACGTACTTTCTCCGCAATACATGTCAAAGGGAAACGAATCGCTATTCATCCGCAATATCATCATGACACTGATGAAGAATCTGGAAGCAAGCTGGAAGGAAAAGACCGACTTTTGGGCCAACAATGCCATCAACTACGTCTATTCAATCGCCTATAAATGTTTCAAGGAAAGGAAGCTTGGTATCTGTACGCTGCCCCATGTGATAGCCCTTGCCCTTTCTGACAGCAACCTAGTATTCCACTGGCTGTCGGAAGATCCTGAAATCGCATTGAACATGTCCTCCATGCTGACCGCCTGGAAACTGGGTGCACAACAGCAGACAGCCGGAGCCGTATCATCCGCACAGACTCCGTTGGTACTCCTGAACAACAAATACATCTTCTGGGTGTTGTCGCCACTTCCCGAAGAAGAGTTCTCTTTGGATATAACCAACAAGGAACACCCAACGCTGTTATGCGTAGGCAATGCGCCCACCATCAAGGAAGCCGTTTCCCCTGCTATTTCCTGCATCGGCAGCGTCTTGATGTCACAGATGAACAATCCCGGCAAAGCGACCAGCATATTCATGGTAGATGAATTTCCGACCATCCTGTTGCAAGGCATTGACACTTTCATCGGAACCGCCCGGAAGCACAATGTCGCTACCATTCTCGCCGTTCAGGACTTCAACCAAGCGGTCAGGGACTATGGAGAGAAAAGTGCCAACATCCTGAAAGCCTCCTGCGGAACGCAGGCTTACGGTATGACCGGAAATGAGAAGACCGCCAAAGACATCGAGAACTTGCTTGGGGAGAAGAAAGAAGCGCAAGAATCTTATTCACACCAAGCCGGTGGCAATAACAGTGTCACGGAGAGCCTGCAAAAAGAAAAAGTCTTAAAGGCAAGGGACATTGCCGGACAAGCAGCCGGACACTTCATTGGCAAGATTGCCGGAGGCAAGCCGCCATTCTTCAGCGTGCAGATGGATATGTGCCGTTTTGAAGAGAAGGAGATACCCCGTTTCTCCTTACCGGTCAAACTGGGCAACGGCAAAGAAGAGATGGAACTGGAAATCCTGGAAGAGATTATCCAGCAGAACTACATCAAAATCATTGAAGATGTCAACGCCATCCTCAAAAAGATAGAGGACAAATTAAAAGAAAAGTCAGCAGTTCCGCCAACCGGGACACACAAGACAGAACAAAAAATCATCCGATAACATTCAACAAAAGAATCCTACCATGAGAAAAATTCATTCATTATTAGCGGCAGCCTGCTTATTGGCCGCTTCATGCAACAAAGAGGAAATCCAATCGGAAACAGACAAAGCCGGCATGTATCACATCACCGTAGCCGTAACCGGTTCCTCACCCAAAGGCAGTGTGCATATATATAATCTTGACGGCGTGAGATTCAGGAACGAACGCACCGGTACCTCCGCAGCTTCCGTAGATGAGAGTTTCACCGATAAAGCGGAATACAGCACGGAAAAGCCTGTCAGCCAAATTACCGTGCAAGGCATTCTCTATTCAAAAGAGAGTGCTATCATCACCATGCAGATAAAAAAAAGACGGGGAAAGCGTATTCAACCAGAGCAAACAGTTGGAGGCCGTTCCCGGTATAGACACTACTGTTGATTTGGTTTACAGTACCTTGAAATAAAAATGCAGACGAATCAAAAAACATATACTTTCTCTTCCATATTTAGATGATATTTCTTATCTTTATGAAAGATAATCTTTCTCATTTATAATCTAAGCTCAGATAAAATGAGATTCAACTAAATCCAGTCAAACGTTATGAAAGTCGATTTCAATCAGATAAAAACAACCATTTCTCTGCCCGATTTCCTGCTGGAACTAGGATGGAAAATCGTGGAAGGCTCTTCCAACTCCTGTCCCAAAATGAGCAACGGAACGCATACCATCGTCATCAAGCGGAACTCGCAGAACCAATACACCTATTGGGACGTGCATAGTGACAGCGTGCGTGGCCGCAGTATCATGGATCTGATGCAGGAACATCTATTTGAAACAACCGGAAAAATGCCGTCCTTGCGCGAGGTGGGGGAGATCCTTCAGAACTACATCAACACCAACCGCATCACGACACCCGAAAAAAGCCGGTATGAAGTAGGTAACACAAGCATGAGAGCGGACGAACTTCAATTCTACTTGAGCCAGCTACAACCCTACAAGGGCAATTATCTCCAGAAAAGAGGTATCCTGAAAGAAAGCATTGAAAGCCGGTTCTTCAAAGACACTTTCTTTATCCGGGAGGTAAAGAACAAAGGGAGTGTTTACCGCAACGTGTGCATCAAGATGTACAATGAAAACGGTGTGCAAGCCATTTCTCAACGAAATGAAACATTCAAAGGGATTATCGGTGGCAAGTTCGACTGTCTGGCGACCAGCAACCATGACAAAAGCCGCCCGATAGACATTCTCTACATTGGGGAGTCATTTATAGACTGTATCTCCCACTATCAATTACGCCATTCCGGAAACGACCTCAATCTTGTATATGTATCTACGGAAGGGACATTCACGGAAGGACAAATGAGGCTATTACGCCTGATTCTTGACAAGAACCAGGTAAAGGAGCTCCGGAGCATCTTTGACAACGACAAACAAGGGCACAAGTACACTCTATGGCTGCATCGTTACTTTCATGGCGATACGACTGATGTCGAGAGCCTGAGTAACGATGAACTCCGCAACAAGGTACGGAAACTGAAGAACGTCGAACTTTCGGAAAACAAGGATTGGAACGATGATCTGAAAATCTCGTGTGGCATCTGTTCCTCCACGGAGGACGGCCAGTAACCTCATAGATTTGCTCCATCACATAATACGACAACCTATAAAATCAGATCAATATGAATATCAAGCATTTATTTTTTGTATGCTGCTCATTGCCTTTTCCTCATGCAGCAAACCCGGCTATGAGAAGGCCATTGCGGAATGGGTTCAGACAGATTCTCACGGCACCTGGACGGATTTAAAGTTCGAACTACTGGAAGTGTTGGAAACAGAAGACGTCACCGTATCGGACAGCCTGTGCTACCTGAACAACAAAAGCGCACAATTATCCGCTGTCATACAGAAAGCGGAAAGTCCCCGTGCCTTATTCAAACCGTCCTTTTCCGCCTATATGGAAGCCGAAAAAAGCCTGAAAGCAACGGATGCCATGAAAGCCATGTACCTGCACCGTGACAGTACGGAAGTTATCGGCAAGATATTAAAATGCAGGTATGCCATCGTCCAGCCACACTCAGGGGTGCAGCAGAAAAAGACGGCTTCTTTCCTATTGTCCCCCGACATGGAAAAATGTATCGGCAAACTAAAGCCGACAAGCAAATAATCCGAGCGTAACGATGTGTAGCGACAACGTTTTTGGGGTTCTTTTTGGGCGTCTTCCAAAAAAGAACTCCCACACATTTAGATGTGTGGGCTATTCATTACACTACCATCCTTTCCCTTATCAACGGTATATTATCCCGTACCAAATTCAGAATCCGGTCATGATAGGCTGATAATTGGTTAGACTTTCCACGACACTGGCACACCTCCATCCTGCTAAGTGAAAACTCCACCGTTTCCATGCGCCTTCCATCCACCGTTGCCGACATTATCAACGAATCTTCTCTCTTATAATAGGCGTTGCTGAATACACAATGATGCAGCAACTTTCCCTCTTTGTAAAAGTCCGAAAGGCTTTCCAATACCCGAACCATAATATTTCCATCCGCAAACGAAAGATTAAAGAAACGTGATTTGGCAGCAATATAGTCTTTTTCATCCTTTTCAGAATATTTTTTCTTACATTTCCCCATCACCCAATCATGCGCTTCTTCTACATTCAACGGACACAAATAATGAGGATTTCTCGCATCCAATTTATTTTCTATCAGCATATCCACATAGTCCAGCCACAAGTCCGCATCATGTATCACATAGTCATGTCTTAAACAGATTTTTACATACGTCCAATACTTATCTATACCGTATTTTCTCTCTAAAAATCTCAAGAACAAATTCATTTGCCCTGCCTTATATAATATCTCCATCCGATTATCAGTTAATAATGTCATAAAGAAGGAACTCGGACAAATATCATAAAAGGCACCCTTAAATCCATTCCTCGTAAGTTCGGGTATCACTTTCATTCTCGGATAGATAACTGCCGGGCAAATATCATAAATACGGTCATGATGCACATTCCGCTTACGCAATTCCAAAGAACTTCCATATATCCATGCATCGTAATAAAATATAGACATGCCCCCGCAGCAAAGACAGCGTTTCTGTCTTGCCCTCTTTATTCATCCAACACTGTACCGCCTCAATTATAAAGTAATTAGCCGGAGACCCTTTTTTCAGCCGGCAGTCCACCATAAAAAACGGATAACTTGATATTGCTTGTATGTAGTAATCACACAAAAATATTCTTTATATACAGCCGTCCTTTTCCTGCTATTCTCCAATTTCAGGTTCATACCGCAATGAGGACATTTACAGTTTTCTTATCTTCCTTATCCCGCCATGTATGCCCACAATCCAAACAAAAGCAATTCCCCTTTGCATCACGCTTGAAATAATGCACAAAGCAATGTTTATAGGCATAACGCTTTTGAGCCTCTGAAACGGGAGCTAACTTCCTGCTCCCATTCACGATTTCCATTTGTAATTTTGTCTTGGGTTTCATATCAAAAAAGAGTTAACTGGGTTTGTACTTCGGTGTTGTTCTCACGTTTAGTCTTGTTGACGCTTCTTCAACTTTGCCAATTCTTCCTCCTGCAATTTTTTTGATAGCAGCCTCACGAGCCGCTTTCTTTTCTTCCTCTGACAATTCAACATGATGATTTACGACTACATTACATTTCAATGGGCTACCCACCTCAATATTATCTTCCTGATAATAGTGCAACGCCATACCAAAATTTCATCATCACTAAAACCACAGCAACCGCTTTTCTTCACTTGGTTTAAAATATAGGTAATGCAATTATCTATATTCTTTGTAGGTTTTTGATAGACTGGAGCAAACAGACTATCCACCGCTGCCATATTATCAAGGTATGCCTTGATGGTACTTTTAAATTGTTCTGACACTTTCATAGTATATCATTTTTAGATTTCATTTCACAATAAGCCAATTTCACGAGAAACAAGGAGAATAGGCAAATAAGAGCCAACAACGTAACCGACACAACCTTTATCGGACTTGGCGTTATTACCGCTCCGACAAACATAGCCACTGCACAAAGAGCGATGATGACCGAAAAAACAAATTGAATGATTTGCATATACTTCTGCTACTTAGTTTGTTAAACTTCTAATTTTATGCTTCAGCTAGATTTAAAGACCTTTTTTTAAACCCTTACCGGTCGATGGCCTTTTCTTTCTGCCGACTTTTTTTTTGTTGCTTTCATGCCCCATCTGAGTTTATGAGCCTTTTTTTACTGCGACACA
>ENA-OPZN01000197-OPZN01000197.1-human-gut-metagenome-genome-assembly--contig:-NODE-197-length-23324-cov-3.039229_pt1 | contig 23324 bp, 25 predicted proteins | sample MGYA00242483_ERZ504503 | MGnify/ENA primary metagenome ERZ504503 (study PRJEB26092, sample SAMD00036285) | human gut metagenome | host: Homo sapiens | study: EMG produced TPA metagenomics assembly of... | reverse complement strand
CTGACTATGTGCAGATCAGCTGGCAGCGTCTTAAGGGGTGGACCGGGAAACAGTGGAGAAAATGACCTGGGATAATGCAGAAAGCTTTACGTTTATAGATGCAGATCTGCCGTCACTGGCGGGTGGAAGCGAAATGATATAAAAATAATAGAAACAGAAAGAAGACAAAGCAGGTAAAATCGTAATGAATGAGAAATTATCAGATCCGAAAAAACAATTGAAGTCATCCAGAAATATCAGTTTGCGTTCCAGAAGCGCTTCGGCCAGAATTTCCTGATCGATGCTCATGTTCTGGAAAAAATTGTAAGCGCAGCAGGTATTACAAAGGATGACTGCGTTCTGGAAATTGGTCCGGGAATTGGTACCATGACCCAGTATCTGGCAGAAAGTGCCGGACAGGTGATCGCAGTGGAGATCGACACCAATCTGCTGCCTATCCTTGCAGATACATTAAAGACTATTCCAATGTAAAGGTCATCAACCAGGATATCCTGAAAGTGGATATCAATGAACTGGTAAAGGAATACAACAACGGCAGACCGATTAAAGTAGTTGCCAATCTGCCATATTACATTACTACCCCTATTATCATGGGACTGTTTGAAAGCAATGTGCCAATCGACAATATCACGGTTATGGTCCAGAAAGAAGTGGCAGACCGTATGCAGGTGGGACCGGGATCTAAGGATTACGGCGCCCTGTCTCTGGCAGTGCAGTACTACGCAAGCCCATATATTGTGGCAAATGTGCCGCCAAACTGCTTTATCCCAAGACCAAATGTAGGTTCCGCGGTGATCCGTCTGACCCGCTATCAGGAGCCGCCGGTACAGGTAAAAGATCCGAAGCTGATGTTCAAGCTGATTCGCGCATCCTTTAACCAGAGAAGAAAAACACTGCAAAATGGTTTAAATAACTCTCCGGAGATCTCATTCTCCAAAGAAGAGATCACAAAGGCCATTGAGAGCCTGGGCGTATCACCTTCTGTCCGTGGAGAAGCTTTAAGCCTGGAGCAGTTTGCCCAGTTAGCTAATTACTTCGTGCAGTAAGTGGGCTGTTTATAAAAAGAAAGGCAAATGCCTATGTCAGATAAAAAAAGATGGATCCGGCTGGCTGTGGCTGCAGGTTTAGGCGCGGCAGCCGGTGCATGGACTTATCAGATACAAAAAGATAAAAAAAGCGAAAAATGATGCCAGACTGGCGGTTGTGGAAGCAGCTGTAGTGCGCAGCCGAGATTATGGAAAGCAGAAGGCTTATATTATAGGAAATAGTTTAAGCTCTCTGGCGGCAGCAGTCTGGCTTATAAAAGACTGCCATTTTCCTGGAAGCAGTATTATGGTGTATGGGGAAAATGAGGAGGCATGTGGAAATGCAGGTCCTCTTGTAGTAAGCCGGGAAAACTGCGAAGATTTTCTGGAACTGTGTGGAAAACTGCCAGGTTCCGGGGAAAAAGTGTTTACGTTTCCAAAAACAGAAGGTGGAGAACGTCTGGGATGTGCAGACCTTCCGGCACTCTGGCGGCTGTTATGTACAGAAGAGGAAAGACTGGATGTTTTAAGTGTTGAAGACTGGTTCAGTGGGACACCTCATATATTTGAGACAGATCTGTGGCAGCTGTGCCAGTGTGTGTTTGGCCTGAAAAAAGACAGCAATCTGGCGGAATTTCGCAGAAGTTTATGGGAATTAAAAGGACCGTTTCTGTTTCTTTCACCGGAAGAAAGACAGGAGCTGATCCGTTTGCTGAAACAGTATCTGCGCCGCAAAGGCGTATTGTTGCTGGAAAACACTCAGGTAACGGATCTGGAGCTTGAAAATGGAAATGACAACGGAAGCGGAACCGGTCTGGCAGTGAAAAAACTGTATGTAAAACGCAGACTGCAGGAAGAAGAGACTGACCGGGAAGCTTTTGTATTTGAAAAGATAGATCTGAGATCCGGGGATGTCTGCATTATGGATAATGGCAGCGGTTCTGGAAAATTATGGAAAAAGGCAGCTGACCTGCATATTGCTCTGGGAGAACCGGAAGCCTTTGTGGGCGAAGAAGATAAACTTCAGCCCCTTCGGCCTCATCATTTTACAGACCGGCCTAAAACAGTTCCAACTGGAAGCAGAAATCTTGGCTTTGTGGGAGCATTTTCACGGCTGGAAGAAGGCTGCTGCCTTACAGGAAACTATGCTGTGGCAAGTGCCAGAAGTGCAGTGGATGAGCTGATGCATGCAGGAAGACGGGCAGCAGGAACAGAAGAAAAGAGGCAGTCCCGGATCAGAAAATGGATCACAGTTTACAAGGTGGTTTGTTCATTGTACCGTGCTGACTTATAATTTTTGTGTATGGTCATGCCGCCATCAGGCGGTCTGTTAGTTTCTATAAAGTATTTGTTTTTAAAAGGAGGACAGCAATATGCTGTTTATCGGAGGTATCAGTCAGGGCCGGAAGCTGCTTAACTACGCAAGAAGCATTCTTTGCGGAAGCTGTGGCAGCACCAGCCAGTGTCAGGTCTTTATGACCTATATGTATTTCAGTTTTTTCTTTATCCCGCTGTTTAAGTGGAATAAGCGCTTTTATGTGCAGATGTCCTGTTGCAGCGCCATTTACGAGCTGGAGCCGGAGATCGGAAAAGCCATATTAAGAGGCGAAGAACCGGCGATCACATCCGCCGACCTTCACCTGGTCCAGGAGGAAAATACACCCGCACCTGGCAGGAAGGTTCCGGAAATCCCCACAAGAAGTGTATGCGCTGCGGATTTGAGACAGACGAAGATTATAACTACTGTCCGAAGTGCGGGGGACGGATATAAGGAACTCTTAAGGAAAACAAGCGCCGCTTTAAGCGGCATTTGTTTTCCTTGCGTCCTTAACGAACAAACCGTCTGCGATAGCAGACAGTAGAGCGCGCCAGCGCGTGTTTGTGAGTGAACCCAACGCCTGCAAAATAAATATTAAATCTCCCCAAATGCGATCAATGGATCTTTGCATTTTACACCCAGACTCAGGGTGTAATAAAGTACAACGCCATCAAATGGAGCTGTACATCGGAAAATTTCATTCCCATAAATATCTTTCAGGGTGCCAAGAAGGGTGCCCTTTTTTAATTTCTGACCTGCATGTGAGACAGCAGGATACCAGAACCCATTTTTGTGCTCTCATAAACTGCCTGACGGATCTCTTCCTGGTGAAGGTCAGTATCTGAAAAAGGTCTGATCTTAAGATGAGCCATTAACTCAAAAATATTCCTTTTGCATGCTGTGACCTCATCTTCGCACCATAGCCCTCTTTCTCCCCGTTCTGCTAAAAGTGCCGGGATACCGCACTGAGCAGCCCAGCTATAGAGTCCGTTTTTTGCAGTAGAAGCGACCCGATATGGAATCGAGAGTGAGGCTGCAGCTGCAGAAGCTTTTGCGGCCAGTGCGTCAGAAACAGCTGTGGGAAAGAAGACCAGGGGAGTAAGAGCTTCGTTCACATCACCACCATGGAGATCTATGAGAAAATCAGCTTCAGGATACAGTGTTTCTTCAAGGAGCTTTGCAAGACGGCTGGAAAAAGTACCCTCAGGATCTCCGGGAAACGTACGGTTTAAATTTTGACCATCTGCAGGGATTATCTGTTTGGACCCCATGTAAAAGCCTTCTGGATTTACCAGGGGAAGCAGGATGATACGCCCTGAAAGATCAATGGGGTCCAGTTCCTTTTTCAGACGGTTCAGGGTTTCTATGCCTACATATTCACAGCCGTGGACACCTGCGGTCACTACAAGGGTTTTTCCGGGACAGCTTCCGCAGATAACAGTCATTTCTATGGGATAGTGGCTGGCAACTGGCAGTAAAAGGGTTTGCTTTGTATTGCTGCCGGCTTTTAAGTCAGACAGTCTCATATTTTTCAGATCTCCTTTAGTTGAATTCGATAATAGAAGCCAAAAGCTTTCTGGCATAGTCATCTTTTGTTTCTGCAATACGGGATACAGGAATGTGTTCAGTAATGCGGCCATGATACAGAAAAAGCACATCATCGCACAGATAAGTGACAGAAGTCAGGTCATGGGTAATGAAAATATAAGTCAGCCCCAGTTTTTCTTTCAGATCATGGAGCAGATCCATGATCTGAATCTGAGTATGGGCATCCAGAGAAGAGATAGCTTCGTCAAAAAGAATGATCTCTGGCTGGCAGGCTACAGCCCGGGCAATGCATACACGCTGCAACTGTCCGCCGGACAGCTCATGGGGATACCGGTTTGCATAGGAGGAATTCAGCCCAACAAGCTCTAACAGGCGGTTGATCTCTTCCAAACGGTTCAGGCGGATCTTTTGATTTCGTTCTCTTGCAGCCAGTCCTTCTGCAATGATCTCTTTTACACGGAAACGGGGATTGGCAGAAGTGGTGTAATCCTGGAAAACAACACTTAAGCGTTTTTGAAGGTTTTCCGGCCATTTCTGGAGGCATAAACAGATACATCCTGGATCTTTACTTCTCCGGTGTCAGGCTTTAAAAGACCACAGATCACACGGCCAAGGGTAGATTTCCCACTTCCGGATTCTCCCAGTATTCCCAGACAGGTTCCCTGTGAGACTTTTAAGGACACATCAAACAACACCTGGTTTCTGGCAGTTCCGAAAATCTTTTCCTGGCGTCACTTCGGAAGCTGACGCATACATTATTTACTTCAAGCATGGGATATCTCCTTTCCATGTAAGATGTCACGGTAGTGGCACATAACAGCAGAACGCTTTTCTATCAGCAGGCGGGTGTAGGGATCGTTTGCATGATTTCGGATATGCTCAAAGTCTCCGCTGTCTACGATCTGTCCGCTGTTCATAACAAGGATGCGGTCTGCTACTTTGGAGATGGCTCCCAGGTCATGGGTGATGAAAAGCATGGCAGTATTTTTATTCTTTTTAATGCGGACAAACTCTTCCAGGATCTCGTATTGAGTGACGGCATCAATGGCAGTTGTTGGTTCATCAGCAATGAGAAGTTCCGGCTGCAATGCCATGGCAATACCGATCATAATACGCTGGAGCATACCGCCGGAGAGCTGATGAGGATATTTTCCAGAACTTCTTCTCCATTTAAGATCTGCATCTGGTCCAGGATCTTAAGGCAACAGGTACGTATTTCCTGTGCATTCCATGCAGTATGTGCGGCGAAGGTTTCAGCCATCTGATTTCCAATGCGGTATAAAGGATCAAAACAGGTCATAGGGTTTTGAAGTACCATGGTGATCCGGCTTCCACGGAGCCTGCGAAGTTCTTTCTTTTGACTTCTTTTAAAAGATCATGGCCATCAAAAACAGCGCTTCGGAAACCTGGAAATTTTTTATCTAACAGACCCAGGATGGATTTTTACAGTCATGCTTTTTTCCGCTTCCGGACTCCCCAAGGATCCCCAGGCATTCTCCTGGGTGGACTTCAAAGCTCACATCTTCTACCAGCTTTTTGGAGGCTTTACGATATGTCAGAGTTACATTCAGGTTTTCAACTTTTAAAACGGCAGACATTACAGCACCTCCTTTGGGTCTAACACATCACGGATGGCATCACCCATTAAGTTAAAGGCAGAAACCAGAATAACGATGGCAATACCGGGAACCAGCATCTGGGACGGATTACTGGTCAGGACATTTTTGCTTCGCTTAACATAGCACCCCCATTCAGGAGTAGGAGCCTGTACACCAAGTCCCAGGAAGGACAAAGTGGAAATATTGATAATGGCCCAGCTACATCCAGAGAAGACAGGACAGCCAGATCAGCTGCAATAGATGGAACCAGGTGTCTGAAGAGGATAAAACGTTCCGGAGTTCCTACACAGCGGGAAAACTGGACAAAGTTCCGGTCACGGTACTGCATAACGCCCGTTCGGATCATACGGGCATACCAGGCCCATTTGATAAATACATTTGCCAGGATCACGTTCTGTACGTTAATGCCCAGCAGCGCAACTACAGCAAAAACCATGATCTGACTGGGGAAAGACAGCATTACATCCACTATACGCATGATCAGTCTTCCGTAATGCCACGAAAAATACCCGGCTAAAAGGCCCATCAGGGCGCCGAGACCGATGGTGCCTAACATGGTCAGCACAGCCAGGCCAAGAGTGGGACGGATCCCGTAGATCATGCGGGAGAGAATACAGCGCCCAAGATTATCTGTGCCAAGGGGATATTCTTTGCTGAAATGGGCAAATTTGTTAAGAATATTGGTGGCATAGGGATCATGTGGAGCAATAAATGGGGCAAAAAGGCCCATGAATGCCACGATCAGTACAATGGTTACTGTACCAACGGCAGTTTTATTATGAAGAAACCGGTGTAACATTAGTTGCTCTCCTTTCGCATACGGGGGTCAGACACGGTTTGCAGGATATCAAACAGCAGGTTAAACATAACAAACAGGACACCGATGAGCAGAACGTAAGTCTGGATCACGGGATAATCCCGGTTGAAAATGGAACTGATGCACAAAGTTCCCAGTCCCGGCCATGCAAATACATTTTCCACTACAATGGTTCCTGAGATCAGCTGTGGGATACTCATGCCAATGGCAACAATACAGGTATGCATGGAGTTTTTCAGGATATGTTTTACCAGAATGGATCTCTGCGGGAGACCGCGTACATTGGCATAAAGTACATAATCCTGTTTCATATTTTCAAGCATATTGTTGCGGATCAGGCGGATATAGGTGGAAATATAGCTTAAGGATACAGTAAAAGCCGGCAGGATCAGATGCCTGATGGTACCGTTTCCGCTGGTAGGCAAAAGGTCCAGTTTAATGGAGATCAGCCACATCAACAGAAGTCCGACCCAGTAAGGGGGCATGGCAGTGGTCATAAATACAAGGCTCCGCATGATCCGGTCAAACCAGCCATCTTTATATACAGCACAAAGAAAGCCGATAGGGAGACTTAAAAGGATCACCATAATAAGGGAAGCACCTGCAAGCTGTAAAGTAGCAGGCATACAGCGCAGCAGTTCTCCGGCAACAGTACGGCTTGGGTTTACATAACTGATGCCAAAATCGCCGTGAAGACAGTCAAATACCCAGGTAAAGTAACGGACCAGGTAAGGCTTGTCCAGCCCAAGCTGGGCACGGACCTCAGCAATGGCATCTTCCGTGATGATAGGTACCTGGCGTACACGTAAAGCTACTTCAGCCGGATCAGAAGGGATCAGGTTGATAAAAAACGAAGCATACAAAGGAAATGATGAGAAGGAGCGGTATGGCAGAAAGGATCCGCTTGATAATATAGGGTTTCAAAATAATACCTCCCGTTGAAAAAATAAATGTAATAAAAGAATCCGACTGGAACAAAGCCGCCTCAGAGGAGACGGCTTTATACACAAGATTAGGTTTGTTTTGCCAGATTTAGAAAGAGAAATCCTGGAATGGAACCTCGTACTGAGTCTGGGTAAAGTGGAAGCCTTTCATATCAGAGCGGTAGATTGCCTTATTGCACTCATAGGTCAGTGGAATATAAACGGCATCTTCGTGGAGATGGGTCAGAACATAGGTATAAAGTTCCTGGCGTCTGTTTTCATCTGTGGTGATCAGGATCTCGGTAATGGCATCATCGATTTCTGCTTTATCATCCAGACCAAGCTGCGCTGCATAGTCACCATATACAGGAGCGCGCATGGCAGCAAGAGAGGACTGTGGATCGTATGGTGTACCCCAGCAGATATTGAATACCATATCAAAATTACCTGCTTTCATATTATCACGGTAGGACTGCTCCTCTTCCCCGTGGATGTTTAAAGAAACACCGATGGACTGGTATTCGCTCTGAAGATACTCTGCAATGGATTTTTCAGTCACGCTGTCACTATTATAGAGAAGATCAATATTTAACGGCTGTCCATCCTTTTCACGGACATTGCCGGAACCCATTTTCCAGCCTGCTTCATCCAAAATCTGTCCTGCCAGTTCCAGGTCGTAAACATATGGTTCTAGTTCAATATCACAATATGGAACAGTGGATGCAAACAGAGTGTCTGCCGGTTTTTCCAGTCCGTAAAAAATACCGTCAGAGATATTCTGCTTATTAGTTGCATGCTGGAGCGCAATACGTACATCCTTCTCTGAAAGAATGTCAGAGGAAGTATTCAGAACAATTTGTCTGGTAGAGGTTGGATCAGAAAGTTCCACGTTAAACTGATCGCTGTCCAGATACTGATTAATGGCATCTGCGTCGATCATATTTTTTCCGAAGATCATATCAATCTCACCTTTTTCCAGAGCCAGGATACGGGTCTGATTATCCGGGATGACTTTCACGGTGATGGTTTTGATGGCAGGCTGTTCGCCCCAGTAGTTCGGATTTGCCTTGAATACAGCATACTCATCGGTAACAAATTCATCCAGCACATAGGGACCGGTACCAATATAAGCTTCTACCCCATCTTTGGTGCTGCCGTTTTTCATGGCTTTCGGGGAGATCATGGCAAATGGTCTTGTTACACCAAGCTCTGTTAAAAGGGGATAATATGGTTCGGATAATTCAATCACAAAAGTGTTTTCATCGGGAGCATCTACACCTACCAACAGATGCATCATTTCCAGCCAGGTATGGCGGTCTTTATTTTCCAGGATTGCGTCAAAGTTTGCTTTGATGGCATATGCGTCACACTTTTCGCCATCAGAAAATGTTACGCCTGGACGAATGTGGAATGTATATACTTTACCGTCATCACTGACATCCCAGCTTTCTGCCAGACAGCCTTCAAAACCGTCAGAGGTAATATTGACCAGGCCCTCATATAACATTTCCTGGGCGTACATTTCGCCGGCATATAAATGTGGGTTTAAATCGCGGATATCGCGGTAGTTTACGAAGATCAGGTCTTCCTTTGTACCTTCAGCTGTGGTGGTAGTTTCTGAAGGATTGGACTCTGCAGCAGAAGATGCAGAGTCAGAAGCGGATGAACCGCAGCCGCTTAATAAGGCGGTGCCTAAGAGACCTGCCAGAAGCATTGTGCCCCATCTCTTTTTCATGATAAGTTTCCTCCTGTTGTAAAAAGAACATAATGTTGTTTATTCATTCGCCTGAGGCGAACGGTAGATAGTATAACATGGGTTAGGCAAAACTTACTACTAATGAAATTGGAGGGGCTTAGTTATTCCAAAATGTTATAACTGGGCGAAAAAACTTATAAAATTTCCTTAAAATGACAGATAAACCATTCAGCAGCTTTACTTAATTTTGCATGATCCGGGCAGATGTAGCCGATGAGGAGAAAAGGCTCACAATTATTGATCCTCAGCTGGCGAACATCATATTGGCGGTACTGGTCATAGAGAAAATTAATGCCGAGGTGCATATATCTGTGTTCAGTAACAGATTGACAGTCAGATGATCACTGTTGGTATAGACTGCATAGTGGAGCTGCTCTGTGCTGATCGCCCCAAGGCTCACATGGTTCAAATGGTGCTCTACAGAGAAAAAATCCCTTACACCCCGTACAAAGGAAAGAGAAGAAAGGTCCTGAAAGTCAATACTTTCATCATGATAGCGGGGATGCTTTGGACCAACGTAAACACAGGCTTCTTTGCTGTCAAGAGGAACGAATTTCAGCTTTTTGTGGGACAGGATATGCTGGAACTGGTGGAGCTGTTTCTGTGCAATATAAACGATGCCAATTTCAGAAAGTCCCTGGGCTACCCGGTTGCTGATCTCTTCCACCGTGCCTTCTAAATGTTCTACAATGTAGGAATTTCCCATTTCTTTATAAAAATCAGTCAACAGACGGGAGATCATATTGCTGGGATAAGTGGCCAGACTGAATTTTTTTCCCTGGTTGTGATCGGTCAGTGAGTTGATCAGGCTTATATTGTGCAGGATATTCTGGGCATATTCACGGACCGTTTCACCATAGGGGGTAATGTGGATCCCCCGGCTGCTGCGCTCAAAAAGAGGCCGTCCCAGTTCTTTTTCCAGGGAACTGATCACTTTACTCACATTGGGCTGTGTGGTATAAAGGCACTCTGCAGCCTGGTTAAAGCTGCCTTTTTCACATGTGATCATAAAATATTCCAGCTGACGTAATTCCATAAGATCCTCCTGAAGTACAATAAACAGTAAGTTAATGCTAACTACTATAACAGAAAAAAAGACAGTATACAACAAGGCTGATAAAGCAACAGCCGAAAGAAGCACTTATTGAGAAAAAATGCCGGTTATTCCAAAGGGGAATATCAATGTATCCGGCGCCATAAAGTGGTGTGTTTTGATAAACAACTTGACAATTTTTACCAATAAATGTTATTCTGAATACGAACAGGGAGCTTGTGAAGCAGGCTGAGAGGAAGTAATCGAACTTCGACCTATTGTACCTGATGTGGGTAATGCCAACGTAGGGAAATAATGTGTCGCATATTATATTTGCGTATCGTGCGTATATTTTGCGGTCCGTTCCTTATGTGGGCGGACCGTTTTTTTGTTTCTGCGCAAATCCAGATGATCCACATATGCGCTAGAGATCTGTGCAGCAAATGTGGAAAAACGTTCCGTCCAGGTACCCCTTCTGTGGAAAAATATTATATGTGAAGGAGAAAGAAAATGGACTACACAACACAGATGGATGCTGCCAGAAAAGGAATTATTACAAAGGAGCTTCAGGCAGTAGCAGAAAAGAGCAGATGGATACAGCCCGGTTAATGCAGCTGGTGGCAGAGGGAAAAGTAGCAATTCCTGCAAACAAAAACCACAAATGCCTGGATCCAAACGGTATCGGCTCCATGTTAAAGACCAAGATCAATGTAAACCTGGGAACTTCCAGAGACTGCAAAGACCTGGATATGGAGCTTCAGAAAGTAAATGACGCAGTAAAAATGGGCGCAGAGTCCATTATGGACTTAAGCTCCTGGGGAGATACCCAGAAATTCAGAAGAAAACTGACTGCTGAATGCCCGGCTATCATTGGTACTGTACCGATCTATGACGCAGTGGTATACTATCATAAGGCACTGAAAGATATCACCACCGAAGAGTGGTTAAAGATCGTGGAAATGCATGCACAGGACGGTGTGGATTTTATGACCATCCACATTGGTATCAACCGTGCAACTGCCCAGCGTTTCAAGAAAAATAAACGCCTTATGAACATTGTATCCAGAGGCGGTTCCATTATCTTTGCATGGATGGAGATGACCGGAAAGGAAAATCCATACTATGAGCATTTTGATGAGATCCTGGATATCTGCCAGAAATACGATGTGACCATCAGTTTTAGGTGACGCCTGCCGTCCGGGATGCTTAGAAGATGCCACTGATGTTTCCCAGATCGAAGAGCTGGTAACATTAGGAGAGCTGACAAGAAGAGCCTGGGAGAAAAATGTACAGGTGATCGTAGAAGGACCGGGCCATATGCCTCTTAACCAGATCGCAGCCAATATGCAGATCCAGCAGAGCATCTGCAAAGGCGCACCTTTCTATGTATTAGGACCTTTGGTTACAGACATTGCACCTGGATATGACCATATTACAGCGGCTATTGGAGGTGCCATCGCAGCAACCTACGGCGCAGCCTTTTTATGCTATGTAACACCGGCTGAACATTTACGCCTGCCGGATCTGAATGACGTAAAAGAAGGCATCATCGCTTCCAAGATCGCAGCCCATGCAGCAGACATTGCAAAAGGTGTTAAGGGCGCTTCCGAGTGGGACCGCCAGATGGGAATGGCAAGAAAGAAACTGGACTGGGAAAAGACCTTTGAGCTTTCCATTGATCCGGAAAAGGCGAGAAACTACAGAGCATCTGCGAAGCCGGAAAAAGAAGATACCTGCTCTATGTGCGGCAACTTCTGTGCTGTAAAAAATATGAACCGCATTTTAGACGGCGAGATCGTAAGTATTTTTGATGAATGAAATGAGCCCAAAAGAAAAACAAGCGGCTGCGAAGCAGACATTTGTTTTTCTTGGGCCATTAACGAACAAACAGTCTGCGATAGCAGACAGTAGAGCGCGTTAGCGCGGGTTTGTGAGTGGATGATGGATATGAGAAAAGGAGAGAACCATGAAATTTGACAAAAGCCAGTTGTTGATCTATGCAGTAACCGACCGGGCCTGGACCGGGAAAATGAGTCTTTATGAGCAGACAGAAGCAGCCTTAAAAGGCGGCGCCACCATGGTGCAGCTTCGTGAAAAAGGACTGCGGGATGACAACGTGGAAGAATATCTGGAAGAGGCGAAGAAAATGCGCGCTCTCACAGAAAAATACAATGTTCCTCTCCTGATCGATGACAATATAAAACTGGCAAAAGCCTGTGGTGCAGACGGTGTCCATGTAGGCCAGAATGACATGGATGCCGGTCTTGCGAGACAACTTCTTGGACCGGATAAGATCCTGGGAGTCACAGCCAAAACGGTAGAACAGGCATTAAAAGCCCAGTCACAGGGGGCTGACTATTTGGGCAGCGGTGCCGTATTTGGCACATCAACCAAAAAGATGCCCGCCCTATGACGATGGAACAGCTGCAGGCAATCTGCGCATCTGTAAAGATCCCGGTAGTAGCCATTGGCGGTATCTGCCTGGATAATATTGAAAAACTGCAGGGAAGCGGTGCAGCAGGAGCTGCCATTGTATCCGGTATTTTTTGCAGCAGAAGATATTGAAGGGACTACCCGAGCCCCTTCGTCAAAAAAATGGAACGTATTATTTTAGACGATGCCAAGTGGTTACAACTGGGATGTCCGTCATAAAAAGACATGATATTTCAAAAAATGAGAAAAATTCTTGATAACAAAGGGGGACTGCCATAAGCGGTCCCTTTTCTATTTGTCCTGTTTTTAACAAATTCAGAAAAATCCTTTATTTAAGCCAATTCTGCGTTATTCTCACCAAACTATAACAATAAACTGATAACAACTTTTCTTAATGGAAATTTTTCCAATAACCTGCACGATTTATTGTTGAAAAATTTTATCAAAATAAAACTGCCCCTCATAATTGACAAAAAAATTTCAGTTAGTGTATACTAATGCGGCGTGTGAGTTAGCATGCACTAACTCACATGTTCAGTAATCTACAAAAGAGGAGTTTTGTACTTATGAGAAAAACAGGAAGAACAAAAGCACTGTTAGCCATGTTTCTTGCAGCTGCATCCTTGCAGGCAGGAACTGCTTTTGGTGCACAGGCAGCAACCGGGTCACAGCTGCAGGCGGGAACCTGGGTAAAAGAAGATGCAGGCTGGAAATATAGAAAGCCTTCAGGAGAAATGGCAACCGGATGGGTCCATACTGCAAGTGGCTGGTATTATCTGCAGCCTGAGACAGGTATTATGGCAACCGGCATGCTCCGTATTAATGACCGTACTTATTATTTTAATCAGACACCAGATGCTGTAGAAGGCAAAATGGTTACCGGATGGTACCAGGATGCAGCTGGCAAATGGTATTTCTTCAGCACTACTGCAGACAGCACCGAAGGTGCAGCAGTAACCGGATGGCAGTGGGTCGATGGCCGCAGCTATTATTTTGAGCCGGCAGCAGGAGAGAACACTGGAAAAATGTTTGCAAATGGTGTAACACCAGATGGCTACAAAGTCAATGCAGACGGACAGTGGGTAGATGAAAATGGAAACATTCAGGTAGTGCCTGGAAAAGGATTTTCAAGTAATCCTGGAAAAGATACCAATTCTAAGACCACTGTAAGAGGCGGAGGTGGCGGTGGAAGCAGCCACAGCAGCTCCGGCAGTACAGATAACGGAAATAATAATGCCAATAACGGCAATACAAATAATGGAAACACCAACAACGGAAACACCAACAACGGAAACACTAACAATGGAAATACCAACGACAGTAATTCCAGCAACGACAATACAAACAATGGCAACAATTCCAACAATGGAAATAACCAGCCAGACCAGAATAAAGCAGTTTTGTAAAGCAGTATCAGACAAAACTGACAGAGTTAAATTCCCTTGGCTGGTGGATCACGGTAGCATTTGAAGATGGCTATAATGCAGGCAATACAAAGGTCTATGCAGATGGCGTAGATGTAACTGCAGCTCTTTCAAATGTAACTGATGATGGAAGTATATGCAAACTGGCTGTTACAAAGGCACCGGCTGTTCTTACTGTAAGCAGCAATGATGACGGGGCACAGGTACAGACCGTTTCCTTAGATGATACTGCAGCAGATGGTATTATCTACACAGGAGACAGCTATCTTCCTGAAAAGATCATGACACACGGACCGGTATCCATCTGGGATTACTATCTGACCAACTATGCAGATGATGGTTCTGTAAGATATTCACCATCTAAGACAACATTCGCTCTTGGAGAAAAGCCGGTGGCTCATCCTGCTTATTCACCGGATGCAGAATTAGGCGAAGATGGAAAAGCAACTGTAACCATTATGTTCAATTACAATACCGACGATGAGAAAGAGTGGTTTGACGGAATTAACCGCCTTCAGCTGGTAGAGTACAATGAAAATAAGAACACCATCAACAGTGATCTTGTATTTGACCGTGCAAAAGATGTAGCTCATGGAAGTGGCCGCGTAGGCGAACTGACCATTAAGAGCGGACAGGGCAATTTCACAAACAACGGAAGATATTATGTCCGCGTAGAGTCCAAGGCAGGTACATCTGCTCTTGTTCCGATCCATGTAGTAAATGCCCAGGCACCTGTTCTGAAATTACAGGAAACAGCCCAGTCTGGCGTAAACCTGCATTTCCAGGTTGAAAACATGGTATACGGAATTGAGACACCGATCAGCCGTGTGGTTCTGGAAGGACCAACTGAGACGGTAGAATTAAACGAGATCGATGACTGGTTCCTGTTCAGCCAGGATCTGTTTGTCCTTTATAATGATAATGTAGATCATTTAAAATATAAGGGCAATTACAAGCTGACTGTATATGCAGACGGATTTAAGGCAACCTCTGTCAGATTTAAAGTAACAAATGGTGAAAATGTTCCATCCAAGGATGAAATGGGAATTTCCCAGTATTCATTTGATGGCGTCTCCACAGCATCCACAGGTTCAGGCGGAGGCAGCAGCTCCGGCGAAAGCAGTTCCGGAAGCAGCGCTATTTCTGCAAATCTGGTATTTGATACCGACCTGCTGGTAAATGCAGAACTTCTGGAAGAAGCTGGAAGATCTACAGCTGAGTCTGAGGCAGTTGTAGACTGGTGGTACAACATTATCAAGGATGCAGTATTTGACAGAGCAGAAGGAAAATACTATGACTGGACCGATTATGTATCCAGCGTAGAAAATAAGAAATACGAAGACGATCAGATCCTTTCCTTTGAGGATTACAAGAGAACCGGTGTGACCTGGAGCAACAGTCCGGCAACTGCAAAGGAAGTTCTGGAAGATGGTCTTTTAGGTGAGATCCAGAATAACGGTGATTTTGCCCGCCCGGCAGCTGGTGCATTCACAGTAGAGCAGAACAAGGAAGGCGAAAATGTTGTTCTGAAGCATGAAAATGCACAGTATCTGGCTGCTATCAAAAATGTTGTGATCAATGACAGCTGGACCGGACTTGCAAAAGACAAGTATACAGTAGATGTTGAAAAGGGAACTTTAACTCTGGATCAGAGCCTGTTCACACCGGGAGAAGAATACAAGATCGCAGTAGAAGCAGACGGATACCAGATGAATGCATTTAAGATCACTTATGATCAGCTTCTGGAAGAGGGACTGACTCTGACTGTGAAGTATCCAGATGGCAAGAATGAGTATGCATCTGATAAGAGAACCTTTGGCAAGATCCAGGGATACTATGCAGACGCAGAAGTAGATGTAACCGGTTCTGAAGGCGGTTTCTTAAAGTATCTGATCTCTGTAGTTTTAGATGAGGATGATACCCTTTATACAAAGGGCTATGAAGGAAGCGATGCAGCATATTATGAGATATCTGCTGACAAGAAGAGCCTGACCATCGGAAACATCAAACCTGGAACACATACACTGACTCTTCGCGCAAAGGGATATGTAGATGCGTTAACAGCACAGATCGTAGTTGCAGAAGGTGTTGACGAGCCTGAGGTTACGTTTGTTCCGGTTGTAAAGAGCCTGGAGTACAAGGAAGCTGGCTTCTTTATGTCTCCTGCCAACTATTACATTACTTTCGAGAATGGTACAGATACTGATGCTAAGAAGGCGCTGGCAGATTATCTTGACGCAGTAAAATCTGTTACGGTTGGTGATGTGACTTATACAAAGGCATTACTTGGACTTGGATATAATAATAATGAGTTCGCAGCTTCTGTTGTAGACAGTGGTTACGGTAGCATTAATGACTGCCTGCGTATGACTGTTGATACTGGATTTACAGGTGATACAGTTGAAATTGTTGTTGAGGCAGAAGGATATGATACCATTACTCTTACTGCTGTAAAGAACAGCAATGGTAAATATGCTCTGAAATCTGGTTCCGAAATTGTTCCTCCTGCAGAAGATAAGGATGCTCCAAAGCTTACTGGACAGCTTAATATCCAGCGAGGAAATGAATGGACACTGAAAGGCAATGCAGAATATCTGAAAGCAATTACTTCTGTTAAGTATGGAGAAGAAGAACTTGACACAACAGTAAATGACACAGAGATTACCATTGATACATCTGAATTACCGGTTGGTACACATAAACTCACAATTGAAGCAGATGGATACAAGAGCCAGGTAATTGAAGTAATTATTGAGTCTGATGGTAATGCCGGAGAAGATGAGGGCGTTGAGGGACTTACCTTTGAGAAAGCTCATGTAAAATATTGGTTTGATGATTATGATACATATCGCTTAACATTTACTGATGAGAAAATTAACGATGTCAGCAGAGATCTTTACTTAAAAGCTATCGATTATATTGAGGTTGGAGATGTAAAATATTCTTATGGTACTCCAGATATTAGCAAAAACTCAAATAAATTTAAGCAGGGTGGCACTAATACAGAAACCGGAGAGCAGGAATATATCGATTTTACAACTGATATTGCTGATTTTGGTACAGACGGCACTCCGGTTAAAGTCACTATTTACTCTACTGCTAAAGCAGGCTATGATCCATATGTATTCTATCTGAAAGCAGGCAAATTAGTTGCAGCACCTGGTGAAGATAATTCCGGAGATAATGGAAACGATGAAAGTGATAAGGATATCACTTTTGAAGAAGTTTCAGTAGATAGTTTCCTGGCAAAGTATGAAGCATATCGTTTACTCCTTAAAGTAGACACCATAAACGATATTTCAAGAGATACCTATCTTGGTGCTATAGATTATATAATGGTAGGACAGCATCAGTATGAAAAGCTGTAGTTATGGTTCTATATCAGATCAGCAGTTTAAAGTAGGTACAACACCTGAAAGTGATGGTATGGGAAAAGGAAAAGATTACATTGATTTTGCTAAGGATGGTTTCGATGCTTACGAAACAGGTGATCTGATCAAAGTTACTATTTACAGTAAGAAGAGCGAATATGGTTCTTATGTATTCTATGTAAGAGATGGCGAACTGGTAGACCCAACCGAAGCAGAGGAAGAACTTTTAGATGAGCAGGAAATGAAAGAAGAGGCTCAGGAAGAAGTAACTGTTCCTGAAACAAAGGATGAAACAGTTGTTCCGGAAGTTCCGGCTGAGGAAGAGCCGGCTGATAAGGATGCAGAAGAAGTTCCGGCAGAAGATGAAGTAACCGAACCTTCTGAGGAAGATAAGGAAGATACTGCAGAAGAGCCGGCAGAGGATAAGCCAGAGGAAGATGCATCTGAGGATAAGGACTCCGAAGACTCCAATGAAGATGTTTCCGAAGACACTGCAGCTGACGATGTTGCCGAAGATACAGAAGCAACCGAAACAGAAGGAGAAATCTAATTGAAAAAATGGTGTCTGGTGATCCTGACACTGATGTTATGCGGATGCAGTGCATCTACAAAACAGCAGAAACAGAGGCGGTCAAAAATGACCGCCCTGTTTTGCGTACAGAGACAGGATCCGAAGAAAAGAACTTTACCGTATTTGCCATGGACACAGTGATGCAGTTCCAGATCTATGGCGGAAATGATGACGTAGAAGAAAAAGTCCGGGGGAAAATAGAAGAACTGGAAGATACACTTTCTGTGACAAAAGAAGGAAGTCCCATGTGGAATTTAAACGAGAAGAAGAATGAGAACTTTGCAGAGGAATTTGCAAATCTGATGCTTCAGTCACTAAAACTTTGCAAAGATACAGACGGTGCCTTAGACATTTCCGCCTATCCCACTTGTAAAAGACCTGGGGCTTTACCACAGGTGAACATCGCATCCCCGATGAGGAAGAACGCAAAGCATTAGTCTCCCGCGTAGATTACCGCAAGATCCAGGTAAATGGTAATACTGTATCCATAGAACCGGATATGATGGTAGATTTGGGAAGTGTAGGAAAAGGCTATACAGCAGAGGTCCTGGCAAACCTGATGAAAGAAGAAGGTGTTACTTCTGCTCTTTTCAGTCTGGGAGGAAATATCCAGACAGTAGGTACAAAGTCGGACGGGTCTGACTGGTTCATCGGTATCCGGGCAGCAGAAGAGGACCGTTATCTGGGAGGTGTTTCTGTAACAGATAAGGCGGTGGTTACTTCCGGTGGCTACGAGCGTTATTTCACAGGTGATGACGGTCAGGTCTACTGGCACATTATGGATCCTAAAACCGGTGCTCCGGCTAAAAATGGGCTGGTATCTGTGACCATTATCAGTGACAGCGGTTTCCTCTGTGATGGTCTTTCCACTGCCCTTTTTGTCATGGGTCCGGAAAAAGCGGCTGAACACTGGTGCAGCCACCAGAATTACGAGGCAGTCTTAGAAGATGATAAAGGCCAGATCTATATTACAGAAGGCCTGGAAAACACCTTCAAACCGGTAGATCTTGGCACAGAGCAGGAGATCCAGGTGATCCGCAGATAAAGACGGCTTGTAAAGACAAATGCAGCATGGTATCATGAGTGAAGATATGAATAAAACACAGATTTCAGGAAAAGGCGGACATATTTATGAACATCCAGATCTTCGGCACAAAAAGTGCAATGATACAAAGAAAGCAGAACGCTTTTTCAAAGAGCGTGGCATCAAATACCAGTTCATTGACATGAAGGAAAAAGGCATGTCAAAAGGCGAGTTTAACTCCGTTGCCCAGGCAAACGGAGGCCTGGAAAATATGATCAACTGGGATGGGAAAGACAAAGATATTTTGTCCCTGATCAAATATATCGCAGAGGAAGATAAGCTGCAAAAAGTCCTGGAAAATCCCCAGGTGATCAAAACACCGGTGGTCAGAAACGGAAAGCAGTCTACCTTAGGCTATCAGCGGATGTGTGAAAAATGGGAATAGATAGGTATAGATAAAAATAGCAGAAAAATGCGTATAATAAAAAGCAGGTCGCAGATATCACATTTTATAGGAAATATACGCGACCTGTTTTATATTTGCTGTGAGAACCAATAATAGGAATAGATCTTACGCGTTCTTCTGTGCGCAGAACTGATCCATTACTTCCACCAGATTTCTGTGGTCTTCCAGATGAGGCAGACCGGAGATCATGGCAACACCGCGGAACTCATCATTTACAATAATTGGAAATCCACCGCCGCAGAATGCATAGTGGGACTCGTCCTGCTGCCAGTTTTCCTTTTACACCGTTTAATTCCCGCTCAACAGCTGCACGCAGGGAAGAAGTATGGCAGCGCTCAACCGTGTGCTGCTTGCGGTTCATCCACTGGTTATTGCTTCGTCTGTTCCCGGAAGGAAGGACTGATACAGGATAATATCATCAAAAACAATACGGATGGCGATTGGCTTTGGAGTGGTCAGACCACGCTCGCGAAGCATGGTTCCCAGTGTGTAAGCATCATTGTAATCAAAAGAAGAAAAGTGGATACGCTCTTCCTGGCTTTTGATCTCTTCTAACATTTTTAAATCGTACATAAGAATACCCTCTCTATACTCATATTTTTCCAGAATTATTATAGCCTTTAAATAGAAATGTGTATAGTAAAAAAATAAAGTCCCCAAAACTGTTTCTAAAAACTAACCTTTAGTTAATATTTTCCCTGAAGGAACAAGCTGTATAGTTCAGATATACAGAACAATAGGATCAGTTTCATAATTTGTAAGAAAGAGGGAAAATGGATGTTTGGATTGGAAATAGCCACATTGCTATTGGGAAGTAGTTTTATTGCAGCAGGCATGATCCAGAGCAGAAAAGACGAGGGCAGAAAAAAATGGCGTATTTTTAATGATCATTTGGGGATCATCCCGGTTCTGGTCAGTGTATTTTATTGGTCTGCACATTCTGGCTCTTATATGGGATCCAGGTCCAGGAGCCAGTTGCAGGTCCAACAGAAAACGGAAAGATCATTACGGAAAACACAGATGCAGAGCCAGAACCAGGTTCCGGTTCAGATTCCAACATCCCTGGCAGCGACTGGCGCACTTACAGGGCTTATTCCGAAGACCTGCACCTGGACGATAAAGGCGCTCTCATTTTCTGCCTTTCCCCGTTAGATAATAAGAACGGCTATGCTGTATATGACAGCGCAAATGGGGCCAGAGTAGGAACTCTTTTATGGGGATCAGAAAAAGAAGCGGACTGGCAGGCTAAAGCACAGATGGAAGACTTAGATCATGACGGGATAAAAGAAATCGGCATATCCATGGCAGATGGAGAAATACTGTGGTACCATTACCGGGAAGGTTTGGAGGATACCTGGCCGGAGAATAAATGTGGTTGTTTTGAAAAAGTTGATTAAAAAATTAACAAAAGAAAAGCCTGTAATTATGGGAAAAACTGTAAAAACTTAAGATTATAAACATTGACATTTCCATACAGAGTGATAAAATATTAACAGAGTTAAACAGAACATATATCTGGAAAGGGGATTTTGGTTATGGCAATGAATATTGATTTTACTGGAAAGACAGTCCTTGTTACAGGTGGTGGACGTGGACTGGGTAAAGAGATGGCACTTCAGTTTGCAGGATGTGGCGCAAACGTATATATTGCAAACCGTAAAGAAGATCAGGGCCTTGCTACTGTAAAAGAGATCGAGGCACTTGGCGTAAAGGGCGGCTTTACAAAATGTGATGTAGCTGTGGAAGAAGACGTTAAGAAGCTGATCGCTGACGCAGCAGCATTTGGCGGCGGAAAGATCGATGTGATCGTAAATGCAGCAGGCGTAATTTCCCTTCAGGATATGATGCATACAACTACAGAAGAGGTTCAGAGACTGTTCAATATCAATGTAGTGGGAACCGTACATATGATCAAACATGGTCTGGCACATCTGGAAGCAAATAAGGGCGGAAACATGATCCTTGTATCCTCTATTGCAGGCAGAGACGGTATGGGAATGCTCCAGACTTACAGCGCATCCAAGGCAGCTGTAACAAGCCTGATGCAGTCCGCAGCAAAACATGCAGCTCCTTACGGAGTCCGTGTAAATGCTATTCTCCCGGGAATTATCCGTACAGCAATGTGGGAAGAGATCCTGGAAGGCATGAACAATGGCTGGGATCCAGAAGTTCATAATGAACTGACTCCTGAGAAACGTGAAGAACTGTGGAATGCTTCCGTTAAGAGCATGATCCCGCTGGGACATGATCAGAAGGAAGAAGATATTGCCTGGGCAACCGTATTCCTTGCAAGTGACTTCGCCCGCGAGATCACAAGCCAGGCACTGTGCATTGATGGTGGTACTACCTCCGGAAGATAATCATATGACATGAATTGAAAAATTTAAATTAAAGAAATAAAGAGATAAAAAGAGCAGCCGCTTTTGGAAAATGAATTCCATTAGCGGCTATTTTTTGTTTCCGGTTTTGCCTACTGTAACTTTATAGTCCCGGCGCAGAAGTTCCAGATAAAAGATACTTTTGAAAAGCATTTCTGGATCGGTTCATCTGGCGCAATGGGGCGATACAGTTCCAGGAACTCTGCAAAGGAGAATGGATAAATAATAAACTCCACATAACGTCCGCCAAGATAAGTGGAAAGCTCACTGGAAAGAAGCTTTGCGTTTGAACCGGTGATATAGATGTCGCAGTCAAGGGATACACGCAGGGAGTTGATACACTTCTCCCAGTCTTTTACTTCCGGGATTTCATCAAAGAACAGATAGGCTTTACCGTTGATTTCTGTGGCTCGTTTTGTGATTTCATTATGCAGTGCCTTTGCAGTTTGCAGATATGCGTAGTTTAAATCCTCAAATTAATAGAGATGAACTGAGCAGGACTGACACCGGACTCCATACCCGCTTTCAAAAATTGAAGTTTTTTCATTTCTCGAAACCGCTTCGCTGTACGTATTATACTGTCTGCTAATAGTATATGCAAGATGTTCAGCTTTCAAAAACGCAAATTTTTTATTTTTGAAAGTGGAAACTATGTAAAGGCAACCCGAAGGCTGCCCCAGGCATCAAGCCTATTCTGCTTACACAGGTTCACGGCAGTCTGCCGCCGTACACATCATAATCACTTATGAACCATTCTTCATAAGGATTACCAAAGTCATCTTTTGAACCGATTCCAATTCGTTCAAATACTTTTTGCAGATCTTCTGACGTGGTAGGAAACTTTACCCATTCGCCTACCAGCTCCCCTTCGTTATATTTTCCGAGATTCGTGATGTAAGCTTCAAATGGGCAATCGTGGTCATATTCATATGCCATGCTATTTCCTCCTGTTTCATTTTTCAGGTCGTCACCCGGTTTTCGGCAATCAAAAAAAGCGCCATACCCATCACCATTCCGGCAATGAGCAGACGCTTTATATTTTGTCCGTATTCTTTTGCAAAAGAGAAACAAATGAAATGTAAGTTTGTAGCTCATGTCTCATTTGTCTATGATAATATTAGCACAGGTCAATTCTGAAAAAAAGAGGCAGAATGGTAGTAAAAGGATAGCAATTGGTAACAAAATGGAAGCAATACGGAAACATGCTGCACATTCCCCTATCCTCTGTCCACAGACTCTACACATATAATAATTCCATAAAAAAATCCTTCCGCTTCTTCTTGATTATTTATTCTGCTTTAGAAAACTGATCTTTTCCAACAAAGCATAATGGACATTCAAAATCTGCCGGAACATCTTCCCATTTTGTTCCTGGTGCAATACCACCTTCTGGATATCCTTTCTCTTCATCATATTCCCATCCGCAAACATCACATACATATTTCATGACCAGTTCCTCCATAGAATTTATTCTTTATAAAAGTATATAACAATAATACATGATAGTCAAGATAATAATAGTAATTATTATCATTTTTGCAATGAACATTTCTACGTTATGTTCTTCTATCACGATTTTACTTTATGGCTTTTCGTTCAAAAACATACTCTGTCTCCG
>ENA-OPZN01000195-OPZN01000195.1-human-gut-metagenome-genome-assembly--contig:-NODE-195-length-23412-cov-2.399828_pt1 | contig 23412 bp, 27 predicted proteins | sample MGYA00242483_ERZ504503 | MGnify/ENA primary metagenome ERZ504503 (study PRJEB26092, sample SAMD00036285) | human gut metagenome | host: Homo sapiens | study: EMG produced TPA metagenomics assembly of... | reverse complement strand
AAAAAAGTGTTTGTAGCTGTACTTGTATGTCTCTTTTTCGATTCTCTGTATTTGATATTTTTTTAGTATCTATAAATGTATCGGCAAAGCGTGGATCTAAATCTGCTATGGAACAATTTAAGGCATTAGCTAATTTTTGAACATTAGTTGCATTTGGAGTCGAGCGCATTGCAAAATATCCGGAAATCGTTGATGCTGGAATACCGGTTAGTTTTGATAATTCATTTTGTGTGATATTTGGGGTATACTTCTTTAGATTTTCCGAAATTTGCTTCCTAAGTCCCTTTTCAAATTCATTGAGCGCGTTTCTAGGCATACGAGTCACTCCTTTCTTTAATTATATTTTAACGAATAAAGTCGTTATTTACAAGGAAAAAGAATGAAAACGAGAAAAATCGTTTTATTAATTTATGGCGTGTATATAATGACTTTTATGGAGGAAATTCTTTTACTATAAATCTCCTATCTTCATTGGCGAATACCCCAAGATGTGGTAACATAATATAATAATATAGGAATAAATAGAAAGGCCGACACGGATTTTTGACAAGCATTAATCGTGTGGTCTATATAATTCTAATAAACTACGGCAGGAGGAAGAAAATGTCTGCATTTATACCATATTTAGTCGTATTGGGCGTTATCGTCTTGTTTTTCGGAGTCTGTTATTTAGTATTCCGTGACAGCGGTAAGTCTAAAGAAGCTGAAGCTTTAGCCAATGAAAGAGTGAGCAACGGCGATTATTACGAGCGTAAACGTCGTGATCACGGCGCCGCTTACTATCGTGAGGATGCGAAACAGAATAGAGATAATTATAGATCCGGCAGTGCAGTTGGCAGTACCCGTCAAGAAGCAGGCGATGGCCGTCAAGAAACATCCGATAAAGAGATGGCCACCACATTCGTTCCTTTGTCTAATACGCAAATGGAATCCGATTTTCATAATGCGATGACGGAACCGTCGGCATCGCGATTCGGCTCGGCCCATGAGGATTCCTCGGAAGGCAGTTTAAACCGTGACATAGTGTCTGATTTGGACATTACGAAGCCTATGCTTAAAATTCCGACCGAACCGCCAACAGCCGCTTTAGATGACAGCGAATTAACGCGTCGTATTCATCGTGTGACACCGACTGAAGCAACGTCGGAGGAAGTTGCGGCTGATGCAACTCGTATCATTCCGATTGTGCGTGAACATGCAGGTTCTGATGCTACCGCTCATGGCACCGGTCACGGTGCAAGCCATATCGGCTATGGTGAGCCGGACATGTCCGACTTAATTACCCTTGGCACATCGCACTTCATGAGTTCTTTCGGTGCTGTTAGCGCCAGCACTAAAGAACAGGTATTGGATATTACTAAAACGGCTTTCGACCGCTTAGGCATCACCGCCAGTGGTGAATTACATGCCTTGTTGGAAAATATCGTGGTGCAGGAAGCCTTGCTTTGTATGCAAAAAGCTTACGCTACGACACCAACCGTTTGGATGAAGGAAACCGCTATTGAGGCCTTTGTGGACGTAGTACAGCAGCCTAAATCCAGTACGCCGTACCTGGTAGCTTTTGACGCTTTGCGCATCTTGCCGCATTTGCAGCTCGGTCATTTTCAGATTATGGCCTTGGCGTTATTGCTTCAATACTCCCGCAACTCCAACAACTACAGCTTGGAACATTTACAGCATTATGTAGATAAATATATCGAGCCGTTCTTGTCCGAATTGCCACGGGAAGAAGCTATGTATCGTCAATTGGATTACCTTCGTTGCTCCATTCAAGAGCCGGAACGTAATACCTTCTGGGATATTATGGTTCATTCCTATCCGCTCGTATTCGGTTATGCCGGTTTTGACAAAGACGAATTGACCCCGTGCTTTGCGCGGTAATTATTTGGATGCTCGCTATGTGGTGAAAAGTGTAAACTCTCCGCTTCTTAAATTAGCGGTTGTTGATGAAGGCTTGGCACCGCGCTACTTCCAGATGGCTCATTTGGATAATCCGGAAATTCAGCAACACATTTTAGGGTTAGCGATGAGCAAACCGGTTGATTTTAACTCTACCGAACGCAAACAGGTATTGGAATACATTTCACCGGTATTGCCTAAAGTGGCTGATATGTATGACTCCATGCCGCTTAGCCATTCCAGCTTGACGCTCTTGGGCCTCTATTTAGGGCGTGCCCATGTGAAAGTAACCATTGGTGAAGAGTTCGATTTGTCCCCTTGGTTCTAAAAAATCCATTGTGTATATGTAAATAACAGATTATAGATGTACTATAATGTATATAAATAAAGCGTGTACCTCCGAGTCAAACTCGAGGTACACGCTTTTTAAAGCTATATTCGTTAATCGCATTTAAATCCAATAGTTTTACTTTTTGCCTTCAAATTCGATTATCTTTTCATCCTGCAAGCGGCCCAGTTCGCGGCTTAAGGATGTGCGCGATACATTGAGCACGTCCGCCATTTCCTGACGGTTGTGGGGCAGGCGAATCGGGTTTGTTTTGGTAAGTATATAAATCGTCAAAGTAGGCAAAATTCGTTCGCGCATCCCTTTTAAGGATAAATAGTGAACCTTACGGGTGAGGGCCAAGGCTTTTTCAGACATGTCATGCAACAAATTGGTTAGAATCTGCACCTGGCAGGCATCGCAATTGTTGAATGATGTGGTGAAAGCCGATTTTGGCAAAAACAATACCGTACTGTCCAAGGTGGTTTGGATGGTGGCCGGCCAATTGGGCATGTCCGTGAAAAGAATGGCCTCGCCGAACATGGCAGACGGCGTGAGATCGGTCATAATTGTTCGCTGACCCAAGACGTTTTCGCGGGTCAGGTGAGCATGACCTTTGAGTAAAATGCCAATCCCTTCCATGGGTTCGCCGGCAATGGCGATAAAGCTATTTTTTTATAATTGGATATAGATAAGTTCGGTGAACTTAAGAAGCGACGCAACTGTTCTTCCGAAAGGTCGCGGAATAAGGGACTGCTGCTGAGCACAGCCAGATATTCCGTTACAAGTTCAGTAGATAATCCGATATGCATAGGAGCCTCCTTAATATAAAATTTTTTGTAAATGTTGCCATAGCTACAGTTTTTACCTATAAGTATACTATACTTAAATGTAGTCACAAAGTAAACAACTTGCGATAAGTGACAATTTGATTTTGTAATAAGCAAGTTATTTATATTTTTTTACTTTCTTACGAGTGTTAAGAAAGTACAGTGTCGGGAGAGTCCCGAAGAAGGAGGCTATTATGAGTATGTTTTGTTTCCAATGTGAACAGTCTGCAAATCCTGGTGGTTGTACAGTACAGGGCGTATGTGGTAAAACCGCACCGGTAGCTAACAAACAGGATGAGTTGACGTCCGCCTTGATCGGTTTGGCACGTGCTTGTGATGCAAAAGGCGCTTCTGCTAAAGAATACCAATTATTGAAACAGGGCTTGTTCATGTGCGTAACAAACGTTAACTTCGACGAAGAACGTGTTCAAGAATTCATTAATCGCGTAGAAGCAGCTCGTCAAGCAATTGACGCTAGCGCTCAGGACTTCGATTGGGAAGCTCTCTGGGTAGGCGAAGAAGATATCATCTCCTTACGCTCCACTTTATTACTCGGCATGCGCGGTATGGCAGCTTACGCTTGGCATGCATCCGTACTCGGCTATGATGATGCTGAAGTAGATGCTTGGTTCGTAAAAGGCCTCGTTGAATTTGCCAAAGATCACAGCGCTGACGAATGGCTCGCTTTGTTGATGGAATTCGGTCACATCAACCTCAAATGTATGGCCTTGCTCGACTCCGCTAACACTGAAAGCTATGGCACACCGGTTCCGACTAAAGTTTCCTTGACTGTAGAACCTGGTCCATTCATCGTAGTAACCGGCCATGATTTACACGACCTCAAAATGTTATTGGAACAATCCGAAGGTAAAGGTGTTAACATCTATACTCATGGTGAAATGCTTCCTTGCCACGCATATCCTGAACTTAAAAAAATATGCGCACTTAAAAGGTAACTTCGGTACTGCTTGGCAGAACCAGCAGAACGAATTCGATGGCGTTCCGGCAGCTTTCTTATTCACTACTAACTGCTTAATGGTTCCTCGTGAATCTTATGAAGACAACATTTTCACCACCGATATGGTAGGTTTCCCTGGTTTGAAACATGTGGAAACTAACGAAGACGGTACGAAAGACTTCTCCGCAGTTATTGAAAAAGCTCTTGAACTCGGCGGTTATAGCGAAGCTCAAGAATTCACCGGTATTAACGGCGGCCACGAAGTAACAACCGGTTTCGGTCATGGTACCGTACTCAGCATTGCGGACAAAGTAATTGATGCTGTTAAAGCCGGCGCTATTAAACACTTCTTCTTGGTTGGTGGTTGTGACGGTGCTAAAGTAGGCCGTAACTACTATACTGAATTCGTAAAACAGACTCCGAAAGACACTGTTGTATTGACTTTGGCTTGCGGTAAATATCGTTTCAACGACCTTGAAATCGGCGAAATCGGCGGCATCCCTCGTATGCTCGATATGGGTCAGTGTAACGATGCTTACTCCGCTATTCAGGTAGCCGTAGCGCTTGCCGGCGCCTTCGAATGCGACGTAAACGACTTGCCGTTGACTTTGGTATTGTCCTGGTACGAACAAAAAGCGGTATGTATCTTGTTAACCTTGTTAGCATTGGGTATCCGCAACATCTATATCGGACCTACTTTGCCAAAATTCTTATCCAGCAACGTATTGGGCATCTTGGTAGAAAAATTCCAGTTACACCCAATTACTACACCGGAAGCTGATATGAAAGCTATCCTTGGCAATAACTAATATAAACATATTATAGATTAATCGTTAAAATAATATAGTTGATAGTTTGCGGTTGTATAGTGATGTCCATCCCGTGATTACTTATGTTTCTCGTTAATTATCAATTAAAATTTCTCATAGCTCCCTCGAAAGAGGGAGCTATTTTTTATATTTTTCTATGCAGTGGGTACTTTTTTGAATAATTCGTTCGTCTGCCGTGTACCTTGCAAACCGCGTAGCAATAGGCTTTATGAGCAAATGAGAATCTTAAAAGAATTAATATGCATAAAAAGTATGACCGTGTCTATTCTATGGAAACAAACTATGGTATAATACAAATTAAGGAAATTCAAGGGTTTACCCTGAATTAGTTTGTGAGAAATGCACAGTGTAGGTGTGATAATGTTTTCTTAGGGAGGATATAAATGAGTAGTATCTTTGAGATTATCGGACCGGTTATGATTGGTCCATCCAGCTCTCATACTGCCGGAGCTGCCCGTTTAGGTAAAATGGCTCGCTCTATTTTCAAAGAGCCCATTGATCGCGTTGATTTAACCTTATACGGTTCTTTTGCCAAAACCTATAAAGGTCATGGTACGGATCGTGCCTTGGTAGGTGGTCTTTTGGGATTTGATGCGGAAGACGAACGCATTCGTGACGCATTTAAAGACGCTGCGGAAGCTAATTTGCAGTATCAGTTCATTGAATCGTCTGAAGAAGGCGGTCATCCGAACGAAGTTAAATTCGATCTTTACAGCAAAGACGGTCATCATATGAGCATTGTAGGTCGTTCCTTGGGCGGTGGCCGTATTTTGGTGACAAATGTAAACAACTTGGAAGTGGAGATTTCCGGTGAAGACTTTACTATTTTGACATTCCATCATGATTGTCCGGGGGTTATTGCTTGGGTAACGAGCCGCCTTGGTCAAGCAAGTGTTAATATTTCGACGATGAAAGTGTTCCGCAAACGTAAGCATTGTGAAGCCGTTATGTTGATCAATACGGATGAACCGGTTGATACACAAGTTATGGCGGACATTCAGAATCATAAAAGTATTTCCTCCGTTATGTATTTTGAACCTTTGGAAAAGGCGGTAGCAGAATGAGTTATTTATATGATACATTAGCCGACTTGGCGCATTTAAGCGATACCCATAATTTACCTATGTGGGAAATTGTAATTCGCGCCGAAATGGAAGCGTCCGGTCAATCTCGCGAAGCCATTGAGAAAGAAGCTTTGCGTCGTATTCAGATTTTTAAAGATTCCGTTGTCAACGGTATTGAAGACCGTAAACGTACGGTGAGCGGTATGTCCGGTGGACAGGCTCACGTTTTGTTGGAACATACGCCGCGCTTAATGAGCCCGACAGCTTATAAAGCCTTAACGTATGCGATTGCGGTTAATGAAGCGAATGCCAAAATGTTCCGTGTTGTAGCCTGTCCTACAGCCGGTTCCTGCGGTGTTATGCCCGGTACGATGTGCGCTGTAGCCGAAGAGTTGAAGCTTGATGATGAGGCTATGTTACGCGGTTTCTTTATGGGTGCCGGTATCGGCAACGTTATTACGAATCAAGCCTGTGTAGCCGGTGCCGTAGGCGGTTGTCAGGCCGAAGTAGGTTCCGCTGCCGCCATGGCGGCCGGTGCCGTGGTAGCTATGCTTGAAGGCACTACTAAACAGGCTATTAATGCAGTTGCGCTTTGCCTCAAAAATGTATTGGGCTTAGTATGCGACCCGGTTGGGGGTCTTGTAGAAGTACCTTGTGTAAAACGTAACGGTATTTATGCCGTTCATGCCCTTAGTGCCGCTGAAATGGCTATGGCCGGCTTGATCAGCCAGATTCCGGTTGATGAAGTGATTGAAGCCATGGATCGCATCGGTCGCGCGTTGCCAAGCACATTGCGTGAAACCAGTGAAGGTGGTTTGGCTACTACTGAAACCGGTCGTCGCATTGCTAAACAATTAGCGGAAATGTAAGAGTGCGTCATTAAAACGTCTTTATGAGAAAACTCATGAAGGCGTTTTTTTTTTTATATTCAGGTATCGTCGAAAGGGTGAATTCAATAACATGGGTATGTTATAATAAATTATCGTGATAAGAGTGAGGTGATATGGGTGAGTTGGTTTACATCAAAGAAAATAACGTTAGAGCCGAGCGGTGAAATTTGGCAAGGTGCGACGCGGATTCTGCGTGCGTTAGCGGATGCCGGATTTGAAGCCTATGTCATTGGTGGTGCGGTGCGCGATTTGGTGCTCAAACAAACACCTCATGATTATGATATTGTAACGAAGGCAAGACCCGATGATATTATAGATATTATGCTAAGGCCGGTTTAATACGACCGGTGTAGTCGGTAAGTCTTTTGGCGTGGTTGTAGTGATGGTGCCGGAAGGCAGTTATGAAGTCGCCACATTCCGCCGCGAGCGCTATGGTGCGGACAGTCATCGTCCGGAAGAAGTGGTATATGGCCGATACGCTTGAAGAAGACGTGGCTCGCCGCGATTTTACGGTGAATGGCATGGCCATGACGGCTCAGGGTGAAGTGATAGATTTAGTGGGCGGCCTTAAAGATATTAAAAGTCTTACTTTGCGTACCATTGGTAATGCGGAAGAACGATTTCAAGAAGACGCGCTACGTTTGTTTAGGGCTTGCCGTTTTGTGGGCAAGCTCGGTTTTTGCCGCATCACAGCTTATTGGATGGTATGGCGCCTAACTTTAAACGCGTAGAAGGGCTCTCCTTGGAGCGTGTTCGTCAGGAACTGGACGGGCTCTTGGTCACACCTCATGCGGCCAAAGGTCTTGATGTTTTGGTTCAGTCCGGCTTGGCCGATTGCAACTGTCGCATACTCATGGCCGGTGAATATGAGTTAGTTCCGATTTTGCCGGAATTGCATCATTTGGTGGGATTACCGCAGCAACCGGAATTTCATGCCTATGACGGCTGGGTGCACACCTTGGCCGTAGTGCAGGCGATTAAGCCTGATTTAACCTTGCGTTGGGCTGCTTTATTGCATGATGTGGCCAAAGGCATGGACTGCATTCGCGGTTTTCACAACGGCCGTATTACGGACCGTGGCCATGATCAATTGGGCGCTCAAATGGCAGAAGTTATTTTGACACGCTTACAATACCCAAAAAAGATGGTGCAGCGCGTAGCATGGCTCGTGAGCAGTCATATGCGCTTTCACTTTTTTGCCAATAATCAGGATGCCGACCCTTGGCGCTGGATGCGTAAAGAGGCTCAGAGTGGCCGTTTTCGTAAAAGCAGCGAGTTAAAAGAAGCGGTACAGCAAATGGCTGAAGTGTGTGCTGCCGATGTTATCGGTTGCGGTCGGCCCCATAGCAGTACCGATGGTACATACGCCATGGGCGAATGCCTGGCGGCGATAACGGAATCGGTGCCGATTCATACGCGAGATTTGGCGTATGGGCCTGAATTGCCGGCCCTATTGGGTGACAAAACAGGGGAGATATTGCAAGCATTGTTAGTTCAAGTGCGTAGCGGTCAAGTTGCGAATGAACCGGAGGCCTTAATGGAGGCGGCTAAGCGTAAACTGGCTCGTAAAGCACGTAAGGAGTAATAGGGATTCATGATTACTAATAAGGATCAGAAAGCCTTACAAAATAAAATATTTCTAATTCTCGTGATTTTTCCGGCGTAATGGTTCTCTTAGCCGGGCGTCTGTTATGGCTCCAGGTGTTTGATAACAGTCAATTGGATACGAAGAATTTAAGTCAGGTAAAAGAAGAACGTAAACTTCAATCGCCGCGCGGCACGATTTTTGACCGCAACGGTAATCCCTTGGCCATCAGTATCGTGACTCGGTCCTTGTATGCGGATCCGAAGATGATTAAACAGTCGCCGGAGGAAATTGCGAAGCTGATTGCGCCGTATACGCGTATTAAGGAAGAGACCATTGTTAAACGTCTGCAAGAAGATACAGCGTTTATCTGGCTTGATCGTATGATGGATCCAGATAAATCGAAAGCGGTTGATCAAGTTATAAAGGATAATGAACTTGTAGGCCTTAATTTCGTTAATGAAAGTCGTCGTTTCTATCCTAACGGTAATTTGTTAGCTCAGGTGCTCGGTTTTGTAGGCACCGATGATAAAGGGCTGGACGTGTGAAATGCAAATGGATGATACTTTGCGCGGTGGCACGACTAAAGAGTTGATCGCTACGGACTCGCATGGTACCGCTATTTTTGGCTCTGTATTATCGCAGTTTTTGCCGGAAAAGAAAAAAGTATTACCTTAACGATTGATACGACGGTTCAGTTTATTGCGGAACGGGCGTTGGATAAAGCCATGGCGGATACGAAAGCGACGGGCGCCAGCATTATTGTTATGGATCCGAAGACGGGCGAAATTTTGGCAATGGCTAATCGTCCGACATATGACCCGAACCACTTTGATAAAGGAAATGATAATTCTTATAAAACCGCGCTGTTACCGACATGTATGAACCGGGCTCTACCTTTAAATCGTTGACTGCTTCGGCGGCGTTGGCATCCGGTAAATGGACTGTGGATACCGTTTTTAATGATACCGGTTCGTTTGTTGTGGGAGACCATACGATTCAGAACTGGGATGGCGAAGGCAACGGCCCGGTGCGTTTGTTGGAAATCTTAAAATATTCCCTCAATACCGGTATGGCTAAGTTGGGTATTACGACCGGTAAAGAGATTATGGATAAATATCTCCGGGCGTACGGATTTGGTAAAGCCACAGGTATTGAATTGCCGGGTGAAGCGGAAGGCCAGCTCCGGTCGTTGGATGATATGTCCCAGCTTGATTTGGCGACAATTTCGTTTGGCCAAAGTGTTAACGTTACCCCGCTCCAAATGGTACAGGCCTTTAGTGCCATTGCCAATGGCGGTAAAATGATGAAACCGCATATTATTAAGAGTATCAATAATCCGGATGGCTCGGAAGAAGAGATAACTCAAGATATGTCGGCGGGTCAACCGATTCCGGAAGATGTGGCCAAGACAATTCTTGATATTTTGGAAAAAGAAGTATCCGAAGGGGGCGGCAATAAGGCGGCCGTTGACGGCTATCATTTTGCCGGTAAAACCGGTACGGCTGAAAAACTGGATCCGGAACATGGCGGTTATTTAAAGGGCGTTATATTGCGTCCTTCATCGGCATGGGTCCGGTGGAAGATCCGCGTTTCGTAACGCTTATTGTAATTGACGATCCGAGCGGTACCTACTATGGCAGTCAAATTGCAGCCCCTGTTTTTAAAGACATTATGAGTCAGCTGGTGCGTTACTTCCAGTTGTCACCATCGGTAACGCGTGAAAAAAGACTTGAAAGGGCAGAGTGATACTCGCCCGGCTAAACCGAGCGTTGAAAAAGCGCCTGATGGCAGCGTTATCATTCCTGATTTTACCGGCTGGACGACCGGTGAAGTGCGCGATTGGCTCCATGATGCAGGTTTACAATTTGCTCCTGACGGTACCGGTTATGCAGTATCTCAGGATATCCCCGCCGGTGGCGAAGCCGAAGCGGGCGAAGCGGTAACAGTTTATTTTAAACGATAAAGATATTGTTATATATAATTAGGAGGCGTTGGCATGATTGAATTACGTGGCAAAGCTGTGGCGGATGCCCACAAAGCAGTGTTAAGTGAGCGTTTGGCAGAACTTCAGGCAAAAGGTATTGTGCTGGGCTTAGGTATTTTATTGGTAGGCGATGATAAAGCGGCGCAAATGTATGCTCGTTTTATGGAAAAAACTGCCAAGAGTGCCGGCTTTGGTGTTGAAGTAGCACATTTGTCGGCTGATGCGTCCCAAGCGGAAGTCCTGGCTGTTGTTAAACGGTGGAACGAAGATGACCGCATTTATGGCGTCTTGCCGTTGATGCCGATGCCGCCGCAGGTAGACCCTGATGTGATTATTGAAAGCCTGGATCCCGGTAAGGATATTGACGGTCTTACGGCGCGTAATATCGGCCTTGCCAGCTCCGGCAAAGGCGGGTTCTGGCCATGTACGCCGCTCGCTTGTATGGCCATTTTAGAACATTATAAAATTCCGTTGGCCGGTAAGCATGTTGTCGTTGTCGGTCGCAGTCAGGTTGTAGGTAAACCGGTAGCTTTGCTCCTGTTGGAACAACATGCGACGGTGACTCTTTGCCATTCCAAAACTACAAATTTAGAAGAGCATTTAAAGCAAGCTGATGTAGTGGTAGCTGCTGTGGGCCGAGCTCATGTGATTACCGGTGATATGTTAAAACCGGGCGCTACCGTTATCGATGTAGGGATTAATGATTTAGACGGTAAGACGGTAGGCGATGTAGAGTATGCATCGGCTATTGAAGTGGCCGGCGCCGTTACGCCTGTACCGGGTGGCGTAGGTTCCGTAAACGACCACGATGTTATTAGAAAATATTTACGAGGCCTATCATGCACGAAATGTCAATCGCTGAGGGGGATTGTTGATATTGCCCTCGACACGTTAAAAGCCAATGACGGCCACGTAATTCACGCCATTCAATTAAAACTTGGCGTTATGTCGGGGGTTGAACCGGATGCCCTGCAGTTCTGTTTTGATTCGGTTACTAAAAACACGGCTGCCGAAAATACGGTTTTGCAAATTGAAATGATACCGCTTTGCGGCAAATGTCTTGACTGTGATAAGGAATTTTCCGTCACTGATTATGTATTTAAATGTCCCCATTGCGGCAGTTTGGCCATTTCCACTATAACGGGGCGCGAATTGCAAGTAGCGTCAATCGATATGGATTGACAATTCAATGGAACTAAGCGGGTAGTATCAATCCGGCCGGCTGGTGACGGTAGCTATTCGACCGGTTGATGACGGTAGTTATTTGACCGGTTGATGGCGGTAGTTATTCGACTGTTTGATGTCGGTAATTGTGGATTGATGCGGTCCGTGTATATAGATGAAGAGTGAGGTAGCTATGGAAGTAAAAAGTTATGACCAATGTGCTGGCCAAAAAATGATGCCATTGCGGCTGATTTACAGCGCTTGTTTAAAGAAAAAAATATATTTGTCTTTAATTTGTTGGGCTCACCGGGAGCGGGCAAAACCTCACTGCTCGAAGCGACCCTTAAGGAGCTTGCCGAAGAGTATTCACTCGCCGTTATTGAAGGCGATTTATATACCGCAAAAGATGCGGAACGCATTCACAAATTGGGCATCCCCGTTTTGCAAATCAATACGGTAGGTGGTTGCCACTTGGATGCGAAAATGATTGAAGATGCCTTGTCTGAACTGGATTTAGATAAGCTTGATATGATTATTATCGAAAACGTGGGGAATTTGGTGTGTCCTGCTGAGTTTGCCATTGGCGAAGCCATGAAGGTTACCGTATTATCCGTTACGGAAGGGGAAGACAAACCGCTTAAATATCCTTTGATTTTTAAAGAGTCGAAGGCGGTATTGTTGAATAAGGTGGATTTGTTGCCGTATATTCCATTCGATAAGGACAAAGCTGTTACGGATATTAAGAACTTAAATCCGTCAGTCAGCCTTTTTGAGGTGAGTTGCACCGCTAAAACGGGGTTAACCGAGTGGACGAATTGGCTCAAAGCTCAGATAGAAGCGGTACGAAAGGGGTAGTTATGAAACAATTACAGCGTATTTCATTGGCAGTTCTCATAAGCAGTGCCTTAACGGGCGGTGTTTTTGCAAATGGAACAGCTGATTTGGTGATGGATCCGGCCGATACTTGGGCGCCTGAGAAGGCCGCTGTCAATAAAATGGCGGTGCGCTTGGCGGAAAGTATTGAGGCGCAAGAGAGTGAAAAACCGGCATTGATTTGACTGCTATCGGCAAGAGCTATACGGCTGACTCCTTGGAAGCATTGTCTGAAAAGGACTTTACCATCGGTCAGTTGAGCCTCGGTGCTGATTTTAGAACCTTAATAAGTAAGGACAGTGATTGGGAAGTACTGCTCGGTGGCCCTTTGAGTGAACGTGAGGCGGCTGCCGGTGATAAAACGGCTGCGGCAACTGAAGCGGCCAATGATACTACCGATACAGGGAAAGCGACCACTGGCGCCACCGATGCAGATAAAGCGGCCACTGACGCTACCGATTCAGATAAAGCGGCCACTGACGCTACCGATTCAGATAAAGCTTCTGATGATGCGGCGAAAGCCGATGGTGAGATTAAGCTGTTAGCCGATGACGCTAAGAAGTCTAAAAAAGATTCGTCCCGCAAAACCGGCGGTTAAACCGATTGCCGTAAAAGATATGTTCACCACCTATACCGGTAAAGACGGCAGCTTCACCGTGTATACCGGCGTATACGGTCCTAATGGAGGCTCTTTAAACGGCCAGTTGGCTGACGGTGATACTTTGCGCCGTGAAGGTCTGGATTATACGTTTGCGCCACAAACCATTACGAATATTCACATCACCGAAGGCACCGCTGAGACGGTACGCGATATAGGTATCGGCAAAACGCGCGGCACAATCCTCTTTGCTTACGGGGCTCCGCAAGGCATGTGGCGCGATGCTAAAACGGGACCGTAGCGACATTATTTATAAATATGAAAAAGTAAAAATTCTGTAAAAAGTAAGAAGGAATTTGCGTCGCCTGTGGCGAAAGATAATAGAGAAGGCATACCGCTTACAACTATGGTATTAATGCTTCGTCTTCGCAGTATTTAGTGTTTACACTAAAGAATAATAAAGTAAGCGCTATCGATATGATTGACGGCCAGGTGTGGTCGCGTCTTAAGCTACCGGCTGTGCAGGAACAGTATTACAAAGCCAACCACTTGACGGCTGATGATTTAGTCTCATGGGCTATCGTGTGAATGAACCGTTCGTTTCGAATCAAGATGAACAATGGCAACAACGAGGCTTCTTATATGACGACGAATTCATTGCTTACGACGATGTTTTGGTAGGCTATGACAAAAATCAGATGGTAGTGCGGGCGATGATTACCAAAAGCACCGCTTTGACGCGCCGCGGCATTTCGATTGGCGATAGTAAGTATTTATTGTTATATTTATATGGCATGCCTACGAGCGTGGAAACGGATACCGCGGCTAACGGCGATCCGCTCATGATATATACTTACAAGAACCCTGACTCGGCATACAGCTATTTGTGTTTACAGTGGGTGAGAAAGACAATTTTATAAAAACGGTAATGTTGTCAGACAGACCTAACAAAGAATTGAGTAAGTAGGGTTTCGGTAAAGGAGGATGACACATGGTAACAGCACAGGACATCAAAGAACGATGGAATTCTCTGCAGGCGGATGAAGAACGGATTTTATTTATTGTCGGCGGTCCCGGATCCGGGAAGAGTAAATTAATCCGCGAATTGGCAGAGCAAGACGGTTGGAAGTACATTGAAGCAAAAGAACTTATTGACGATGAGTTTTTGGAAGTAGCTCGCGATTTACGTCCCGATATGGCGAAGGACGTTATGTGTGAAGCTCTAAAGGCGTGCGGTTCCGATGTAATTTTACTGGATAATGTTAATGTATTGTTTGCACCAATCTTAAATTTGAAGCCTATTGAATTATTAAAGACAATCAGCACCATGTACCCAATCGTAGTAGGTTGGCGCGGTCGCTTTGATGGTGAAAATTTGTTCTTGGAACATAACAACAATCCTAATTATTTCTCCTTTAAAGTAGAAAAAGCAGAACGTATCGTATCTATTGACTAAGTTTTAATAATAGCGTAAGATATGTAATTGTAAATGACGATAAAGAGTCTTTGCCCGGTATCAGCCGATGGTAAAGGCTCTTTGTTTCGCCGGGATGTTTGCTTACTGGATAGGCTGAGGTTTTAGCGATCCATTCAGTGGGACGTGCGGTTAGCAGGCGGACCAAAAATTTTGTGAAAAAATTAAATTTAGCCTATAGACACAGTAGGTAAAGTTTGTTATAATGAATTGTCAGGTGGTCGCCTGGCTTTTTTAAGTTGCCCAAAACTTGACATGCTTGCCCTGCTGTGGTAGGCTATATAAGCATATTTGTTTAAGGCAAGTTTATTTTGAAGTGAGGTGTATCCGGATGCGTAATGCAGTGACTATGGCATGTACTGAATGCAAACAACGTAACTATCAGACGAACAAGAATAAGAAAAACAATCCTGATCGTATTGAAATGATGAAATACTGCAAATTCTGCGGTAAACATACGTTACATCGCGAAACGAAATAATTCGTTTCATCCAATTAACCCGATGATTTAAGGATGTGAAATGATGGCAGGATCCAATTCTACAGCACCGCAGCAGCGTCGTGGCGGCGTAGGCGTATGGCGCGCGAAATGAAAGCGGAACTCAAAAAAGTAGTCTGGCCGACAAGAAAAGAGCTCATCAATTACACGATTGTAGTATTCGTTACCGTAGTATTTATCTCCGCCTTAATCGGCATTGTAGATGCTATCTTTAGCGAATTATTCCAGTTGTTGATGCGTGTTGTCGGATAGGAGGCCTTTCCGTGGAAGCAGAAAAGAAATGGTATGTTATACATACTTACTCAGGCTACGAAAATAAAGTAAAAACTAATCTTGAACGTAAGGTTCAATCCATGGGCATGGAAGATACGATTGGTCGTATTTTAGTGCCTGTTGAGGATGAAATCGACGAGAAAGATGGCGTTAAGAAAGTTGTAAAACGCAAAATCTTCCCCGGCTACGTAATCGTAGAAATGGAAGTAAATGATCGTTCCTGGTATGTAGTACGTAACACACCGGGTGTAACAGGCTTCGTAGGCTCTGCTACCAAACCGGTACCGTTATCTGATTCCGAGGTTGAATATATCCTCAAATCACAGGGGCTGGATCAAGCACCAAAGCAAACGATTGATGTCGTAGTAGGCGAAACAGTGCGCATTACTTCCGGTGCCTTTGAAGATAGATTAGGTACTATTACTGAAATCAATCACGAAAAACAGACATTGAAACTTGATGTGGAAATGTTCAATCGTGAAACGTCGGTAGAGGTAGATTTTTCTCAAGTTGAGAAAAATCTTTAATATATACAATATAACTCTAAACTTTTTAGGCGGCTTGGTGGTCGCCAGTGGGAGGAAATTTTTCCGTTACCACCACATTTTGAGCACAAGGAGGTGTAATCACCATGGCTAAAAAAGTTACAAAAATTGTAAAACTTCCAGTGTGAAGCAGGAAAGGCTAGTCCAGCGCCACCTATCGGGCCGGCTCTTGGTCAGGCAGGTGTTAACATTATGGCGTTCGTTAAAGAATTTAATGAACGTACAGCACAGCAGGCTGGCTTAACTATTCCGGTTGTTATTACTGTATTTGAAGATAGAAGCTTCACTTTCGTTACAAAAACTCCACCGGCAGCTGTTCTTTTATTAAAAGCAGCTGGTATCCCTAAAGGATCCGGTGTCCCTAACCGTGACAAAGTAGCAAAAGTTAGTCGCGATAAAGTTCGTGAAATCGCTGAACTCAAAATGCCTGACTTGAATGCAAATACTGTAGAACAAGGCATGCGTATGGTAGAAGGTACTGCACGCAGCATGGGCATTGTAATCGTTGATTAATTAGCGTACGACGTGTGCCAATGAGGGCACATATCGGTGGGAGGGAATTCCCGTTAAACCACATAAGGAGGATTTTAGAATGGCAAAAGTAGGTAAGAAATACGCTGAAGCAGCTAAACTTATCGAAGCCGGCAAATTCTACGAACCAGTAGAAGCTGTTGAGCTCGTTAAGAAAACTGCGACTGCTAAATTCGACGAAACTGTTGAAATCTCTTTCAACTTGAATGTCGATCCTAAATACGCTGATCAACAAGTTCGTGGTGCAGTAGTTTTACCTCATGGTACTGGTAAAACTAAACGCGTCCTCGTATTTGCGAAAGGCGAAAAAATTAAAGAAGCGGAAGATGCTGGTGCAGATTTCGTAGGTTCTGAAGAATTAGTAGCAAAAATCCAGGGTGGCTGGAGCGACTTCGACGTTGCTGTAGCAACTCCTGACATGATGGGCCAAGTTGGTCGTTTAGGTAAAATTTTGGGTCCTAAAGGCTTGATGCCAAACCCTAAAGTTGGTACTGTAACGATGGACGTAGCTCGTGCTGTTAACGAAATTAAAGCCGGTAAGATCGAGTATCGTACCGACAAAGCAGGTATCATCTCCTGTGCAATCGGTAAAGCTTCTTTCGATGATGCTAAATTGCTTGACAATTACCGCACAATCGTTGATACTATTATTAAGGCTAAACCGGCAGCAGCTAAAGGTCAGTACATTAAATCTGTAACCTTGAGCTCTACTATGGGCCCTGGTGTTCCACTTAACGTATTCAAATTGACTACTGTTACGAAGGAACAATAATTAGATATGTTCTCTTAGCTGTAGACCGCAGGTATGTATAATGGATGTAAATCCGCCCGCTGAGGCTGACACCGAATTCTTTTAGTAGAACGGTTCTGACCTCATCGTTTTGGCGGTGAGGTCGTTTTTTTTTTACGCTAAGATAGTACATAGAGCATCACCAAAATCTATAAGGAGGTATTCTAATGGCTGTCACTACACAGAAACAGGCAATCGTTGCACAGATGAAAGAAAATCTTTCTGAAGCAAAGGGGGCCGTACTTGTTGGTTACCATGGCTTGACAGTAGCTCAGGTAACTGATTTACGCCGTAAATTCTTGGCTGAAGATGTAGAGTACAAAGTAATCAAAAATACATTGACTCGCATTGCAGTTAATGAATTAGGTATTGAAGGTTTCGCGGAGCACTTGGAAGGTCCAACTGCGTTGCAATTTCCAAAACTGATGCAGTAGCTCCGGCTCGTATCATTGAAAACTTCATTAAAGACACTAAAACTGAAGCAATTGACGTTAAAGTAGGTCTTGTTGAAGGTAAATTAATCAATGCTGACGAAGTTAAAGCCCTTGCTAAATTGCCTAACCGTGAAGGTATGCTTTCCATGCTCCTTTCCGTACTTCAGGCTCCAATCCGCAACGTGGCTTACGCTGTAAAAGCGGTTTCCGAAGCAAAAGACGAAACTGTAGCATAATCGGTAATTTAAACATATTACTACCAAATATAATTAGTGGAGGAACTAAATCATGGCACTTAACATTGAAAACATCGTTGCTGAATTAGAACAAGCAACAATCCTTGAATTAAATGATCTTGTAAAAGCTATCGAAGACAAATTTGGCGTAACTGCAGCTGCTCCTGTAGCTGTTGCTGCTGCTGGCGGTGCTGCTGGCGCAGGCGAAGAAAAATCTGAATTCGACGTAATCTTGAAAGACGCTGGCGCTGGTAAAATCAACGTAATCAAAGTTGTTCGCGAAGTAACCGGTCTTGGCTTGAAAGAAGCTAAAGCTGTTGTTGACGGCGCACCTGCTCCTGTAAAAGAAGGCATTGCTAAAGCTGACGCTGAAGCTCTTAAAGCTAAATTGGAAGAAGCTGGCGCAACTGTTGAACTTAAATAATTTAAGTTTAGCATTATAGCTTAACAAATCAAAACACCCCGTGGCTTAGGTCACGGGGTGTTTTTGTGTGTTGAAATACTTAGAGGACTGTCATTGGGATCGCCCCTTATTAGCTGTTGATAGGGGGGTTGACATCGATGTTTACTCAGTTTTTAGTTGTTCCAAAAACGAAAGAACATTAGGTGGACTTTCTTTAGAATAAATTAGACCATATGGCATTTCATAGGATTCTTCCAAAGGAATAGACAGAAGGGCCGGGTGAATCTGTTGCCAACAGTCTAAGGACAGTAATATGTCTCCGCTTTCGGCACAATCGTTGAAGGTATCCATATTGTAGTGGTCCTGAATATCTACGATGTTAATTTGTGGGTGATGCGTTACCAGATGGTTACGGATATTGTCGTTTTAAAGGACTGATGCCGGTAATCATCATGCGCAAGCGATGACCTTCTAAATCTTTTAAAAAGATAATTGCGATAGGCCGTGTAATGGGTGCTGTATGGGTACGGCCAAGCAAAAAGTGATACGAGCCTAACGGGGAGAATTGAAAATATTATCGGTAGCGCGAAAATGATTGTAGGGGCTGATAATACAGTCAAATTTATTATTAAGTAGTTTCTTATAAGACTCATCTTCACTAAAGGGAATAATTCTAAACTGCATATTTGCCGTTACCGATAAATTACGATTCCAAAGGAGTATGAATGGATCGATGGGATACATAAAGGAACAGCCTATTCGGAGAATCGGATGTTTCTTATGTTGGACCGCCTCTATTTCTGCAATTGCTTTACTAGCGAAGTCCATTATCTCTAACGTGTGATGATATAGTATTTGTCCTTCCGTTGTTAAGGTGACCCCTCGCGTCGAACGATGGAATAAAGTCGCGCCAAAGTGCGTTTCCAGATTGCCCATCTTCTTAATGACTGCTGTATGAGTAATAAAACACTTTTGTGCTGCTTTGGAGAAACTTCCTGTTTCGGCAACTGCTTTAAAAATATCTAAATCTTTGTTGTACATAAGATCTCCTTATTTTGAAAAACGATGCATACATACGTCTTTTTACCTGATTTAAGATAAGACTGTTACTAATAAAGCGTAGGGTGTAAAAGTTATCGGCATATAATAAGTAGAAACTTTTAGTTACATCTATTGTAAAAAATGGAAACTTCTCTGTCAATGTTAAATCGGTTACACTGTTATCAGAGAGGAGTGATACAATGAATTTATTTCAAAAGAAAGCATGGCGAAACTTAAGTAAACTAGGTTTAGCAGTTTTATTAGCAAGTCAATTTAGTTTCAGCACGGCGGCCGATGTCGTTGTTACTAATGGGGCACCGTCGGTAGCAGTAACCGATTTAGCGACCACGGCGGTGCAGCAGTCGGCACCTATTGTGCGCATTAACACAGGTCTTTTGCGAGGGACAATCGAAAATGGCATTGAGAGCTATAAAGGAATCCCTTATGCTGAGCCACCGGTAGGAGAACTTCGTTGGCGTCCGCCGCAGCCGCCAAAATCTTGGGAGGGTGTTTATGACGCCACCGAGTATAAAAGTCAGTTTGCACAGAATAGTGATTTAGGCGTATTTGCCACCGCCGGTGGTAGCGAAGATGCTTTATATCTTAATGTGTTTGTTGACGAAGCGGCCCGCCTTAAGGCAGAAGCCAATAATGAGAAACTTCCGGTGTTTGTATGGGTTCACGGGGGCGGTTTAAAAGTTGGCGCGTCTCAGGATTATAATCCGACGGCCTTAGCAAAAGAGGGAGCCATAGTGGTAACGATAAATTATCGCTTAGGTATATTTGGGCTTTTTGCCCACCCGGCTATTGATGCCGAAGGCCATGCCATCGGCAATTACGGCCTTATGGACCAGGACATGGCACTCACCTGGGTACAAGAAAATATCAGTCAATTTGGTGGGGATCCACAAAACGTTACCCTTGCCGGGGAATCTTCCGGTGGTGAAAGTGTCTTGACGGCCATGGTAAATCCGCATTCAGCCGGTAAGTTCCAGCAGGTTATTTCCATGAGTGGTAATACATCAACTATGACGGCTGCCTTTACACAGAACAGTATAGCGGAAGCTGAGGCGAAAGGGATTGCCTTTGCCGAAGCCAATGGTTTAAAAGATGCTACGGCCGAACAGCTTAGAAGCTTATCGACGGAACAAATTCTTCGCACTCAGACACCGTATATGTTGATGACATTTATGGTTGATGGGGAGTACATACCAGAACGTTCGATGGAAGCATTTAAAAACGGCCGTTTTAATAAAGCAACCCTTATTAATGGTGTTACTAAGCAGGAAGGTAATTTCTTTGCCGGCTTACCGGAAACTTTGACCGGGAAAGCCATGGATCGTGAAGGGTATATGGCTCAATTAGATTGGCTGGTAAAATTTATTGGGCGACAGACCGGGCCTCAAAAGAAGCTATTATGGCAGAGTATCCACCGGAGCAATATGACTCTTACGCTGAAGCATTTGCCCCTTTGATTACCGATGCATGGTTATCTTCTTCGATGCAACGCATAAATGATGTGCTCTATAATCAGATTCCGGTGTATGCTTATGTGTTTGCTGATGAAACGGCGCCGTCTTATTTGGTAACGAGTTTCCCGCAAAAAGCATCGCATACTTATGAATTACCGTACATCTTCCCTGGATTTAACGGCAGTTCCATTCAATCTACGGCTTTAAATCCGGAACAGCAAAAGTTAGCCAATCAAATGGTTCAAATTTGGGCGCGTGCCGGTGAAATTAATAAGCAGTCTGAGTGGCCAACCTATGATCCAAAGAAACAAAACTATATGACCTTCACTTTGCCGAATTCCTATATGAGCGAAAATGAATTTAACGAAGCGCATCATACAGCGTTTTGGAATAAAATTAACAGTGAATATCAGCCAAAATAGTAGGCAACTTGTCGAGCATTTTGAAACACTTACATTAAAAAAACTCCAATATTAAAATTATAAATCAACCTCCTAATATTAGATATGAGAGCTAATATTAGGAGGTTTTTATTCATAAAATATAAAAAAGACTAGCCTCAAAAGACAGATGTACCCTAATATACCCCCGTGTTGAGTCTTTCCTACAATCATGGTATGATTACATGGTAAAAAACCTAATATACCGGTATGGGGTATATACTATTTCAAAATCAAGTATATATCGGTATTGGTATAGGCATACATATATCCTGGTTTTCAGGTGAAATATTTAAAATGTGTTGTAGTTAAAAATGTAAGTATTGGAGACGGTGAAATGAAGAAGTATTCAAATTATATGAAAGCTTTATTGGTGGCAGTAGCGATAACAGGCGGGACAGCCATTGTATCTGCTCATGATACAGTGACGACCAATGATTGTTGCTACGATAGCGCGACCGCTACAAACAGCCAAAATATGACGGCTAACATGAGTTCTATGATGGGCGGCATGGTCAATAACATGATGAACAATCAGAGTTCCGCGAATAACAGCTCTATGCATTCTATGATGAATGGCCAAAATTCCATGGATAGCAACTCCATGCACTCCATGATGTCCGGCATGATGAATGGCGGTATGATGGGCATGACGGCTACTAATTCGATGAACGGCATGATGGGCATGATGGGACACATGCACGGCGTTGATGATGTGCCCGCTTTGAAGCAAGTACAACAAGCTGCAAAACCGTTGGCTATACCCCCTATGCAAAAAGGGACAGTAGATGAAAACGGTGTGCGTCACCTTGAAGTAACGGCTCAAGAAGGGAAAACAGCCATTAAAGACGGTGCCCTTACCGATACATATGGCTATAACGGCAGCGTACTCGGTACCACTTTATACATGAAACACGGCGAAAAAAAGTAGCCATTAAATTGAAGAATGAGTTACCTGAAAAAACAACCTATCACTGGCATGGCATGGTAGTTCGCTCCGATGTTGATGGTGGTCCTCATTATCCGATTGCCGCTAACGGTGGCACCGGCGAAGTTGAGTTTACCGTTGATCAGTCAGCCAATACAGCTTGGTATCATCCGCATGCCATGGGCTTAACGGCCAGCCAGGTATATAAAGGCTTAGCCGGTTTCATCTACGTAGATGACAACAAAGAAGGTGCTTTGAACTTGCCGCATACTTATGGTGTTGACGATATCCCGGTGGCCATTCAGGAACGCAACTTCACGGCCGATAACCAATGGGATTATGAGAAAGACTATAATGCCGACGGCGTATATGGTGATACCCTCGTTGTAAATGGTACTATTAATCCATACTTTGATGTGAAAACCAACATGGTTCGTCTTCGGTTATTGAACGGTTCCAATGCGCGTACCTATACCTTACAGTTGTCCGACATGAGTCCTATGATGCAAGTAGCCGGTGACGGTGGCATCTTACCTTGGCCGGTACCTAAACAATCCATTACGATTGCCCCGGGTGAACGTGTCGAAGTGTTGGTTGATTTTTCAAAATATAAAGACGCCTTGCCAAGCTTGGTAACTACAAACGGTACTAACGGTACAGCCAATGTATTGAACTTCAAACGTGGGGCCGATACCTTAACGGCCGAAGCTAAAGTAAACACGGACATGGCCGCTTGGAACTATAACAATATGAATGCGTCCGATGACTTGACGAAACCGGCCGATAAATCTATCGTTATGTCCGGCATGGCTCAAAACGTAATGATTAACGGTAAAAAAATTCGACATGGGTCGTATTGATTTCACCAGCAAATTGGGTTCTACTGAAATCTGGGACGTATCTAATGCAGATCCGGGCATGATGGGCATGATGCATCCGTTCCATGTACACGGTGTTCAGTTCGAAGTCTTGTCCCGCAACGGTCGCCCCGTAGATGCTGCTGAAAAAGGTCTTAAAGATACTATCCAGGTAGATCCGGGCGAACACGTACGTATCCGACTTCACTTCACTAAACCTGGCGTATTCATGGTTCACTGCCATATCTTGGAACATGAAGAAAACGGCATGATGTTGCAGCTGGAAGTTAAGTAATGGTGTTTAGTAGTGTATAGATAATATTGAATAGCTATATGATTTAGCATAGATTAAAAAGACTCGGATATTGAAAAAAGACCGTAGTGATGTAGTGACCCCAAAAAGTTAGGCTTTTATTTCCGAGAAGCCTGAATAGGTTTCTCGGAATTTTTTATGCTACTGTATTCTTTAAGCGATACTTACCTGGC
>ENA-OPZN01000194-OPZN01000194.1-human-gut-metagenome-genome-assembly--contig:-NODE-194-length-23420-cov-2.637359_pt1 | contig 23420 bp, 31 predicted proteins | sample MGYA00242483_ERZ504503 | MGnify/ENA primary metagenome ERZ504503 (study PRJEB26092, sample SAMD00036285) | human gut metagenome | host: Homo sapiens | study: EMG produced TPA metagenomics assembly of... | reverse complement strand
AAAGGTTTTACGGAATTATTTCCTTGAAGATGTTTGGGCTCTCGGTGAAAGGGGACTACTTTGTAAAGGTCTACGACTCCGCGTTGGTAGCTTTTCATATCGGATTGAATCTTCGCCATTCTATGCGCATTGCTTCGGCCCATACGGATTTTCCGGCTATTCGTATTAAGCCAAATCCGTTGGTAGATGCCAAAGGCTATGGTGAGCTTAATGTGGAGACTTACGGGGGACTGATTTTAAACACTTGGCTTGATCGCCCTTTGTCTATGGCCGGTGCGGTAGTGACACGTACGGACGATCCCTTCCGGCCCGACGTTCACTATGTGGATGTGGCAAGGCCGCTTTTGACAATTCCTAATTTGGCTATTCATATGAATCGTCAAATTAATGAAGGGGTAGCGCTTGATAAGCAAAAGCATATGTTGCCGCTTTTCATGATGTGTAATGATAAAATTAATACCGACAGTGAGTGGCGTGAATTTTTGAGCGAGCTTGTAAAACGACCGGCTGAGGATATTTTATCCTATGAATTGACGCTTTATCCGGTGGAAGGCGGTACAACCTTTGGCCGTTATGATGAATTTATCAGTTCGCCACGTATCGATAATCTTACGTCCTGTGTAGCTTGCCTGGAAGGTATTTTTGAAGCTAAAGCAATGGACGCTGAAGGGCTTCGGATGGTTGTGTTATTCGACAATGAAGAAGTAGGCAGTCGCACTAAACAAGGCGGGGCTTCTACAATTTTGTCACAATTGGTTGAGCGTATTTATATGGCGACCGGTCATACAAAAGCGGAATGCTATGCCGATATAGCGGCGGGCTTCATGATTTCCGCCGATGTGGCACACGGTTATCATCCGAACTATCCTGAAAAAAATGATATTACCAATTATCCTATATTGAATAAGGGTGTTGTTTTAAAAATGGCATCCAGTCAATCCTATGCCGGTGATGCGTGGGCTATTGCCACGGTAAAGGCTTTGTGTGAAAACGATTCTATTCCGTATCAGATATATGTAAATCGCTCGAATATTCCGGGCGGTTCTACGGTAGGATCCATTACGTCCGCCATGTTGGCTATGCGTACTATGGATGTGGGCGTACCGATTCTGGCTATGCATTCGGCGCGCGAAACCATGGGGGCTGATGACCAGGAAGCGTTGGATAATTTAATGAAGGCGTTTTTAAGGTAGGTATTTATGCTGACTGAGTATACAATGCTTATCACGGACGTTCTAGGCACTTCCTATGGTAAGCTCACGTTAATCGTATTAATTTTCTTGGCCGGCTTTGGCATGTCGCTGGTGCCGGAAACGGTGGCCGCGATTTTGCCACGCTTGGCGGGACATATATATAAGCGTATTTATTTTGCCATTGGCATGACCGCATCTATCATTGTGGTCGGTGTCATCGGTTCGCGTATTTTAGGCCCTACCAGTATTGGCGGCAGTTCCTATGTGATTTGGGGCGTCTTGCTCGTAGCCATGTCGCTGCAAGCGTTTGAGTGGATTGCCTTTATTCATCCGGCGCCGCTTAAAGGGCGCGATGAACGACGCATTGAAAGAGCCCGCACGCCGATAGGCCGTACTCTGGCTATTGTAAAACAGGGTCTCTTGGTTGGTCTCTCGTGGCGTTATGATCGGTTGCCGATTTACATCTGGCTCGTTGCTACCATTGCCGTAGCGGGCTGGAAACTGGCATCGGTGATGATTATTTCATTTATTATAGGCTATTTAATTCCTGTATTTTGGCTCACCAATCGTTTGGAACGACTGGCTAAATTGGTGACACAGCCAAATTATCGGACAGGTATTTTTGGTTCAAACGTCTTATGGGCGTAGTTATGTGGCTGGAAGCGTTATATTTTATCGGGCTTTTGGTGACATACTAATTATGGTTATCTCATGTATGTATTGTGTATACATGGTAAATAAAGGTTGTATTCCTTTGGGAATGCTCCTACAATGTAGAGAGGTAACAAGTTGAGGAGGAAGTCTCATGAAAGAAATTAAATCTGTGTTGGTTGCCAACCGAGGTGAGATTGCTATCCGTGTTTTCCGTGCGTGTAACGAAATGGGAATTCGCACAATAGCAATTTACTCAAAAGAAGATTCGCTTTCTTTACATCGTAATCAAGCGGATGAAGCGTACTTAGTAGGACGCGGATAAAAACCGGTCGATGCGTATTTGGATATCGAAGATATCATTCGTATCGCTCATGAACATGATGTAGATGCCATCCATCCGGGCTACGGCTTCTTGGCAGAGAATGCCCGTTTTGCCAAACGATGCGAAGAAGAAGGTATCACATTCATCGGACCTCGTCTGGAACATTTGGAAATGTTCGGGGACAAGGTAAACGCCCGTATTCAGGCTAAATTAGCCGGCATTCCTATGATTCCGGGGAGTGACGGACCTCTTAACAATTTTGAAGAACTTGAAGAGTTTGCCAAAACTCACGGTTTCCCATTGATGATTAAAGCCGTTAACGGCGGCGGTGGTCGCGGTATGCGTGCCGTTGAATCCATGGGCGAACTTCGTGAAGCCTATGATCGCGCCAAATCCGAAGCGAAAATGGCCTTTGGCGATGATGATGTATATGTTGAAAAATTAATCGTTGAACCTAAACATATTGAAGTACAGATCATGGGTGATGCTCATGGTAATGTAGTTCATTTATATGAACGTGACTGCTCCGTACAGCGTCGTCACCAGAAAGTTGTTGAAATGGCACCTGCTTTCGCATTGCCTATGGAAACACGTCAACGCATCTGTGATGCAGCCGTTCAAATTATGAAAAATGTTAAATACATAGGGGCCGGTACCGTCGAATTCCTAGTTACCAATGACGGCAATTTCTACTTCATCGAAGTAAACCCTCGTATTCAGGTAGAACATACTATTACCGAATTAATCACCGGTATTGATATTGTAAAAACTCAAATTCGTGTAGCGGAAGGCTATTCTTTATTCGATAAAGAAGTAGGCATCCCTGCACAAGAAGATATTGAATGTAACGGTCAAGCTATTCAGTGCCGTATTACCACCGAAGATCCAAGCAACAACTTCATGCCTGATACCGGTAAATTGGTAGCCTATCGTTCCAGTGGCGGTTTCGGTATTCGTCTTGACGGCGGCAACGCTTTCACCGGTTCCGTAATTACGCCATACTATGATTCTTTATTGGTAAAAGCTTCTTCCTGGGCGCTAACTCCTGAAGAATCCATCATGAAAATGCTTCGTTGTTTGCGCGAATTCCGTATTCGCGGTGTCAAAACGAACATTCACTTCTTAATTAACGTATTGGAAAGTCCTGAATTCATGTCCGGTACTTGCAATGTTAACTTCATTGATGAACATCCTGAATTGTTTATTTTTAAACAAGTTCGTGACCGTGGTACTAAAATGTTGCGTTACATCGCCGATGTAACCGTTAACGGTTACCAGGGTCTTGGTCATCAGGAAGTACCTGATTTTGAACCGATTCAGATGCCGGCTTTGCTTCCGGGTCAACCACCGGCAGGTACCAAACAGAAATTTGACGAATTGGGACCTGAAGGGTTCTCCAAATGGTTAAGTGAACAAAAACAGGTATTTTTCACCGATACAACTTGGCGTGATGCACATCAGTCCTTGTTTGCCACTCGCTTGCGTACCGTTGATATGGCGCGTGTAGCCGGCGAAGCGGCTCGCGGTGTATCCAATTTGTTCTCCTTGGAATGCTGGGGCGGTGCTACCTTCGACGTAGCTTATCGTTTCTTGCATGAAGATCCATGGGAACGCTTACGCATGTTCCGCAAACAAGTTCCGAATGTATTGTTACAGATGTTACTTCGCGGTGCCAATGCGGTAGGTTATACCAGCTACCCTGACAATGTAGTACGTCAGTTCATTAAATTGGCGGCCGATAACGGTGTCGATGTATTCCGCGTATTCGACAGCTTGAACAGCCTTGATAATATGCATGTAGCTATCGATGAAGTTCGCAATCAGAATAAGATTGCCGAAGTATCCTTGTGCTACACAGGCGATATTCTCGATGCAAGCCGTACAAAATACAACTTAGATTACTATGTAGCATGGCTAAAGAAGTAGAAAAAGCCGGTGCCAACATTATCGCCATCAAAGATATGGCCGGTCTTTTGAAACCACAAGCTGCTTACAACTTGGTATCTGCTTTGAAAGATGCTGTTGATTTGCCAATCCACTTGCATACACATGAAGGGGCTGGCAATGCTATTTATACCTATGGCCGTGCTATTGATGCAGGCGTTGACGTAGTTGACGTAGCCTACTCGGCATTTGCCAACGGTACCAGCCAGCCAAGCATGAACTCCTTGTATTATGGTTTGTCCGGTCATGACCGTCAGCCTGAATTGAATGCAGATTACATGGAACAGATGTCTCATTACTTTGCATCCATTCGCCCATACTACAAAGGCGTGGATAAAACTAATCCATATCCAAGCACCGAAGTATACCAGCATGAAATGCCGGGCGGCCAGTTCTCCAACTTGCAGCAACAGGCTAAGAGTGTAGGTCTCGGTGAACGTTGGGATGAAGTTAAAAAAGTATATCATCAAGTAAGCATGATGTTTGGCGATATCATCAAAGTTACGCCATCCTCTAAAGTAGTCGGTGATATGACTTTATTCATGGTTCAAAATGACCTTACGGAACAAGACATCTACGATAAAGGCGAAACCCTTGATTTCCCTCAATCCGTAGTAGAATTCTTCCAAGGTTATTTGGGTGTTCCATACCAAGGTTTCCCTAAGAAATTACAGAAGATTATTTTGAAGGGCAAACAGCAGCTTAAAGGTCGTCCGGGGGCATATTTAGAACCGGTTGATTTTGAAGATGTACGTAAACACTTGGTTGATTTAGGTTCGCCGGCAACCGATGAAGACGTTATCGCATACTGCTTATATCCTAAAGTTTACAGCGACTATGTAAAATTCAACAGCGATTATGACGATATTTCCGTATTGGATACGCCAACCTTCTTCTTCGGCATGCGTCGTGGTGAATCCATCCACGTTACCATTGAAAAAGGTAAAATGCTCATTATCAAATTAATTCATGTGAGCGAAGTGGATGAAGACGGTAATCGTATTGTAAGCTTTGAATTCAACGGTCAGCCTCGTGATATTAAGATTCGCGACAAACACGTTAAAACTACCGGTGTTGTTCGTCATAAAGTTGACAAAACTCAACCTGGTGAAGTTGGTGCAACCTTGTCCGGTTCCGTTGTTAAAGTTATCGTTAAGACAGGTCAAAGCGTCTTGAAGGGCGAACCGCTCATCGTAACCGAAGCAATGAAGATGGAAACGACTATTACATCGCCAATCGACGGTATCGTTGGGGAAGTATATGTTCGTGAAGGCAGCCGAATCGAAAGTGGCGACTGCTTGCTCAAGATTCAGGACCGTTCCAACTCTTAATAACATACTGCTTGTTAAAAGTGCATGACTTTAAGCCGACCTTCTCATTTGAGAAGGTCGGTTTTTTGTATTTATTAAATAAACTATTAAACAATGGCAAAAATTGGGTCGATTGCGAAGATTATTTTCACAAATTAAGTCCCTATACATTGACTTTGATAGTCCTTTTCGTCATTTCGTGTTACAATAGATTAGAAACCCTTTAGCATATGGAGAGTTTTTATATGACATTCAGATACAATATGTTGAAAGTTCAAATAGGATTAACTACAAGATAAATTTCAGATATTAATAAAGTTGATACCTCAACGGTAATTAATGCAAGAGAATTCATCTTAAACGATTAAGGAGTGAAGGTATGTTTTCATATGGGAAGAAACAATGGGCGTTGGGACGCTCTATTTACGGTTATAGATCTTGGCGCGAGAAGCGGCGCATTACTTTGTTTGTAGGTCGCTCTTATAAGAATCGCAAGCAGTTGAAAGAACTCATCGAGTATTTTGACAACTATCAGCCGTTACCTAATTTGCTCGACAAACACGAAGGCATTTACGAAGTAATTAATCGCGTGTTTTTATTTAAAAATTCATCGGCTAAAGAGCGTTTGGCAGCGATTAAAGATCATTTTGATATGCTCCCTAAGTATTTCACACAAGAAGCCATTACGGAGATGTATAATCCCGATGAAAGCCATGCGATAGTGATTTGGCAGAACGAAGAGCTCGATTTAAAAGCACAGCTTTGGTTCCATACGGGCCAGCGTAAGGAAGGCTTTTTAAGTTTATTCCTCATGTATGAAGGGGAAAGTATTTACCATATTAACTTCCGCTTGGGTCATGGTTTTAACGGTGAACCATGTATTTGGATCGGTACCATTCAGGGTCACAAAAACGGTCTTGATAAGGCAAAACAGATTACGAAGAAAATGTTCAGTTATCGACCTAAGAATTTTATGTTCTTCTTAATGCGTCAATTGGCAACACAAATGGGGATTAACTCCTTATACGCTATTTCCGACGAAGGTTTTTATACCAACAGTCATTTGATTCGTATCAATCGCTCTAAAAAAGTGCAGTTTGATCCGTTCTGGAATGAATTGGGCGGTACACCTTGTGCTGAAGATAAAAAGTTCTATCGTATTCCTTTAGAGGAAGAACGTAAGACTTACGAAACGGCCAAGACGCATAAACGCAACATGTATCGCAAACGTTATGAAATGCTGGATCAATTTATTGAAGAAATTGCTGAAAACAGTAAGCAGTATTTGAAGCAATAATAACTATAATATTTAATACATTAATTGGGAATGAGGTGAACTCATGAGATGTCCTTACTGTAAACATACTGAAAATAAAGTAACCGATTCGCGCGCTACCGATGATGATAACAGCATCCGTCGGCGCCGTGAATGTTTTGGCTTGCGGACGCCGTTTTTACGACGTATGAAGTTTATTTGAAGATGTGCCGATTATGGTCATCAAATCGAGCGGCAGTTTATGAAATGTTTGACCGCAGCAAATTGTTGAATGGTATTTTTGCGCTCCTGTAACAAGCGTAATATTCCACGCGAAATATTGGAAAATGTTGTAAAAAATGTAGAAGACACGATTCGCAATCGCTCGCAGCAGGAAATTAAATCTTCTGAAATCGGTGATTTGGTGTTGGCAGAATTGAAAAATATCGACGAAGTAGCCTATGTTCGCTTCGCCTCCGTATATCGTAATTTTGAAGACGTACAAGCCTTTGTGGCCGTATTGAAGGATTTGCGCGAACATGAGGATACTAAATGATAGATTTACATTGTGATACCATAATGATGCTCATCGATGAACCCGATAAGGGCGACTTGGGGCAGAATCCATGGAAAATAGATATAGCAAAATTAAAAAAGGGCGGTTATCATTTACAAGATTTTTGCTCTCTTTGTAGAGCTCGATCAGGAAAAAGATCCCTATGCCCGCTATGAAGCTATGCGCCCAATTGTTTATGGCGGAAATGGAAAAGTATAAGAACGATATTGTTCATGTACGGTCCTATGAAGAGTTCAAGGCGGCGCGAGCAGCCGGAAAAATCAGCGCCTTATTATCCGTTGAAGAAGGGGGCGTTTTTGAAGGCGACTTACAGCGTTTGAAAAAAGCCTATGATGACGGTGTGCGCCTCATTACGATTAGCTGGAATTTCCCGAACGGTTTATCCTATCCTAACGGCGAAAAGTATGAAGGTAAAGGTTTGACTCCGAAGGGGATTGAGTTTGTACAATATATGGAAGAATTAGGGATGATTGTGGATTGTTCCCATTTAAACGATACGGGTACGTATCAGCTTGGTGAAATCTTAACGAAACCATTTATTGCATCTCATTCCAATGCCAGGGCTTTGACTAATCATCGACGTAATTTAACGGATGATCAAATTCGTCTCATTGCCAATAAGGGCGGGGTAATCGGTCTTAACTTTGCACAGTCCTTTTTAGGCACATCCCGCATCAGTACTTAATACGAAGATATTGTGCGCCACAGCCTTTATATTCGTAATGTAGGGCAGTGATGTAGTAGCGTTAGGTACGGATTTTGACGGCATCAGACCGGATACGGAAATTGAAGATGCCGGTGACATGATGCGCTTATATGATGCTTTCCGTAAAGCGGGCCTCAGTGAGCGCGATACGCATAAAATATTTAACGACAATGCGGAACGTTTATTACAGACTATATTGTAATTTATATGGCTCTATGAAGCCGTTTAATATAAATGCAGTATGCATTTTAAAAATGGACAGCGCATTATTAACATAGTTTTTAGGAGGCTATATGGAATTTCAAGGAGAGTTGAATCCTATTATTGCGGAGCGTTTTACAGACCATTTGGATGTGTTCGGCAAGACGATGGAACAAATGGATGTAATTCAGTTAATGGCAGAGCGCTGCAAAGAGGCGTTAAAAGCGGGCAATAAAGTTTTATTTTGCGGCAATGGCGGTTCCGCTGCGGATGCTCAGCATTTGGCGGCTGAATTAATCGGTCGTTTTCAAAAAGAACGTCGTTCGTTGGCGAGTATCGCCTTAACAACCGATACATCGATTTTGACGGCCGTAGCCAATGATTACGGCTATGACGAAGTATTTGCCCGTCAGGTTGAGGGGCTTGGTCGTTCCGGTGATGTTTTAATAGGTATCTCTACTTCAGGTAACAGTGCCAATGTGGTAAAAGCGGCGTTAAAAGCACGTGATACGGGTATGCACACGATTGCGTTTTACCGGTGAAGGCGGTGGCAAACTTAAAGATATTTGCGACATTACCTTTGCCGTACCTTCAAAAAGTAACGGCACGTATCCAGGAAATGCATATTATGGTAGGCCATATTATTTGTGAGCTGGTGGAAGAAGAATATGATAAGTAAAACAATTACCGAGTTTTTGAATAATAAATTGCCTAAGTTACGCATTGCCGTTATCGGCGATATAATGGTAGATCGCTATGTATTCGGCGATGTGAGCCGTATTTCGCCGGAAGCACCGGTGCCGGTTAACCGCGTCACCGATGTGCGTGAAGTCTTGGGCGGGGCTGCCAATGTGGCATCTAATTTGGCAAATCTTGATTGTCAGGTGTTCTTGGGCGGTGTAGCCGGTGAAGATACGCATGGTAAGTTATTGACCGATTTATTGGAAGTAGAAAATATCAATCATTCCGGTATTATGCGTGAGCCGTCCCGTCAGACCACGACTAAAATGCGAATCCTCGGCGGTCGTCAGCAAATGATGCGCCTCGATTTCGAAGAACCGGAACCGGTGAATGCGAAAGAAACAGAATTCTTGTTGGCTTGGATTAAAGAGTTGGCTGAACATGGTCTTGACGGCATTGTTATTTCTGACTACGGCAAGGGCGTATGTACGACGGCCGTTCTGGGGGAAGTTTTAAAATCGCCAAAGCCAAAGGTATAAAAACCATCGTTGATCCAAAGGGCAATGATTGGTCTAAATATAGTGGTGCCACGTTTATTACACCGAATGTAAAAGAGCTTAGTGAATATATCGGGCGAAACTTGCCGAATACGGATGAAGCCATCGTTGAAGCGGCGAAAGAAACACTGGATGCCGTTGATTTTGATTATGTGGTGGCTACACGTTCCGCTAAAGGGATTACGATTGTGAGTCGTCAGGGTCAGATTTGGCATAATCCGGCGACGCAGCAAGATGTATTTGATGTGAGCGGTGCCGGTGATACGGTAGTGGCCATGATTATTACGGCTATGGCGGCGGGCCTTACGGTACGCGGCACTTTACATGTTGCCAATGCGGCAGCCGGGGTCGTTGTGTCCAAAGTCGGAACCTATCCGATTCATCGGCAGGAACTCTTGGATTTGTGGGCTACCATTCGTCAACGCCAACGCCAGGCGGATCCGATTATCGGTTACAGTCGTGAGGAAATGGCGGCTAAAATTCGTCAGTGGCAGAATGAAGGTCATACCGTTGTATTTACGAATGGTTGTTTTGACATTCTTCACAGCGGTCATTTATCCTATTTGCGCGATGCGGCTCGCTTGGGGGACCATTTGATTGTGGGCCTTAATTCCGATGCATCGGTGAAACGCCTTAAAGGGGTGGCGCGTCCCATTAACTCTGAAAGTTCCCGCGCCGAACTTATGGGGGCCTTGGGGTTTGGTGGATGGCGTCGTTGTCTTTGAAGAAGACACGCCCGCTGAATTATTAAGTGCGTTGCGTCCCAATATTTTGGTTAAAGGCGGCGATTATAAGCCGGAAGATGTTATCGGTCGTGAATACGTGGATAAAGTGATGATTTTACCGTTTAAAAATGGTTATTCCACGACAGGGATTATAGAAAAGATTAAGTCCTTAGTGCAGGAGGGATTATTATGATTATAGTTACAGGCGGTGCCGGTTTTATCGGCAGTAATATCGTTAAACAACTTAACGAACGCGGTCGCAACGATATTTTAATCGTTGACGATTTAACAGACGGCAGCAAAATCCGTAATTTGCAGATGCTCGATTATTATGATTATGTAGATTGCATCGACTTTGATGATGCGGTAGCTACGAATACCTTTGATGTGGGACCGATTGAAGTGGTGTTCCATGAAGGGGCTTGTGCGGACACGATGAATTATGACGGACGTTACATGATGCACAATAACTTTGAAGGCACCAAAAACTTGTTCCACTATTGCCAGGAACGTCGTGTGCCGTTCATTTATGCATCGTCCGCGTCTACCTATGGTCATGGTAAAAAAGGTTTTACAGAAAAACCGGAATGCGAAGAAGCATTGAATCCATATGCCTATTCTAAATTATTCTTCGACCGTTATGTACGTCGTTTTGAAAAAGACTTACAGTCCCAAGTAGTAGGTCTTCGTTATTTCAACGTATTCGGTCCGAATGAAAACCACAAGGGCAATATGGCGTCTTTAGTACGGCAGATGTTCTACAAACTTCGTGAAACCGGTGAAATTACTTTGTTCGAAGGTACTGACGGTTATGAAAACGGCGGGCAGTTACGCGACTTTATCTATGTCAAAGATGTAGTGAATGTAAACTTCTTCTTCTGGGAACATCCGGAAATCAGCGGTATTTTTAACTGCGGTACGGGCGAAGCGAAAAGCTTCAATCGCTTCATGCAGGCTGTTATCGATTATAACGCTCCGGCAACTTACGCTATATTCCGTTCCCTGAAGTGTTAAAAGGTAAATATCAGAGCTTTACGGAAGCGGACACCACTAAATTGATGGCGGCCGGTTACGATAAAGGCTTTACTAAATTGGAAGATGCCGTTGCCGAATATTGTGAATTGTTAGATCATAACGAAGGTTATGTTCGTTAATTATATCCGTTAATTGTGTTTGTTAAGGAGAAGCCCATGCGCAAAGTATTGTTTTTAGACAGGGACGGCGTTATCAATGTAGATGTGAACTATTTATATCGCATTGATGATTTTGCCTTTGTACCGGGCGCACCAAAAGCGTTAGCTGCGGCCGTGCAGGCCGGTTATGATTTAATCGTCGTCACCAATCAAAGCGGTATTGCCAGGGGTTACTACACAGTAGAAGATATGGAGCGCCTACATGCCTATATCAACGAAGAGTTGACCAAGGTAAAGGCGCCCATCCTTGCATTTTATTATTGTCCTCATCATGTAAAGGGAACGGTAGCGGCATTCACTAAAGACTGTGATTGTCGTAAACCAAAACCGGGCATGTTATTGCAAGCCATGAAGGACTATGATATTGATAAGGAAAACAGTTTTTTAGTGGGCGATAAACCGTCCGATGTGACGGCGGCTGAAGCGGCCGGTATAGAAGGGTACCTTTTTGAAGGCACCGATTTGTATGAATTTTTAGCCCCTATTTTAGAAGCCAAGCAGAAAGGACAGACCCATGAAGGAGTATAAACGGATACTGATTGTCAAAATGAGCTCGCTTGGCGATGTGATTCATGCGTTGCCCACCTTATATGCGATTCGTAAGAATTGGCCGAATGCGCATATTACCTGGGCAGTGCATGAACAGTTCAGCGGCCCTTTGCCGGGCAAACCATGGCTTGATGAAGTTTTGTTTATCGATAAAAGAAATTGAAATCAATTTCATATTTATGGACTTTGCGCCGTATCTTACACGAACGAAATTTTGATATGTGCCTGGATTTGCAGTGTTTGGCAAAAAGCGCCATCGTTTCGTTTTTATCCGGTGCCAAAGAGAAGTACGGCTATTGGGAGCTGCGTGAAGGCAGTAATCTTGTTAATAAAGCCTTGGTAGGGCCCAATAAATACGGCCATGTCATTGAGCGTTATTTAGATACGGTACGGGCTTTAGGCGGCACTGTGGATACTATTGAATTTCCCATGAATGAATCGGAAGAAGCGGCTAATTCCTGTGAGGCTAAATTACGGGCTCAGGGCATGCCGCAAGGTGCCGATTATGTAGTTGTAGTGCCGGGTGCCCGGTGGATTGTTAAAGAATGGCCAATCCCGCACTTTACCGACCTTTGTAAGCGCTTAGCCGCCCAAAAGCAATATGTGGTACTCGTAGGGGCCCCTTCGGATAAGGAAAAGGCGGATGAAATTCAAAACGGCGTAGATAGTCCGTATGTCATAAATATGACGGGGCAAACTTCATTGGAAGAATTAATTGAATTAATACGTCGCTGTAAACTGTATGTCAGTGCCGATACGGGCCCGTTACACATTGCCAACGCGCTAAAACGCCCGTTAATCGGTTTATATGGCACCACATCGCCGGAACGAACCGGTCCTTATGGCGGCGATTATGTGCATATTATTGTTTCGCCAACATCGAAGGCCACGCCGGAGGCACCGCTCGTGGATGATCCGGAATGTATGGCGCAAATTACGGTGGATACCGTATGGGAAACGGTGCAAACACTGCTTTAAAAAAAGGAGTTAGTATTTTATGAACCTCAATCATAAACGAATTGTAGTCACCTTTTTGATGCATTTAGGGGACGTTATTTTAACAACGCCTTTTTTACATGTGTTGCGACAGGCGGCACCTCAAAGCCACATTACATTTGTAATGGATGAAAAATTAAAAGAGGTTATGCAATATAATCCGAATATAGACAGTATAGTAACGATTGATAAAAAAGGCCGCGACAACAGTATTAGTGCGCTAAGACGGATAGCTCATGAATTACGTGATAAAGAAGGTCGTCCGGATGTGGTAATCAATATTCACCCCAACGAACGAACGAGCTTTTTTGCATGGGCTTTACATGGCAAAATTACGGTGGGTATGAGCCATTTTCTGTTCCGTCCGTTTATGACGAAGTATACGCGCCTTGATCGTAAAACACGTCATGCTGCGGATATGTACATTAATGTGTTGGAACAGTTGGGCGTAAAGGATACGTCCAATAAAGGCCTTGAAATATATACCTGTCCCGAATGGGAGGCAAAGGTAACTGAGTTTTATGAATCCCATGGCGTCAGTGATGTGGATACGGTTATCGGCTTTAATGTAGGCAGTGCGGTGCCCGAGAAACGTTGGCCGAAAGAACGATTTGCGGCGGTGCTGATTTATTTGCCGACCACGGCTATAAGATTGTATTTTTCGGCGGTCCTATGGATGAAGACATGGTGGCCGATGTAGTGGGACAGATGAAACATACGCCGATTGTGGCAACGGGTAAATTCAGTTTAGGCGAATTGGCGGCCGCCATTCATCGTTGCAGTTTATTTATAGCCAATGATTCCGGACCGATGCATGTGGCGGTGAGCCAGCATGTGCCGCTCGTAGCCTTGTATGGTCCGTCTAATCCTAAATTTTACGGTCCATACACGCAGAACTGCGTAGTCTTGGAATCAATGGAAGAGTATGAAGTAGGCAAAAGCATGAAACAGATCATCAAGGAAGGCAATTACAAAGGCGTATCTGTTATATCTACCGAAGCCGTTATTGCGGCGGCTCAATCGCTTCTTGTCGAACCGGGAAGCGAGGAACCCTGATGACCTATATAATATTTGATTTGGAATGGAATCAGCCCTTTGCCAATGACATTAGCTTTATGAAGCGCACCGGTTTACCCGTATCGGGGGGAAATTATTCAAATCGGAGCGATAAAGCTTGATGAAAACTTGGAGTTGGTTGATACCTTCAATACTTTTGTAAAACCGCAGTATTTAACGCGCATGCATAAACATGTGGAGAAGTTGACCCATATATCGGCCGCTGATTTGGCCATGGGTGTTTCTTTCGTGCAGGCTTACAAGGATTTTGAACACTGGTGCGGTGACGATGCCGTGCTTTTGACCTGGGGCTCCGATGATATTGTGATGCTTCGTGAAAACCTCAAGTTATTCGGTCTGCCCGGTACGATTAAACATACCTGGTATGATGCGCAGCTATTTTTGCTTATTTGCAACATGGCAATACGCAGCAGGTAGCTTTAAGCAAAGCTATGGAAGAGCTTGACATAAAACAGGATGAGTTGAATGCTCATGATGCCTTGAATGACTCCATTTTCACAGGCTATATTTGTAAAGCGATTGCGCTAGACCAGGGGATTGCTCAGTACGAACAAATTTCAAAAAACACTTATTCGCAGGCCTATTTTCCGAAACCAATCAGTTTCTTTATTTATGAAAACTTCGGTGATAAACGCAAAGTGTTGCACGATAATAAAGTGCGCCGCGCTCATTGTCCGGAATGTCAGTCCTTGTTGACAACCAATATAATTCAGCGCTTAAGCGGCGATAAATTTTTGAGCATCGGCCGCTGTCCGCATCACGGCTTATTCGGTGTCCATTGGCGTATCGGTAAATATATGAAGCGCAATCGAGAACTTAGTTATTATGTGACTAAGACATTGACGGCGGCACCGCCGGAACTTCAAAATTTATATGAAGAACGGGCTGAGTTAAATCGTCAAAAAGAGGAAGCCTATTTGGCCCGCATGGCGGCGAAACAGGCAGAGGAAGACGCAAAGCAGCAGTTTATTAATAATCCGGATAAAAAATAAATGAAAATGACTTACAGTTGAGATGTAGAAATTTTTTCAATTGATGTATAATATATACAGCTGAATCGGCCGCTACGGGCCGATTCCTAATTTTGAATTAGGAAGGATGATAATATGGAACGTAAATATGCTTGGCATGAATATACCGAAGCCGACACACAGGCTATGGAAGCTTTATGTAAAGAGTATCGTGATTTTTTTGGATAACGGCAAAACAGAGCGCGAATGCATTGAACAAACAATCGCGAAAGCGGAAGCCGTTGGTTATAAAAATTTAAAAGAATTTCAGAACGCGGGTCAACCGATTAAACCGGGCTACAAAGTATACGCCGTACACATGAATAAAATCATTGCTTTATTCAATATCGGTACCGACTCTTTGGAACAAGGTTTCAATATCTTAGGTGCTCATATCGATTCGCCGCGCCTTGATGTTAAACAGAATCCGTTCTATGAAGATAAGAACTTGGCCTTCTTTGATACGCACTATTACGGCGGTATCAAAAAGTACCAGTGGGTGGCTATGCCCCTTGCTTTACATGGCGTCGTTGTGAAAAAAGACGGCACGAAAGTAACTCTTTCCATCGGTGAGAAAGATACGGATCCGGTATTCTGCGTAACCGACTTATTGCCTCATTTGGGCCAGGAACAGATGGAGAAAAAAGCGGCCAAAGTGATTGAAGGGGAAAACCTTGATTTACTCATCGGCAGCCAACCTGTTAAAGGTGAACTTAAAGACGGCGTAACCAAGTTCTTGAATGATATTTTTGAAAAAGAATACGGCTTCACCGAAGAAGATTTATTGTCCGCCGAACTTGAAATCGTACCGGCCGGTCGTGCTCGTGAAATGGGCTTTGACCGCAGCATGATTTTGGCTTACGGCCAGGACGACCGCGTTTGTGCTTACACTTCCTTAGCGGCTATGCTGGAAGTAGATAAAGTAAAACGCACTACCTGTACTTTATTGGTAGATAAAGAAGAAATCGGTTCTGTCGGTGCTACGGGCATGCAATCCCGTTGGTTTGAAAATGTGGTAGCTGAATTATTGGCCATGGCCGGTAATAAGTCGCCATTGGCCGTGCGTCGCAGCTTGGAACGGAGCCGCATGTTGTCTTCCGACGTAAGTGCCGGTTTCGATCCATTGTATGCATCCGCCTTTGAAGCTAAAAACGCCGCATTCCTTGGCAAAGGTGTTGTATTTAACAAATTCACCGGTGCTCGCGGTAAATCCGGTTCCAATGACGCCAATGCGGAATACATGGGCTTTATTCGCCGTATTATGGATGATAATAATGTTAATTTCCAAACGGCTGAACTCGGTAAAGTAGACCTTGGTGGCGGCGGTACCATTGCGTACATCATGGCGCTTTACGGCATGAACGTTATCGACTGCGGCGTGGCTGTGCTCAGCATGCATGCACCTTGGGAAGTAACGAGCAAAGCGGACGTATATGAAGCTAAGAAATGTTATGTAGCCTTTTTAAAAGCCGACGGCGTGGAAGGAAATCTATAATGGGTAATATCAGTCAAGGTAAGACCAGTAAACCGACGGTGCGCATTGATATTTTTGACATTGAAGAAGACAAGGCGCAACAATATTTGAAGGACCGTGAAGAATGCGCTACTGCCGCGGAAGCGGTAATGGCGAAGTATTGTCAGACTGTTAAGCGTGAAACCCTTGATCCGACGGAAGGCCAAGGCGTAGTAGGCTATTATAAAACGGGTGAAATCCTCATGCAAGTTTTGCTTGATCCGTTTGAAATTCCGGTTATGAAAGTAGCCATCGGCCGCGGTAAATTGGAAGAGTATATTTTGGCGGCCAACAGTTTGAACTCATGAAATGCTCGAACAGGCTGGACTAAGGAGGACGAAAACTAAATGTTATTGGTACAATATCCGACTTGCACAAACTTGTAAAAAAGCAAAAAAATATTTGGAAAGTCATAATATCAGTTTTGATGACCGCAATATTAAGGAAGAAAATCCGACAGCTGAAGAACTTGGTCTTTGGCAACCGAAGAGCGGTAAAGACGTTAAGGCTTTTTTCAATACGTCCGGTCAGGTTTATCGCAGTGAAAATATTAAAGATAAATTGCCCACTATGAGTGATGAAGAAAAATTGGCTTTACTTGCTACGAATGGCATGCTCGTAAAACGTCCGTTATTAATCCTTGATGATGAAGTGCTGGTAGGTTTTAAAGAAGCAGAATGGGAAGCGGCACTTAAACGGAATGGCTATTTGAAGTAGTTGACAATCCTGTGGGCGTCATTTATAGGCCTCTTTGATGAATTTTCTTTCATTTTCCTATTGAAATAGGCAAAGAAACAGGCTATAATGGTTGCAATATCCCGTGTAGATGGATATGTGTAGTATGGTAGAAGGGAGCATTTTATTATGTGGAAGAAACGTGTAGTAGTGGCAGCGGCGGCAGCTTTGATGGCTGTAGGTTTACTCGCCGGCTGTGGTAGTGACAGTAGCAATGATAGCGGTGCGAACAAAACGTACAAAGTAGGGGTCGTTCAACTCGTTGAACATCCGGCGCTTGATGCGGCCAACAAGGGATTTGTTGACGGCTTGGCGTCTAAAGGGTTTAAAGATAATGTAAAAATCGAATCAGCAGAACGCTCAGGCGGACCAGTCGAATTTGAACAGTATTGCCCAGCGTTTTGTGGCAGATAGAGATGATTTGGTGTTGGCTATTGCAACGCCGGCTGCTCAAGCTATGGCAAATGCAACCAAAGATATTCCAATCTTGGGTACAGCCATTACCGATTATGTCCAAGCTAAATTAGTAAAAAGTGATGAAAAACCGGGCACTAATGTGAGTGGTACGACTGATATGAATCCGGTAGAAAAACAGGTGGACTTAATTACTCGTATTTTACCGAATGCTAAGAAAGTCGGCATTATCTACAGTGCCAGCGAAGTGAATTCCCAATTACAGGCAGAACGCATGAAGAAACATGCTCAGGAAAAAGGCCTTGAAGTTGTGGAAATGACGGTTCAAAATGTGAACGATATTCAGCAGGTCGCACAAAACTTGGTAACACAGGGTGTTGAAGCTATTTATGTACCTACCGATAATGTAGTTGTATCGGCTATGCCTAACTTGGTTAAAATTACCGATGCCGCTAAAATTCCGGTATTCCCGGGTGAAGACAATGTGGTAAAAATGGGCGGTTTAGCGACTTACTCCGTTGATTACTACCAATTGGGCTTCCAAACCGGTGTAATGGGGGCTAAAATCCTATCCGGTGAAGCTAAAATCGAAGATATGCCGGTTGAAAGTCAAAAAGAATTCAAATTGGTTATTAACCAAGATGTGGCTAATCGTTTAGGCATTACTATTCCGGCCGACGTTTTGCAAGAAGCCGGTAAATAAATATCCTGATTAAAAAGGGAATAGCCCGATTTTAAACTAAAGGGTAAATAATTAACCTAATACATAAAAGAAAAGGGCTTCGGCCTTTTTCTTTTTATAGATGGAGGAAACATGGAAAACCTGATTATTTCTACATTAGGCCAAGGCCTGTTATGGTCACTGTTGGCTATCGGCGTATTTATTACGTTCCGTGTATTGGATATTGCCGATTTAACCGTTGAAGGGAGCTTCCCATTAGGCGCAGCTATTTCCGTTACACTCGTTGTGGCCGGCGTGAATCCGGTTGTATCGATTTTAGCAGCCGCCGTGGGCGGTATGCTCGCCGGTGTGGTTACGGGCTTGGTTCATACTAAGCTTAAAATTCCGGCCCTCTTAGCCGGGATTCTTACCATGATTGCATTATACTCGGTGAATCTTCATGTCATGGGGAAAGCGAATGTGTCCTTATTGCGCATGGACACAGTATATACCTATTTGGAAGCCATGAATATTTCCGCTACCTGGCTTTGGCCATCGTAGGCTTATTGGTAGCTTTTTTATCCGGTCTATTTTTATTCTGGTTCTTCGGGACGGAAATCGGGGCCGCCATTCGTGCCACCGGCGTGAATCCGCAAATGATTCGTGCCCAGGGCGTGAATACGGATACGATGATTGTATTGGGCTTGCTTTTATCTAATGCGTTTGTAGCTGTAGCCGGTGCCCTCGTAGCACAAGGAAACGGTTATGCCGACGTAGGCATGGGCGTAGGCACCATCGTTATCGGTTTGGCTTCGGTTATCATCGGGGAAGTTCTCTTCGGCACCCGTTCTTTTGTGAAAAGTTTAACGGCCGTAGTGCTCGGTTCCGTTGTGTACCGTATCGTTATTGCCATTGTATTATACTTAGGTATGCCGCCAAATGATTTGAAATTATTTACGGCCGTATTGGTTGCCATCGCCTTGTCCTTACCGACATTGAAGGTGAAATGGCAGAGTCGCTAAGGAGGGCTACCTATGTTAGAAGTTAAACAGATTGTCAAAACATTCTTTAAAGGTACGGTCAATGAAAAAGTGGCTCTTCATGGCGTTGATTTACGCTTGGAGTCCGGTGATTTTGCTACCGTTATCGGCGGTAACGGGGCCGGTAAGAGTACCTTGTTGAATTCCATTGCCGGTGTATTTCCCATTGATTCCGGATCCATTCATATTAATGATACGGATATTACGAAAATGCCGGAATACAAACGAGCGGCGTTTATCGGCCGTGTATTCCAGGACCCTATGCTTGGTACGGCGGGGAACATGCAAATTGAAGAAAATCTTCTTCTCGCTTTGCGCCGTGGTAAACGGATGGGCCTTAAATGGGCGTTCGTACCGAAAGAACGGGAATTGTTCCGTGAACGTTTATCCCTCTTAGGCCTTGGTCTCGAAGACCGTTTGACGGCTCGTATGGGCTTATTGAGCGGCGGTCAGCGCCAGTCCATTACCTTGTTAATGGCCACCATGCTTCGTCCTGAGCTGCTATTGCTCGATGAACATACGGCAGCCCTTGATCCTAAGACGGCTGAAAACGTGTTAACGTTGACGGATAAACTCGTTAAAGAGCATAATCTGACAACCCTTATGATTACGCATAACATGCGTGATGCCTTGCGTTTCGGCAATCGTCTGATTATGATGAATAACGGACGCATTATCTTTGACGTGCGCGGCGAAGAGAAGAAGAAATTAACGGTTCAAGACTTATTGGAACGCTTTGAAGTGGCCGGCGATACTATTAGTGACCGTATGATGTTGGGAACCTAAAATTCAATCGTAATGAACAGTGGATGCCATTATATGGTATTTACATAAAATGAATATCGTTGTACTTATAACGACGTATGTAAAGAGGGATTTTTGTAAAATCCCTCTTTACAATTATAGGGGCATATAGTATACTCATTAAGGTGCTATACGCACTGTTAACGCAAGCGAAGTATTCGAATCTCCAACGTTTACTTTGGCTTGTCGAGATTTTATTCGTAGTACAGGAGGACATAATAATGTTAACTACAGAAGCTAAACAAGCTATCATCAAAGAATTTGCTGTTCATGAAGGCGACACCGGATCTCCGGAAGTACAAATCGCGATTTTGACTAACCGCATTGTATACCTTACTGAACATTTGAAAGAACACAAAAAGGATCATCACTCCCGTCGTGGTCTTTTGAAATTGGTTGGTCAACGCCGTAACATGCTTGACTACCTTCGTCGTAAAGACATTGAACGTTACCGTGCAATTCTTGAAAAATTAAACTTACGTAAATAATTGCGTTTCACGCGTTAGTTTGCGTAACTTAAAAAGCGGCCTTGGCCGCTTTTTTTATATAATAACTAATAAAACACTTTTATTTATGAGATAATCATTTACAATAATAGAGAATGTAAAAATTGTAGAAGAGTAACTCAGAGGAGGAATCGGAATGGAACAATTCCAAATGGATCTTGCCGGTCGTACCCTAACTATTGAAACAGGGGAATTGCAAAACAAGCAGGCGGTGCAGCTTAGTACGTTATGGTGATACGGTCGTATTGGTAACGGCTACGGCATCCAAAGAAGCCAAAGACATTGACTTCTTCCCATTGACTGTAGATTATGAAGAAAAAATGTATGCGGTAGGCCGCATTCCGGGGGGCTTCGTTAAACGTGAAGGTCGTCCGCCGGAAACAGCTATTTTGCACAGCCGTTTGATTGACCGTCCGATTCGCCCATTATTCGACAAAGGTTGCCGTAATGAAGTGCATGTATGTGCTACCGTATTGTCCGTAGACCAGGATAATGCACCTGAAATTTGCGGTATGATTGGTGCGTCCGCAGCTTTGGCTTTGTCCGACATTCCTTGGGCAGGTCCAATCGCCGGTGTACGCATCGGCCGTGTAAACGGTTCTTTTGTAATTAACCCAACCGTAGCACAACTTGAAGCTACTGACTTAAATGTAGTCGTAGCGGGCACAAAAGATGCTATCTTGATGGTAGAAGGCGGTGCGCAGGAAGTAGCGGAAGACGTACTCTTAGACGCTATCATGGCGGCTCATGAAGAAATTAAACGCATCGTTTCTTTCCAGGAAGAAATGGTAGCCGTGGCAGGCAAAGAAAAACGCGTATTGCCAACGCATGCTTTAGACGAAGATATTTTGGCAGCCGTTAAAGAATACGCTCATGATGCCCTCGATAAAGCCGTACGTTGTGCCGATAAACAACAACGCGATGCGCAGCAGGATGAAGTATATGCTGATACACGCGCTCATTTTGAAGAAATCTATCCTGAAAATATGGATGATGTAAATATGGCGCTTGAAAAAATGACGAAAGAAATCGTTCGTCATATGATTACGGTTGAAAAAATCCGTCCGGACGGCCGTCAGTTGGATGAAGTTCGTTCAATCAGCGTACGTGTAGGTGTATTGCCTCGCACTCACGGTTCCGGCTTATTCACTCGTGGTCAAACTCAGGTTCTTAATATCTGTACTTTAGCTCCATTGTCTGAAAAACAGACTATCGACGGTATCGGTATTGAAACGGAAAAACGTTATATTCACCACTACAATTTCCCATCCTATTCCGTAGGGGAAGCTCGTTCCTCCCGCGGTCCTGGACGTCGTGAAATCGGTCACGGTGCCTTGGCTGAACGTGCTTTATTGGCCGTTTTGCCAACAGAAGAAGAATTCCCATACGCTATGCGTTTGGTATCCGAAGTATTGGAATCCAACGGCTCCAGCTCCATGGCCAGCGTGTGCGGTAGCACCTTGTCCTTAATGGACGCCGGTGTGCCTATTAAAGCACCGGTAGCCGGTATTGCTATGGGTCTTGTAACTCAGGGTGAACATTACACGATTTTAACGGATATTCAAGGCATGGAAGATGCTTTGGGCGATATGGACTTCAAAGTAGCCGGTACGGCGAAAGGCGTTACCGCTATTCAGATGGATATTAAAATTTCCGGTTTATCCCGTGAAATCTTAAAAGAAGCATTGGAACAGGCTCATAAAGGCCGTATGCACATTATGGGCAAAATGCTTGCTGTTATCGATGCACCGCGTGATAATATGTCCCCATGGGCTCCGCGCATTATTACCATGAACATCGACCCTGACAAGATTCGTGACGTAATCGGTCAAGGCGGCAAAGTAATTCGCGGTATCATCGAAGAAACCGGTGCTAAAATCGATATTGAAGATGATGGCACTATCTTCATTGCTGCTGTTGAAGAAGCGGCGGCTAATAAAGCGATTGAAATTATTACCAACTTGACGAAAGAAGTTGAAGTGGGTGAAGTTTACCTCGGTAAAGTAACCCGTCTTATGAACTTTGGTGCCTTTGTTGAAGTATTACCGGGCAAAGAAGGTTTGGTACATATTTCCAAATTAGCTAAAGAACGTGTTGAAAATGTGGAAGATGTTGTCAATGTGGGCGACGAAATTATGGTTAAAGTTATCGAAATTGATAAACAGGGTCGTATTAACTTGTCCCGCAAAGATTGCTTAAAATAACTATCACTTGAAAGAGGAGTCCTTAGATGGATATACGTGGATTTGAAGTTGTATCACAGTTTGAAGATAAAGATATAGCTTTACCAAGACGGAAAACAACGGAAAGCGCGGGCTACGATATTGAATGTGCGGAAGCCATAACAATTGCGCCCGGCGAAATGAAGTTGGTGGCTACAGGCCTCAAAGCGTTTATGAATTACGATGAATATTTGGCGATTCATATTCGTTCCAGCATGGCTATTAAACGGCACCTTATGCTCGTGAATAGTACCGGCATCATTGACAGTGATTATTATAATAATGAAGAAACGAAGGTCATATTCTGATTGCCCTTATTAATATGGGGAAGAAGAAGTTCAGCTTGAAAAAGGCGAACGCGTGGCCCAGGGCATTTTCTCCAAATTATTTAATCGCTACCGATGACGATGCCACCGGTATCCGTAAAGGCGGTATCGGCAGTACCGGTAATAATTAGGTAATAAAAACTCCATGACACTACGCTCAGCTTGCTGAGTGTGGTTGCCGTGGAGTTTTTTTTGTTATATTTTTGTAGTTCAGCCATAGAAATGGCTCTTTAGTCGAAATTTTGGGTC
>ENA-OPZN01000193-OPZN01000193.1-human-gut-metagenome-genome-assembly--contig:-NODE-193-length-23431-cov-2.914435_pt1 | contig 23431 bp, 27 predicted proteins | sample MGYA00242483_ERZ504503 | MGnify/ENA primary metagenome ERZ504503 (study PRJEB26092, sample SAMD00036285) | human gut metagenome | host: Homo sapiens | study: EMG produced TPA metagenomics assembly of... | reverse complement strand
TTTTTTATTTTGTCTCTTTCGAGCACGTTCTGCCTCTTTGGCGGCTTTTTCTTTCTCTTTATCTTGTTCTGTCAGCTGTCTCACTTTGTCTATCAGTTCTTTGCCCCGTATATCTTGTGTGATGACCCGCTTGTCAGGACCTATCAGTATATTGGCAGGAATCCGGGTTATGCCTTGTTGCTTGACAATGGAATTGTTCCAGCCTTTGAAATCGCAAACTTGTTTCCATTGCGTGGTATCTCTTTGAATGATTTTCTCCATCCATTTCTTTTTATCCAGATCAAGGGAGAGGCTGATAATAACAAACTTGTCTTTTTTCAATGCCTTTTGTACGGATACTAAAGAATCTTGTGTGGCAATGCTTTCTTTGTTCCAGCTTGCCCAAAAATCCAAAAGGACATATTTCCCTTTTACACTGTTCCAGTTGACGGTCTTTCCTTTTTTATCCGTGCACGAGATGTTGGAAACGTAGCGATGTTCTGTCAGTTCTTTTTTCTCACTTAATTTATTCTGGAGTTCTATAATATAAGGTGTGTCTTTTATAATACCGCTTAGTCCTTTTATCAGCTGATCTATGTGGTTGTAATCAGGAAGCGAGTCTTGTACGTAATATTTGTCTATCAGATAGATATTGCTGTACGAGCTTGGGTTGGTTTTAATCAACGAATCCACAGCAGTCATAACAGCTGCCTTGTTATTTTCTAAGGTGCTAAGGTACTGGATATGTTTTGCCAGTTGTGCGTTCTCTCCCTTTCCTTTAACCTCTATCTTTCCGACCATTCCGTTTAGGGTAACACTTTCTCCTTTATCAGCATATATCGGTAAGATTTGTTTTTCTCCCAATAGTAATGAGAAGATAGTAAATGTGTCAGGGGTAATGGTGTAAGTGAATTTACCTTTTGAGAGGAGTATGGTATCCAGCTTGTAATCGGGTTCTTGATAAAATACTAATATAGTGTCTGAAGGAAGTCCTTTAATGCTTCCTTCCAAGGTGAATGTATTTTTCTTGCCGCAGCCGCTTGCCAGCACAACAAGAGTGAAAAGAAAGAATAGTAATTTTTTCATTTCAAGATATTTTTTGCGAAAATACGCATTTTGTGGCTAAAGGCAGGCATAAATGAAGGTTATTTTACATAAAAAGACCGAAGCTTCATCACGAAGCCTCCGGTTTCAGTCATAATCATCTAAAAAACTAGACAAGATGATATCTAGTTATATTATTTGATGGCATCAGCGTATTTAGCGAATTCGCGATCGTTAGCAGCTTTTTCAGCCATTGAAGGATCTTTTGCGATTGCGCTCTTGATGCTGCTGCTTACCAATGAAGCATTGTTTGTGCGAGCACCAACGATAGCCATCAAGTAGTCAGTCATTGCATCCGGATTCTTGATTGCAGACAAAGTAGCTTTTGCTTTGTTATAGTCTTTAGCCAAAATCTGAGCTTGAGCGGCACTGTTAGTTTTAGCGTCACCGAATGAGTTGACAGCTCTGTCATACTGGCCTTGTTTGATATATAAGTTACCCAAAGCTTCGCCGGCAGCGTTAGCACCTGTAGCTTTGCCTAAGTAAGTTTCAGCAGCTGCAACATTGCCCTTAACCAATTCGCAAAGACCAAGGTTAGCGTTTACTTCAGGAGCGTTAGCGTTCTTAGAAGCAGCTTGTTTGAAGTAGCTTTCTGCTTTAGCAGCATCACCGGCAGCGAATGCCAATTCACCCAAGTTATTATAAGCACGGAAATCGTTCGGATAAAGTTGAGTTGTCTTGGTGAAGATAGCTTCTTTGCGAGCGTTTGTCGTTAGTCAGTGTAGCAGCGTACAATAATTCTTCTACACTCAATACTTTAGGATCAGAGTTGAATGCTTCGTTGATTTCGTCATCGCTACGACCGATGATGTCATAGTTGGCAGTTAAACGGGCACGACGCAACTGAGGCAGGATTTCGTCAGCCAAAGTTTTGTATACAGAAGAGATATTCTTGATTTCAGCTTCTCTTTGTTCAGGATCATTGTACATAGAAAGAACACGTAAGATCAAATCTTTATCCTGCAAGTTTGATTTAGATACCAGTTCTTGGAAGCCTTCCCAGTCTTGTGCAGTGTATTTTGCATCCAGGTTAGTATCAATCTTGCCCTTCTTCAACTGGCGTTCCATATATTTTTCTGTGTTTGCTTCACGGTTTTCAGCCAAACCGGTGTTCAGTTCCACACCACCATCAGGTGAAGCGTATGCAGAAATTTCGATGTTGTTCAGTTTGTAGTTCTTTGTGTCGGCATTAATTTCAGCCACTTTCTTATGGAATTCTTTGATATCGTCAGAATTCAATTCGCTGTTGCGCAAGTTGGCTTGCTGGATCAAGAACATGATGTTGGCAGTCTGAGCATCTTTAATAATGCGTTGGAAAGCATCGTTAGCGTATGATGCGTTGGAGCTGGCAGCAGTAGGCAGTTCAGAAGTCGCGATAACGCCATCAGCGATTTTTACAGAAGGAATAGTGTATGATTTCTTTCCTTTTGTAATCTTGAAATCAAGATAAAGTTCAGAGTTTGCCATTTCGGGAACGTAGTCGAAAGAAGCTTTCATCGTGTAGCTGCCACCTGCCTTGTAAGCGATAGTCTGATTGTTTCCTTCTACTTTTTCTCCTTGGAATACAGCGGGCTGGCCTTTAGCTTCGCCGCCTTTCCATCTCAGAACGGGGGTAACTTCAACAGTTGCGTTCTTCTTGAAATACTTTTCGGGGAATTTACCATTAATTGTCACAGGCACTTTACCACCGATTGCTTCAAGCACTTCAGGGTTAGTTGTGAAATAGTCAGAAGACAATTCTCCCATCTTGCCGCATGATGATAAGGCAAGGACCAATAAAGCCACTAAGGGCAAATACAACTTTTTAATCATAGTTACTTATTAATTTAACGTTTGTAATGTAAAATTCGCTATAGTACGTTTTTGTGCGTCTCTTTGGGGGCAAAGATAGGAAAAACTCTATTATATGCTAGCTTCTTAGCCTGCTTTTTTTTCAATTTATCTTAAAATATTTTAGAATATAGAACCTTTATTATCTTTTTCTCTGAATTTGATGTTACGGGGGTGATGTTCTATGATTTCACTGCGTAGCATATTACGGTCTATATGTGTATAAATTTCTGTTGTCCCGATACTTTCATGTCCCAGCATGCACTGTATGGCACGCAAGTTGGCGCCTCCTTCCAGCAAATGTGTTGCAAAAGAATGGCGGAAAGTGTGAGGGCTGATTTTTTTTTCAGACCTATCCGGGCTGGCCAGGTCCTTGATGATATGGAAAACCATGATGCGGGAGATGTTCTTCCCGAAATTGCTGATAAAGACAAAGTCTTCAAATCCCGGCTTTATTTTCATCAGGTTACGGTCGGTGAAGTAGAGCCTGATTTCCTTGATGGCGCGCGGTGAAATAGGAACCAGCCGCTGTTTGCTTCCTTTTCCTTCCACTTTGATGAAGCCTTCTTCAAAATAAAGTTCGGATAATTTCAGGTTGCAGAGTTCGGAAACACGGAGCCCGCAACTGTAAAGCGTTTCCAGTATGGCCCTGTTGCGCTGTCCCTCTTTGGTGCTGCGGTCTATGCTTCCTATCAGCAGGTCTATCTCTTCTACAGTCATTACTTCGGGCAGTTTGAAACCTGTCTGGGGGGATTCCAGCAATTCTGTCGGGTCGGCTTTCAGGTAATCTTCCATAATGAGGAAACGGTAGAAAGAGCGGATGCCCGACAAGATGCGTGCCTGCGAACGGGGGTGGATGCCGATATCATGTAATCCGGCCGAGAAATCTTCCAGATTTTCAAGCCGGACATCCAGAATGTTGATGTTTTCTAATGTAAGATAAGCCAGTAACTTGTCCAGGTCAGTAAGATAAGCATCTACCGTATTGTCAGATAACGATTTCTCCAACTTTAAATATTGTTTGTATTTCACCAATATCTTGTCTATTTTCTCGGTTCTTTTCATTTCTTTTTTCTACCTTTGTACCCAAATTCCCTGCAAAGGTAGAAAAAGTTCAGATATAGTATAAATATGAAAATACAAATTATTAATGGACCTAATATCAATTTATTAGGCAAACGGGAACCTTCCATTTATGGCGCTGTTTCATTTGAAGACTATCTGGTGGAATTGCGCCGTACTTATCCGGACATTGAAATAGCGTATTATCAGTCGAATGTGGAAGGTGAGATGATCAACAAAATACACGAAGTGGGTTTTGATTATGACGGCATCGTGTTGAATGCAGGGGCTTATACGCATACTTCCATTGCTTTGCAGGATGCTATCCGCGCCGTGACAGCTCCCGTGGTTGAGGTGCACATCTCGAATGTACATACCCGTGAGGAGTTTCGCCATAAGTCGATGATTTCCTGTGCTTGTGCGGGAGTGATTTGTGGGTTCGGGCTTCATTCATATCGTTTGGCGATTGAGGCTTTGTTAATGAGAAAATAAAACGTTTAGGTATAATATAAGGTGATAAGATTATGATGTTGAAACAAACAAAAATCGTAGCGTCCATCTCAGATCAGCGTTGCGAGGTAGAGTTTATAAGAGATCTTTTCAAGGCCGGTATGAATGTGGTTCGTATGAATACGGCTCACGCTTCGCGTGAAGGTTTTGAAAAATTGATAACCAATGTACGTGAGGTTTCCAACCGTATTGCCATATTGATGGACACAAAAGGGCCCGAAGTGCGTACTACTGCTATTGCGGGCGGCGAGCCTATTCCTTATCAGATTGGTGACAAAGTGAAGATTGTAGGCAATCCTGCACAAGAAACGACCCGTGAATGTATTGCTGTATCTTATCCCGGTTTTGTGCATGATCTCCAGGTGGATGGCGATATTCTGATTGATGATGGTGATCTGGAGCTGCGTGTGATTGAGAAGACAGACGAGTATTTGTTGTGTGAGGTGCAGAATGAAGCTACTTTGGGTAACCGTAAGAGTGTAAATGTACCGGGCGTGCGCATCAATCTCCCTTCTTTGACAGAAAAGGACCGTAACAATATACTGTATGCTATTGAAAAGGACATTGATTCATAGCACATTCGTTTGTTCGTAATAAGCAGGATGTGCTGGATATCCGTCAGATACTGGATGCATACGGCAGCGACATTAAGATTATCGCCAAGATCGAAAATCAGGAAGGAGTGGACATATTGATGAAATATTGGAAGTGGCCGACGGAGTCATGGTGGCTCGTGGTGACTTGGGCATTGAGGTTCCTCAGGAACGAATTCCCGGCATTCAGCGTCTGTTGATCAAAAAATGTATTCTGGCAAAGAAACCGGTGATTGTTGCTACCCAGATGTTGCATACCATGATTAATAATCCGCGTCCTACCCGTGCTGAAGTGACCGATATTGCCAATGCTATTTACTACCGCACGGATGCATTGATGCTGAGTGGGGAAACGGCATACGGCAAGTATCCGGTGGAAGCCGTGAAGACGATGGCCAAGATTGCAGCGCAGGCCGAAAAAGATAAACTGGCCGAGAATGACATCCGTATTCCTTTGGATGAAAACTCCAATGATGTAACCGCTTTCCTGGCAAAACAGGCAGTAAAGGCTACCAGCAAACTGAATATCCGCGCCATTATTACCGACAGTTTCAGCGGGCGTACCGCACGTAATATTGCTGCTTTCCGTGGCAAATATCCTGTATTGGCCATCTGTTATAAAGAAAAAACGATGCGTCATCTGGCTTTGTCATATGGGGTGGAAGCTATCTATATGCCCGAAAAGGCTAACGGACAGGCATATTATTTCGCTGCTTTGCGTAAATTGCTGGATGATGGTGTCTTGAGTGAAAGCGACATGGTGGCTTACCTGAGCAGCGGCAAGCAAGGTACTCAGACTTCTTTCCTTGAAATCAATGTAGTGGGAGATGTGTTGAAGTATGCTATGGACTATGTGCTGCCCAACCGCAACCGTTACCTATAATAATAGAAGATAGGAATGAAAGAAACGGACGCTATTGACGAATATATCCTTCAGCACATTGATGAAGAAAGTGATTATTCTGAAGGCACTTTATCGCGATACGCACGTCAAGCTTTTACGTCCCCGTATGGCTTCCGGCCACTTGCAGGGACGTATGCTGAAAATGTTTGTGCAAATGATACGCCCCCGTCAGGTGCTGGAAATCGGGACTTACAGTGGCTACTCCGCACTTTGCCTGGCCGAAGGGTTGGAAGAGGGGCCACGTTGCACACATTTGAGATAAACGATGAGCAGGAGGACTTTACACGTCCCTGGCTGGAAGGTTCGCCTTACGCCGGCAAGATTAAATTTTATATAGGTGATGCGCTGAAGTTGCTGCCTGGCATGAACATTACCTTTGATTTGGCGTTTGTAGACGGTGATAAGCGGAAGTATATTGAATATTACGAAATGGTACTGGAGAAATTATCACCCGGCGGATACATCATTGCCGATAACACATTGTGGGACGGACATGTATTGGAGGAACCGCATCATACAGATCTTCAGACTATTGGAATAAAGAAATTTAATGATTTGGTAGCTGCCGACAAACGGGTTGAAAAGGTGATTCTTCTTGCCGCGACGGGCTGACAATCATAAGAAAATGTTGAATAATGTGCCAATAGGTTATGCTATGAACCGTATGGCATATTAACAAATTAGCAAACTGAATAATTATTAATTATGGAAACGACCAGACAAAATAAGATTTCTCGTTTGATCCAAAAGGAGTTGAGTGAGATTTTCCTGCTTCAGACCAAGTCCATGAATGGTGTTTTGGTGTCGGTAAGTGCTGTCCGCATCAGTCCCGATATGAGTATTGCACGTGTCTATCTCAGCGTGTTCCCTTCTGAGAGGAGCCAGGAAATAGTAAAGAATATCAATGATAATATGAAATCCATCCGTTATGAATTAGGAACACGGGTACGCCATCAGTTGCGCATCATTCCCGAGTTGAAATTCTTTGTGGATGATTCATTGGATTATGCCGAACGTATAGACGAATTGTTGAAAAAGTAGAACCGGGCGGTGAATTTTCCCTTTTATATAGCGAAGCGTTATCTTTTTTCCAAGAAGTCGCACAATGCCATTAATGTCATTTCAGCCATTTCCGTCTGCGGAGTGGCTTTGGCTACATTGGCATTGGTATGTACTTTGTCTGTTTTTAACGGCTTCCAGGATCTGGTGGCTACTTTCTTTACGGCTTTTGATCCGGAGCTGAAAATTACGGCTGTCACCGGAAAGGTCTTTGACGGACAGGAAGCGCGTATAGAAGCTTTGCGCCGGATGCCGGAGATCGCTGTTTTTTCTGAGTCCTTGGAAGAGAATGCGATGGTTCAGTATAAGGGCCGTCAGACTATGGCGGTGATCAAGGGAATTGAGGATAATTTCGAGGATCTGACCGCTATTGACAGTATTCTTTTCGGCCGGGGGCAATTCGTGTTGCATGATGAAGTGGTGGATTATGCCATTCCCGGCATAGAATTGGTTTCCATCTTGGGAACGGGTATCAAATTCCTCGATCCGCTAGAGATTTATGCTCCCAAACGGGGAGCTAAAGTCAATATGGCCAATCCAGCTTCCAGCTTTAACTCTGCCGATTTATATTCCAGCGGCCTTGTGTTTGCGGTGAACCAACAGAAGTATGACTCTTCTTACATTCTGACTTCCCTCCAATTTGCCCGTAGGTTGTTCCAGTATGACACAGAAGTGAGTTCGGTAGAATTGAAATTGAAGCCGGATGCAGATGTAGGGAGTGTAAAATCGAAGATACAGAAAATATTGGGAGATGGTTTCCGGGTGCAGGACCGGTATGAGCAGCAAGCGGATACTTTCCGCATTATGGAGATAGAGAAGCTGATATCTTATATTTTCCTTACCTTTATCCTGATGATAGCTTGCTTTAATGTAATAGGCTCCTTGTCCATGCTGATTATAGATAAGAAGGCAGATGTAGTGACATTGCGCAATTTGGGGGCCAGCGACAAGCTGATCACGCGTATATTCCTGTTCGAGGGGCGTATGATTTCACTGATAGGTGCGGTGTTGGTGTGATACTGGGCTGATCCTTTGCTTTATCCAGCAGGAATTCGGATTGCTTTCGCTGGGAGGTGGTAATTCCGGCGGTAATTTTGTGGTGGATGCCTATCCCGTCAGTGTCCATGTATGGGATATTGTTATAGTCTTTGCCACTGTGCTGGTGGTGGGCTTTCTTTCCGTGTGGTATCCCGTGCGTTATCTCAGCCGCAGGTTGCTGGGCAGGTAATTTATTTATTATTGTTGATACGGCTGATGTTTGTCGGTTTGTACGGTACGGCTTGGCTGCTTTCTTTGTTTTTATTCTTTTCGTCTTTTGGCCTTATGGCTTTATCTGGTTAAGTCTTTTCTTCTTTGTGGTTAACCTTGTTTTACCTTATGGTTAAGCTCTTTTTTATGGTTGTGTACTATAGTCTCTTGCGGTGGTTTGTACAGTCTGATATAGTGGACTGTATAAACTCTTGCAGTAGACTGTACAGTCCACTGCCGGAGTCTGTAGTAGTTAACTGTATGATAAGGGTTAGCTATAAGGAAAAACGACCTTAATCGTCGGAGCAATAGGGCTTGGTACAAGCTTCTTTCCAGGGCGTTTCAGATCTTCTACTTTCAGGGTCCTCAAATCAATTCGTAGCTGCTCACCTGAATAGGCATATCCAGATTATGCAGCACCTTCTCCAGCAAAATGCCTTCCCGATTATCATATTCATAGCCGAAAGTGGCGCGGATGCCTTGAAGGATAAACTGTGTGGCGCGGTCCAAGGCGATAGGAAGACTGTCGCCTTGCATCAGTGAGCCGGTTATCACACTGGTAAATGTATCGCCTGTGCCGGGATAGTGTGCGGGCAGGTAGGGACACGTTACTTTCCAATAGCGGTTTCCCTGTCTGTCATAGGCGTAAACGGAAGTTTTGCGAGGATCTCCCTGTACGGGCACGCTGGTGATAATAACGATACCGGGGCCGTGCTCCGAAATTTCATGCAGGTAAGCTTTTAGTTCTTCGTCTGTATTCTCCGCTTTATAGGGTTTGTCCAGCAAATAGAACAGTTCGGTCATATTGGGCGTGATGACATCTGCTTTCCGGATGAGGTGACGCATTTCCAGAATCATTTGTTCGTCAAAGTTGGTATATAGCTTTCCGTTGTCTCCTAATACGGGATCTATCATGACCAGGCTGTCGGACTGGCGGAAATCATCAATGAACCCGGATACGATTTGTATCTGGCGGGGAGATCCCAAGTAGCCTGTATAAATAGCATCGAATTGTACGCCAAGTTGTTTCCATTCACTGATAATCTTGGGCATCTCGTCCGTGAGGTCCAAGAAAGAGAAGTGCGGGTATTGGGTGTGGCTGGATAATACGGCTGTGGGCAGAGGGCAGACTTGAAAGCCCATGGATGAGAGGATAGGGATAACGACGGTGAGGGATACGCGCCCTGCACCGGACAGATCGTGTACCGCAGCTATCTTCTTTACTTTATTTGTATACATATCTTCATGAATTAAGCGTTATGGATGGTATATATAACAGGTAAACCGGAAGAAAGTTATTCCAATGCTATGCTTTTTACCTTTATGTCTTGCCGGCCCAAGAAGATGGAAGCGGATTCCTCAAACTTGTTTTCGCTTTCTGTGGTGAGGAAGCGGCAGTTTCCTCCTTTATCGCAGCGTGCGTCCATTTCCGGATGGCGGTTTAAATAGTCTCGCAGGCTCCGGGCCACATATTCCCCTTGTGAAATGATGCGGATAGGTTCAGGCGTAAATTGCCTTATTTTATCCAGTAGTAGCGGATAATGGGTACATCCCAATATGATGGTGTCAATCATCGGATCTTTATCCAGCAGCCGGTTGATATGTTGTTTGACGAAATAGTCGGCTCCTTCCGATTGATATTCATTATTCTCTACCAAGGAAACCCACATGGGACAGGCTTCTCCTGTTACCACAATGTCGGGAGATAACTTATGTATTTCCAAAAGATAGGATTCGGATTTGATGGTACCGGCTGTGGCCAGTATACCTACGTGCCGGCTTCGGGTGATTTCTCCTATACATTCTGCTGTAGGCCGGATGACACCGAGTACTCTGCGGGTAGCGTCTATTACCGGAAGATTGATCTGCTGGATGGTGCGTAAGGCTTTTGCCGATGCTGTGTTGCATGCCAATATCACCAAAGGACATCCCAGTTCAAACAGTTTGCTTACGGCTTGCAGGGTAAATTCGTAAACAACTTCAAAAGAGCGCGGTCCGTACGGACAGCGTGCGCTGTCTCCCAAATAGATATAATCATACTCAGGCATCAGTCCGCGTATTTTGTCCAGAATGGTCAGACCGCCGTAGCCGGAGTCGAATACACCGATGGGACCGGTTGAAGGGAGGATAGATGGGATCATGGCAGTATAGCTATATAATACAGGCACGGATTACACGGATGTTCACGGTTCTGAAACCTGTGAAATCTGTGTAATCCGTGCCTGTAAAGGTCCTTAACTTAATTATTTGATTCCTACTTTAGCTTTGACAGCAGCAGTTACATCTGTAGACTGCGCTTCATTTACGTAGGGAATTTCTGTTCTGTTCAAATCGAAGATATAAGTATATCCACCTTCCTGGCCTACTGCTTTGATGGCGTCTTCAATTTTCTTGTAGATAGGTTCCATCATATCAGCGTATGATTTCTGCAACTGTTGTTGTGCATCTTGTTGGAACTGCATTCCTTTTTCCTGTAATTCCTGCAATTCTTTCTGGCGTCTTTCCTGAATGTTCTTAGGAAGGTTGGCTTGTTCCTGTTGATATTCAGTATATTTTTTTTGGTCAGTTCATCAGTTGCACGTTTCATTTCATCCTCGTATTGTTTCTGCATGGCTTGGATGTCGGTCTGGGCCTTTGTGAATTCCGGCATGACAGTAAGTACATCTGCGGATTTAATATGCCCGAATTTCTGAGCAAATACACTCATCGGAGCGATAAGTAAAAGTAGTAAAGCAATTTTTTTTCAACATAGTTCTTATTTTTTATTTAGTTATTGCAAATTTGGATTATCGGTTGCAAATGTAGGAAATTAATTTGAATATCCTAATCTTGAGAGCACTTCATTGCTGATATCAATGCTTGGAGATGCGAAAATAATGCTTTGGGCGGAGCTTCTGTCCACTACTGCCGCATATCCTTTTTGCTCTGAAATCTGTTTTACCGCTTCATAGATTTTATCTTGAATTGGTGCGATCAATGCCTCTTGTTTTTTGGCCATTTCTCCTTCGGGACCGAAATATTTCTTTCTCAGTTCGGCTGCTTCCTTTTCTTTTGCTACAATCGCTTCTTCTCTTTGCGTTTTCTGTGCGGCCGACAGGGAAGCCGAGGCTTTCTGGTATTCTTTATAAAGTGCTTCCGCTTCTTTTGCTTTTGCTTCCACCTCACTTTGATATTGTTGTGAAGCTTGATTCAGTTGGGTATTCGCCTGTTCGTATGCAGGAATATTCTTCAGGATATATTCCATATCAATCAAGGCGAACTTTTGAGCGCTGGCTGTGAATACACAAGCCACAAACAATAGAGATAATAGGATAGCCTTTTTCATAATCACATTGTTTTTAGTTATTAAAACTCTTGTCCCAGGATAAAGTGGAACTGGCTTCCACTATACTGGCTGGATCCGTTAATCTTGTCGAAACCGTATGCCCAGTCAATACCCATCATACCAATCATCGGCAGGAAGATACGGACACCGACACCTGCCGAGCGTTTCAACTGGAACGGATTGAATTTGCTTACATCTGTCCATGCGTTACCTCCTTCAATGAAGCCTAGTGCATAGATACTGGTCGAATTTTCCAACATCAACGGGTATCTTAATTCTGCACCTAAACGTACGTAAGCATAGCCTTCACTACCATAAGGAGTCAATGAACCGTTTTCGTAACCACGCAGTGCAATGGTTTCGGAAGCGTAGCTGGTGCTATAGCCTGTCATACCGTCACCACCCATATAGAATGTTTCAAAAGGTGATTTCTTGTACTTGTTATAGTGACCCAGCAAGCCGAACTCTGCACGTGTCATGATAACCGGACATTTCTGACCTCCTGTAAGAGCGGTATAGGTCTTTGATTTGAATTTCCATTTGTGGTATTCAATCCAGTTGAACATACTTGCCGCTTCATCATAATCATCTTTACCGTATACCGAGTAGTCCTTGTTACTGAACAATGAGTACGGAGGAGTCAGCTGTACGGAAGCCGAGAATTCAGAACCGCGACGCGGGAAAATCGGGTTATCCGTAGAGTTACGTGCCAAAGTCAGATTCAAACTCAGGTTGTTGCAATTACCGGTTGACATGTATTCTCCGTTGTTCAACTTGATATACAGGTAACTCCAGTCTTTCAAAATAAAGCGCTGGTAAGAAAGTTCGGCTGACAAGGTAAAATAGTCATCCGGCCATCTCAAACGTTTACCCCAACCGATAGATGCTCCATACATCTGGATAGATTTATCGGGGTCATAAAAAGACTCGTAGTTGTTATTATATCCGCCATAATAATTTCCATAACCGCTGTAATAATTGTAGTAATTATTCATATAAGCTGAGTTATAGTAGTTACTGCTGATATCTGTCTGTATGGAGTAGAAAGCCGAAACAGAGAATGAATTCGGACGTTTTCCGCCAAACCATGGGTCAAAGAACGATACACTATATGACTGGTAATAACTACCGTTGGTCTGTCCGCTGATGGTTAATGTCTGTCCATCACCCTGTGGCAGGAATCCGCGGTAGTTGTCACTCTTATGGAACAAGTTGGCCATAGAGAAGTTCGTGAACTTCAAACTTAATTTACCGATAACACCGGTCTGTCCCCAACCTGCCGAGAATTCTACCTGGTCGTTTGCTTTGGACTCCAGGTTCCAGTTGATGTCTACCGTACCGTTGGTCGGGTCCGGTTGTACATCCGGCTGGATATTTCAGGGTTGAAGTGTCCCATTTGGGCTATCTCACGATAAGAACGTTCCAATGCTTCTTTGCTGAACAGATCTCCCGGCTTGGTTCTTAACTCACGGCGTACTACGTTTTCATACAAACGGTCGTTACCGTTGATACGCACTTTGCTGATAGAGGCCTGAGGACCTTCCTGAATACGCATTTCCAAATCAATGGAGTCGCCGTCTATGTTTACTTCTACGGGGTCAAGGTTATAGAAAACGTATCCTTTATTATAGTAGTAGTTACCGATAGCATCTTCATCACCGGTCAGACGCTCGGTCATTAATTTCTGGTTATAAACATCTCCCTTTTTCATACGGAGCTGTTCGTTCAGCCAGTCCGAAGCATAAATGGTGTTACCTACCCAGGTCACGTTGCGCAGATAGTATTTGTCACCTTCTTCTATTTTCATGTACACGTCGACGGTACGGTCATCGTACGGAGAAACACTGTCCACAACAATTTGTGCGTCGCGGTAACCTAATTCGTTGTATTTGTCGATGATATGCTGTTTGTCTTCTTCGTATTTCTCTTCAATGAATTTTTGTGACGGAAAAGGTTGACAAGTTTGTTTTTTCTCATTCGTCTTCTTCATGACGCGTTTTAACTTCTTGTCACTTAACACGGTGTTGCCGTCAATGGTGATCTTGTGGACTTTCACCTTTTCTTTCTTGTCAATCATCACATCAACATCCACTTGGTCCTTATTGTCAGCCAAATCACGCTCAACGATGGTCACTTCGGCGTTTTTAAAACCTTTTTCATCGAAATGTTTCTTGATTAATATTTTAGCACGGTCTATCAAGTTGGGAGTAATCTGGCTTCCTTTTACTAAACCTAGTTTGGCTTCCAAATCTTCACGCTCGCTTTTCTTTACGCCGTGGTAACGAATGTCGGCAATACGTGGACGTTGGGTCAGGATGATTTTTAAATAGATCTTGTCTCCAACAATTTTTTTCAGCTAGGATTTGTACATCCGAGAACAGTCCGTGTCGCCAATAACGTTTTACAGCTGTGGTGATGTCATCTCCCGGAACAACAATGGTCTGTCCTACCGATAGTCCTGAAAGTCCGATCAATACATAATCTTCATAGTTTTTTACGCCTTCTACTTTGATTCCGCCGATTTCATACTTCTTGGGCGTTCCGGAATAAAGTATGACTGGATTGTCGTTTTCTTCTACGTTTGCTTCTTGGGCGTAACTGCCTGTTGAAAAGCAAAATAGGCATGTAAGCGTTAATAGTATAAGTGAAATACGATATAGCATTTTATCTAACTTTATATTTGTTCACTGGTTTTGCCGAAACGGCGTTCTCTTTTCTGATAATCATAAATGGCTTTGCAAAATTCTTCTTCGCGGAAGTCCGGCCAGAACGTTTCACAAAAATATAGTTCGGAATAAGCACATTGCCAAAGCAGATAGTTGCTAAGGCGGATTTCTCCTCCGGTACGTATAAGCAAATCCGGGTCGGGCATATAGTTTGTACTTAAATGTGCACTTATCAAATTGTCATCGATGTCCTCAATGGCTAGTTTGTCGTTTTGAATCTTGGCCGCTATTTGTCTTACCGCTTCTGTTATTTCCCATTTGGAAGAGTAGCTTAAAGCAAGTGTCAGACACATACCGGTATTGATTGAGGTGCGTTCAATGCATTGGTTCAATCGTTCCAGAACTTCTACCGGTAACTTTGCCGTATCACCGATAATGCGAAAACTGATGTTGTTTTTCATGAAAGTTTCTTCTTCAATGGAGTCCATCAGAAGACTCATCAGAGCAGCGACTTCATCTACCGGGCGATTCCAGTTTTCGGTAGAGAAAGTATATAGTGTCAAGTATTTGACTCCCAGTCTAGCCGCTTCTTCTGCTATGATGTGTACAGTTTCTGCACCGGCTTGATGTCCGAAGCTGCGCGCCTGTCCACGTTGTTTAGCCCATCTTCCATTTCCATCCATTATAATGGCTACATGGGCAGGTATACGGCTTTTGTCTATTTGCTCTCTATATGGCATGTCGCAATCTATTTTATATGACTCTCTTTGACTTTATTCCTTGGAATCGAATCCCAACTTATTGATTCGTCCTCTCCATACTTCTCCGCTTCGGCTCCATATAATCCACAAGAAGTTATTCTTGTCTACGACATAAGAATAGTTGCCGTCTGCCTGGTTGTATAGATCTGTGAATTCTGTAGGGAAGAATACATATCTTGAAACAGGTTTCCATGTAATGCCTTGATCCGTTGACCCGTAGAATCGGCTGAAAGCGGGAATGTCCTTACCGAAACTTTTACCCGGACCACCGAAAGCGTATAATTGGTCGTTATAATGAATCATGGCTATATTAGCCAGCTTGGGACAATAAAAACTATCGTATGCGGCTGTAGGATAATCTGCCCAACTGTCTTCTGTAGTCAGTCTGGTCCATACAGTAGAGGTCGTGTCGGTCGCAATGGGATTTTCTCCCATTAGTACCATACGGTCTATGAATTTATTGGTTACCAACGGGTAAGCTGTGTATGATAACTGATTTTCGGGAAATTGGCCGGAACCTCGCCATTAGTATCCCAAACCAGAGCATCCGTGCTTTCCATAAAATGATTGTTGGTGTCTATGGCGTACAATTTGCAGTTATGTTCTGAATGAACACCGGCAATCAGCTTCTCGAATTTGGTGTTAGTGCCCATCTTGCTCCAGCTTTTCCGTCAGAGGAGCAGTACAGGTCATTGTCGGCAAGTATGTATAATTGGTTTCCCATGCCATGACAGAAGAATAGTCCGCATTTTGCATATTTTCAGGTAAAGCCTGTAAGGGCGTCCAGGTTTTCCGTCATTGATGTGGGTGCTTGTAACAGCGGTGCCATTGTCTTGCTGTGCGAAAACATAAATATAATCCCCTAATGTGACTGCTTTCTGTGCTTGGATAGTGTTGTCGAAACTACTTCCTCTATGGCTCCACTGCAATGAGTCGGGAACTTGTTTATGTACATTAATCTCGGCTTTATAAATAGGTCCATAGACTCCGCTCATCGCCATAACTTTAAATTGGACAGGCTTTTCGAAATTCAAGGAGTCGGTATCATTCCACAACGAATCTTTGTCCTCAGCGACAATAAAAATGCCAATACCGTCTGATTTTATGCTGACTACGACTTTGCTGATGTCTGTACCGACTGGCAGGGAGTCTACGTTGTAGATATGTCTTGTGCCTTGGTCGATGGCAAAAGGGTATTTGGTACCATCAACGGTGAATGTCAGCGTTGTGTCTTTGCCATTAACCTTTTCGGTATATTGAGTTTCAATTTTATCTTTTATAGCAAAAGAGGTAATGCTTGATTCTGAACTATATTCTGTTTCTACTTCGTTGTCGTCCAAGCAAGATGTAATCATAAAAGCCGCAGCAAGCAAGACTTGTGATGACAGTCAAAAACTTTATTTTCATTTGCAAAATGAGTCTTATTGTTTACAAAGTCGCAAAAGTAGGAAGATTTTTCTATATAGAAGTTTTGGGACAAGTTTTATATTAATTTATAGATAAACCAGCCCTTTTCTCGGTCAATCAGCCACATTTTATCTTTGAATTTGTTGAATGGACGGCATGCATTATTTCTCTTCCAAAGTATATTTTTATTCAGTTTAAAGTGTTTTTTTGAATAGAAGGTGCCTGTATTCCATTGTTTAAGCGTAGTGGAGCCTTTTCTATGAAGGCTTCATCCCATAAGCCGGAGTCTATGAAAGACTGTAATAAAATACTTCCGCCTTCTACTAGAAGTGATTGTATTTTTTCTGATATAATACTTCCATTATTTGCGGCAGGATATCTTTGTTGAAATCCAACGATATGTATTCTGTTAATGCGTTTGGCTGACAGGGGGATTCCCGGGTAAACACGAATGTCTTTATTTTGCCGTTGAAAAGTTCCAAATCTCGGGGTAATGTCAATTCTTTATCTATTACCAGACGCACGGGATGCTTGCCGTACCAATTCCGGGTGGATAGGGAGGGATTGTCAAGTAATGCCGTGTGTCGTCCTACTAATATAGCGTCATGTTCGGCGCGTTTTTTGTGTACCAGCATGCTGGTCAGCGGATTGGAAAGTATGATCGGCTTTCCTCCTGTGCGGTTTATATCGATAAAGCCATCAGCGGATTCTGCCCACTTTAAGGTTATGTATGGGCGTTTTGAGCGTGTTGAATGTTATGAAGCGTCTTATCAGGTGCCGGCATTCCTCTTCTAAGACGCCTACGGTTACTTCAATGCCGGCTTTGCGCAGTTTCTCGATGCCTCTGCCGGCTACTTGGGAAAACGGGTCTATGCACCTATTACGACTTTGGGGATTCTCTTCTCTATAATCAGGTCGGCGCAGGGAGGGGTTTTTCCATAATGGGAGCATGGCTCCAGACTTACGTATATGGTTGATTCCTTCAAAAGATTTTCGTCTTTAACGGAACGTATGGAGTTTACTTCGGCATGTGCCTCTCCGCAACGGATGTGGTAGCCTTCTCCAATAATGGTGTCGTGATATACAATGACAGCACCTACCATCGGATTAGGGGCTGTGTTACAAAGTCCGTTGTATGCCAGTTGCAGGCAACGGGAAATATATTTTTCATCTTTTGTCATAACGATCTTGTTTAAATTCTTACTTTTGCATATAAAATGACACTATGAATCCTGTTGTATCTTACATAAAACAAACCTTGCAGGGATATTACCCTGATTCAGAACTTGTGCCTATGGCTAAATTGCTGCTTACACAAGTCTTCGGCATGTCTGTTGTTGAATTGTATGCAGGCAAAGATACTACTTTTTCGGTGAATGAGCGGAAACAGCTGGATGATATTCTGGTTCGTCTGCAAAAACTGGAACCTATTCAATACATAATAGGTACGGAAGAATTTTATGGCCTTACTTTTGAAGTGAATAAACATGTATTGATTCCACGTCCGGAAACAGGGGAGTTGGTAGACTGGATTATACGGGAGCATAAGTATGGTCGGGTTAGAATATTGGATATTGGTACGGGGAGCGGCTGCATCGCTGTCTCTTTGGCCAAGAATTTGGAAGAGGCGGAGGTCGTTTCATGGGATGTTTCAGAAAAGGCGTTGCAAGTTGCGGAACGTAATTGCAGGCGGAACGGCGTTCGTGTAACTCTTGAGCAAAGGGATGTGCTGCTTGCTTCTCCTGCAGGTGAGCGGTTTGATGTCATTGTCAGCAATCCACCTTATATTACAGAAAAGGAGAGGGCGGATATGAGTGCTAATGTCTTGGAATGGGAGCCGGAATTGGCTTTGTTTGTGCCGGATGATAGTCCGTTGTTGTTTTATCGGAAAATAGCAGAATTGGGTAGGGATATGCTAGTGTCTGGTGGAAGGCTTTATTTTGAAATTAATCAGGAATACGGTCGGGAAACGGTGGATATGTTGGCAGGTTTGGAATACAAAAATATAGAATTGAGAAAAGATCTCTTTCAAAATGATAGAATGATAAAAGCGGAGAAATAAGATGAAGGGAGAATTAAGTGAGAATGATTTGAGGTATAAGGCAGAAGCTTATTGCTCTTCAATGGAGCGTTGTGTAGCAGATGTAGAGGCTAAATTGTCACAATGGGGAGCCACTCCGGAAATGATGGAGAAAATCGTTCGGCATTTGCAGGATGAGAGATACATTGACCAGAAGCGTTTTGCTCGGCTTTTGTTCGCGATAAATATCGCTTTAACCAATGGGGTAGAGTGAAAATCTGCCAGGCTTTGCGCATGAAGAAAATCCCTGCGGATGTTATAGCCAAAGGATTGGAGGAGGTAGATGAGCGGGAATATATGGAGATACTATCTGGTTTGATCGAGCAGAAAAGAAGAAGTGTGAAAGCATGTACGGAATACGAACGGAATGGGAAATTGATTCGTTTTGCAGTTGGTAGAGGATTTGAAATGGAGGCTGTTTGTCGTTGTGTGAAACAAACCGGAGAAGATGATGTCTATCTGGACTGATCTTTGGAATTTATTTTTCCCTCATAGTTGTCTGCTTTGTGGGCGGCAGCTTATATCAGGGGAGAGAGTGCTTTGCTTGAAATGCTTGTCGGGGCTTCCGCGTACTCAATTTCATTTACGGAAAGATAATATTGTAGAATGTAATTTCTGGGGAAAAATACCGGTGGAGCATGCCACCTCTTTTCTTTATTATGCAAAGGGAGGAAATGTCCGACAGTTGTTGTACGAACTGAAATATCATGGTAATCAAGAAGTGGGTGAAGTGATGGGGCGGATGATGGCATCTGAACTTATGTGCTCTCATTTTTTTGATGGGATAGATTTGATTGTTCCTGTTCCGTTGCATCAACGTAAAAAACGTTTAAGGGGGTATAACCAAAGCGAATGCCTGGCAAGAGGAGTTTCGGTGGTGACAGGTATTCCTATGGATACTAAAGTTGTGATAAGAAGCAGGTATACTGACACACAGACGCATAAAGGACAATATGCAAGATGGGAAAACGTGCGAAATTTGTTTGCCTGTATTTTCCCTGATAGCTTGGAAGGAAAGCATCTTTTGTTGGTGGATGATGTGCTGACAACAGGGGCTACGGTTGTTTCTTGTGCTGATGCCTTTCGTGGCATACCCGGATTGCGTATCAGTGTGCTTACTTTGGCATTGGCAGGGAATCCTGATAACAACAACTATTTTTAGAAAATACCTTGTCCGATTTTTCATTATCTCGATGTATTCTATATTTTGCACAATATTATCAGATATAGTTGAGTTATGAAGACTTTAGAAAAATTATTCGCAGAGAAATTACTGAAGATTAAGGCTATCAAGTTGCAGCCGGCTAATCCTTTTACTTGGGCGTCCGGTTGGAAGTCGCCTTTTTATTGTGATAACCGCAAAACTCTTTCGTATCCTTCTCTTCGTAATTTTGTGAAACTTGAGATTAGCCGTATTGTCCTGGAGAAGTTCGGTCAGGTAGATGCTATTGCCGGTGTGGCGACAGGGGCTATCCCTCAAGGAGCTTTGGTGGCTGAAGAGTTGAATCTGCCGTTTGTGTATGTTCGTTCTACTCCGAAAGACCATGGCTTGGAAAACCTGATTGAAGGTGAACTTCGTCCTGGTATGAAAGTCGTAGTTATTGAGGACTTGATTTCAACTGGCGGCAGCAGTTTGAAAGCTGTTGAAGCTATCCGTCGTGACGGATGTGAAGTGATTGGTATGGTCGCTGCATTTACTTATGGTTTCCCAGTGGCAATTGAAGCGTTCAAGGAAGCAAAAGTGAACTTGGTTACTCTGACTAATTATGAAGCTGTATTGGATTCAGCCTTGAAGACCGGATATATTAATGAAGAGGATGTTCCGGTTTTGGATAATTGGAGAAAGGATCCGGCTCATTGGGAGGCAGGCAAATAAGTTATAGTTTTAAAACAAATATAATATGAAGAGAACCGTTCGGGAATTTTTATGGATTTCCGGATTGTTCTTTTCGTGTTTTTAGAGAGCAGGTATTATGGCACAATTTGAGAGTGGTGTGAAATATGTTCCTTATAGTCAGGAGCAGGTGTTTAATAAGTTGTCGGATTTAAGTAACTTGGAATCTGTGCGTGATAAATTGGCCGACAAGGTACAAGGTATGGAGTTCGACAGTGACTCTTTAAGTTTTACGGTACAAGGCATAAGCATTACTTTGCGTATTATAGAACGTGAACCTTATAAATGTGTTAAATTCGAAAGTGAAAAATCTCCGGTTCCTATGAATTTGTGGATTCAGATTTTGCCTGTAGAGGCTGGGCAGGCAAAACTGAAAGTAACTATTCGTGCAGAAGTGAATATGTTTATGAAGGCGATGGTTGCTAAACCTTTACAGGATGGTGTGGATAAACTGGCTGAGATGTTATCGATGATTCCTTATTAAAAATAAAGACAAATATGGCACAGAAACTTTGGGAAAAAATGTCCGGGTAAATGAGGAGATAGATCGTTTTACTGTAGGACGTGACCGTGAAATGGACCTTTATCTGGCTAAACACGATGTATTGGGCTCAATGGCACATATCACCATGTTGGAAAGTATCGGTTTGCTTACGGCCGGAGAATTGGAAATGCTATTAGCGGAATTAAAGAATATCTATGCTTCTGCCGAAAAGGGAGAGTTTGTAATAGAGGATGGTATAGAGGATGTACACTCGCAAGTAGAATTGATGTTGACGCGTAAGTTGGGAGATGTCGGAAAGAAAATTCATAGTGGACGTTCACGCAATGACCAGGTGTTGGTGGATTTGAAGCTGTTTACTCGTGCGGAGTTAAAAGAAGTGGCCGAAGAGGTGGAGCAACTTTTTCATGTGCTGATTTCTCAAAGCAATACATATAAGGATGTGTTAATGCCGGGTTACACTCATTTGCAGATAGCGATGCCTTCTTCATTTGGCTTGTGGTTTGGCGCGTATGCTGAGAGTCTGGTGGACGATATGATGTTTCTGCAGGCTGCATTCAAAATGTGCAACCGCAATCCGTTGGGCTCTGCTGCCGGGTATGGTTCTTCTTTTCCGCTCGATCGTGAGATGACCACCCGCTTGTTGGGATTTGATTCGATGGATTATAATGTGGTGTATGCGCAGATGGGGCGTGGTAAGATGGAACGTAATGTGGCTTTTGCTTTGGCTTCTATTGCCGGGACAGTTTCTAAAATGGCTTTTGACGCTTGTATGTTCAGTAGCCAAAACTTTGGCTTTGTAAAACTTCCGGATGAATGTACTACCGGCTCCAGTATAATGCCTCATAAAAAGAACCCTGATGTCTTTGAATTGACACGGGCAAAATGCAACAAGCTGCAGGCTCTTCCTCAGCAGATTATGATGATAATGAATAATTTGCCTTCGGGGTATTTTCGTGATTTGCAGATTATAAAAGAAGTTTTCTTGCCTGCGTTCCGGGAGTTGAAGGAATGTCTGCAAATGGCTGCCTATATTATGGACAAAATTAAAATCAACGAACATATTCTGGATGATGACCGTTACCTTTATATCTTTAGTGTGGAAGAGGTCAACCGTTTGGCGTCTGAAGGTATGCCGTTCCGTGATGCTTATAAAAAGGTTGGCCTGGACATAGAAGCCGGCAAGTTCACCCATGACAAGAAGGTGCATCATACTCATGAGGGTAGTATCGGTAATTTGTGTAATGACAGGATCGAAAGCTTGATGCGGCAAGTAGTGGACGGATTTAATTTCTCAGTCATGGAACAGGCTGAACGAAGCCTTTTAGGTAGATAGAAATAATTGTAAAACGTAATAGCATGAAATATCAACCTTCGGCAGACCGTTATAGCAAAATGCAGTACAAATACTGCGGAAATAGCGGCTTGCTTTTACCTCGTATCTCTTTAGGTTTGTGGCATAACTTTGGTAGTGTGGACGATTTTGGTGTAGCAACCGATATGATTAAATATGCTTTTGATAGCGGGGTTACACATTTTGACTTAGCTAATAATTATGGTCCTGTTCCGGGAAGTGCTGAGATTAATTTCGGTAAAATTCTGAAGGAGAATTTCCAAGGTTACCGTGATGAATTGATTATTTCCTCAAAAGCAGGACACGAAATGTGGAATGGACCTTATGGGGGAAACAGTTCGCGTAAGAATTTAATGGCCAGTATCGACCAAAGCCTGTGCCGTACCGGTTTGGATTACTTTGATATATTTTATAGTCACCGTTATGATGGCGTGACCCCGGTTGAGGAAACGATGCAAGCGTTGATTGATATAGTGAAGCAAGGAAAAGCATTGTATGTGGGTATTTCAAAGTATCCGCCTATGCAGGCAAAGGTGGCTTATGAAATATTGAGAAGTGCCGGTGTGCCGTGTTTGATCAGCCAATATCGTTATAGTATGTTTGATCGTGCTGTGGAGGAGGAGGTATTGCCGTTGGCCGCTGAACAAGGCTCCGGCTTTATTGCATTTTCGCCTTTGGCACAAGGATTGCTGACCAATAAATATTTGCATGGTATTCCGGAACACTCTCGTGCGGCTCGTGCTACTGGGTTTTTGAAAGTAGACCAAGTGACAGAAGATAAAGTGGAAAAAGCACGTCGGCTGAATGAGGTGGCTGTACGCCGTGGGCAGACTTTGGCTGAGATGGCATTGGCATGGGTCTTGAAAGACGAACGGATGACCTCTGTTATTGTGGGGGCAAGTTCTGTAAAACAGCTGGCAGATAATCTTCATGCGTTGGATAATTTGGCCTTTACTGATGCAGAATTGACCGAAATAGAGGGAATTTTACGATTGTGAATAAAAAATGGGTGTAAAGTTTGGTTGGTATTATAAAATGGCTTATCTTTGCACCCGTTAAACAAAACGCGGAAATAGCTCAGTTGGTAGAGCATAACCTTGCCAAGGTTAGGGTCGCGAGTTCGAGTCTCGTTTTCCGCTCTCTCTCGTCGAGG
>ENA-OPZN01000192-OPZN01000192.1-human-gut-metagenome-genome-assembly--contig:-NODE-192-length-23466-cov-3.996272_pt1 | contig 23466 bp, 23 predicted proteins | sample MGYA00242483_ERZ504503 | MGnify/ENA primary metagenome ERZ504503 (study PRJEB26092, sample SAMD00036285) | human gut metagenome | host: Homo sapiens | study: EMG produced TPA metagenomics assembly of... | reverse complement strand
TGATTACTGCAACAAAGTCGTACAGGCTCACAACTGGCAGACTGGCAAGGCCTCACCCGAAAAGAGAAAAAAGAAAAACATATATAAATGAACTACAAATGGAACTATCAACCTCCAACACTTCAAGAAAGAGAAGCTGCCAGAGCCCTCTCCAGAGAGATTGGCATCAGTCCTATTTTATGTAAGCTACTGCAGGAAAGAGGTATCCATTCTGCCGCAGAGGCCAAACGGTTTTCCGACCTCAGCTTAATGACCTCCATGACCCGTTCCTAATGAACGACATGGACGTGGCAGTGGAACGCCTAAACCTGGCCATGGGACGAAAAGAGCGTATCCTGGTGTATGGAGATTATGACGTGGACGGCACTACGGCTGTCGCCCTTGTTTTCAAATTTCTTCAACAGTTCTACTCGAACATCGATTATTATATCCCCGACCGATATAATGAAGGGTATGGTGTGTCAAAAAAGGGAGTCGACTATGCTTACTCTACCGGAGTAAAACTGGTCATCGTACTGGACTGTGGTATCAAGGCGGTAGAAGAAATCAGTTACGCCAAAGAAAAAGGCATCGATTTCATTATCTGCGACCATCATGTACCCGATGAGGTACTTCCTCCTGCTGCCGCCATTCTGAATGCCAAGCGTCCGGATTCTACGTATCCATACGAACACTTGTCTGGTTGCGGAGTAGGATTCAAGTTTATGCAAGCTTTTGCCCAGAACAACGGCATTGAGTTTCATCAGCTTACTCCCCTGCTCGATTTGGTAGCAGTCAGCATCGCATCCGACATTGTACCTATTATGGGAGAAAACCGTATTTTGGCCTATCACGGACTGCGTCAGCTCAATGCTAATCCCAGCATCGGCCTGAAAGCCATTATTGATGTATGCGGACTGGCTGAAAAAGAAATTACGATGAGTGACATCGTATTCAAGATAGGTCCCCGCATCAATGCTTCGGGAAGAATACAAAACGGAAAGGAAGCGGTCGACTTGCTGATTGAGAAGGATTTTGCTTCTGCATTGAAAAAGAGCAACCGCATCAACAGCTACAACGAAACGCGTAAGGACCTCGACAAGAACATGACAGAAGAGGCCAATAAAATCGTGGATAACCTGTCCGACTTGTCTGAAAGAAGGTCTATCGTGATTTTCAATGAGGACTGGCACAAGGGGGTCATCGGAATTGTCGCTTCGCGTCTGACGGAAATCTACTACCGTCCTGCTGTGGTATTGACACGTACCGAGAACCTGGCTACGGGGTCGGCACGTTCTGTTTCCGGTTTCGATGTGTACAAGGCTATAGAACATTGCCGTGACCTGCTGGAGAATTTTGGCGGGCATACCTATGCGGCCGGTTTATCCATGAAGGTGGAAAATGTGCCGGAATTTACCAGACGGTTTGAAGAATACGTGACCAACCACATTCTTCCGGAGCAGACCAACGCTACCATCCAGATTGATGCACAGCTGGACTTCAGAGACATCACTCCGAAATTTTTTCTTCGACTTGAAGAAGTTCAACCCATTTGGTCCGGAGAACCACAAACCTGTTTTCGCAACCTTGAATGTGTACGATTATGGTACCAGCAAGGTGGTAGGAAGAGACCAGGAACACATCAAACTGGAACTGGTGGACAACAAGTCGAACAACGTCATGAACGGTATCGCTTTCGGACAAAGTTCACAGGTGCGTTACATCAAGACCAAACAGTCGTTCAACATCTGTTATACCATTGAGGAAAATACCCACAAGCGGGGAGAAATCCAACTACAGATAGAAGACATCAAGCCCAGTCGAAGTTAGCGACTCATGACTGACTACCGAAAAATCCTGAAACAATACTGGGGATATGACAATTTCCGAGGCATACAGGAAGACATTATCCGCAGCATAGGCGAAGGCCGGGACACATTGGGACTCATGCCCACAGGTGGTGGTAAATCCATCACCTTTCAAGTGCCCGCCCTCGCCCAAGAAGGGTTATGCCTGGTCATTACCCCTCTGATTGCCCTGATGAAAGACCAGGTGAGAAACCTGCGTGAACGGGGCATCAAAGCAACCGCCATCTACTCCGGCATGACGCGTGAAGAGATTGTCATCGCATTAGAGAACTGCATCTTCGGCAACTACAAATTCCTTTATGTATCTCCGGAAAGACTGGACACCGAAATCTTTCAAATCAAACTCCGCAGCATGCACGTCAGCCTCATCACCGTGGATGAGTCACACTGCATCTCGCAATGGGGATACGACTTCCGCCCTGCTTACCTGAAAATAGCGGATATACGTCAGCTACTCCCGGGAGTTCCCGTCATCGCACTGACGGCCACTGCCACTCCGGAAGTGGTCAGCGACATCCAGCAACGCCTTCAGTTCCGCCAGGAAAATGTGTTCCGCATGAGCTTTGAACGGAAGAACCTGGCCTACGTGGTACGCCATACGGAAGACAAGGAAAGTGAACTGCTCCACATCCTGCAACGCGTCGACGGGTCGGGAATTGTCTATACCCGCAACCGGAAAAAGACGAAAGAGATTTCTCTGTTCCTGAACCGCAACCACATCACGGCCACTTTTTATCATGCCGGACTCAACGACGAGACCAAAGATTCCCGACAAAAAGCCTGGCTGAAAGGAGAATTCCGTGTAATGGTAGCCACCAATGCCTTTGGTATGGGAATTGACAAACCGGACGTGCGCGTGGTTATCCACGCCGATGTGCCCGACTCGCCCGAAGCCTACTTTCAGGAAGCCGGACGAGCTGGAAGAGACGGCATGAAAGCCTATGCCGTACTGCTGTTCTGTGCCCGCGATAAAATCACACTCAAACAGCGGGTAAGCGATACGTTTCCCGAGAAAAGTTATATCCGAAAGATTTACGAAGACATCAACTTCTATTACCAAATGGCGATGGGAGACGGAAGAGGCTGCACCTTCGCGTTCAACATCGATGAGTTCTGCCGTAACTTCAAGCATTTTCCTGTACAGACCGACAGCGCCTTAAAAATCCTGACTCGCGCAGGCTATCTGGAATATACCGATGAGCAGGATAATGCCTCGCGCATCATGTTTACCATCACCAAGGAAGAACTGTACCGCATCCGCGAACAAAGTGAAGACACAGAGAAACTGCTTCGTATCCTACTGAGAAGCTACACCGGACTTTTCACAGACTATGCTTATATCAGTGAAGATAATCTGTCAACCCGTTCGGGACTGAGCAAACAGCAAATCTATGAAACCCTGCTCTCGCTGAGCCGGCAGCATATCCTGCATTATATTCCCGCAAAAAAGACACCTTACATTATCTATACGCGTGAAAGACAAGAAACGGAACGCGTTTATTTAAGTAAGGAAGTCTACGAAGACAGAAAAGAAAGCTATGTGCAGCGTATCAACGCCATGATAGAATATGCAGAAAGCGAAAATCGCTGCCGAAGCCGGATGCTGTTACGCTATTTCGGCGAAAAGAACGAGCACAATTGCGGGCAATGTGACGTATGCCTGCAGCAACATCAGTCGGGACTAAAGTCGGGAGAGTTTGAAGCCATCAGTCAGCAACTGCAAGCGTTACTGAAAGAAAATCCGCTTTCGTTGCAAGAGATAAAGGACAAAATGCAAGTACCTGAAAATCACCTGATGAAAGTGGTATCCTACTTGGTTTCCGAGGAAATCATCCGGCAAGAGAACGGTTACCTGAAATTCTAACACACTCATTATAACCTATTGTTACTTTTCAGTACTTCTTAGGCAGTACTGAAGTACTTCCCCGAAAGTATTCGAGTACTTCCTTGAAAGTACTGGAGTACTCCTTCGGAAGTACTGAGAATTTCCCCCTCCGCTTTCAAATGAAAGCACAGGTTTCTCTCGCACAAAATAGTCAAATATTTTACTACTTCAAAAAAGGAGCTATATTTGTAGCCGGATAACTAAAAAATCACCTCATAAAATGAAAGAAGGAAACGAGTTCCGGGAACTCATGATACAAATTTTCCGCACTCGCATGGCCTTTCGACGTGCCATGCAACGCACCCTAAAAGATAATAATGCCGGCATCACTTTCGAAATGCTTCAAGTTTTAAGCAGTCTCTGGCATGAACAGGGTATTACCCAACAGGCACTGGCTGAGCGTACTGCCAAGGACAAAGCCTGCCTGACCAACCTGATGAACAACCTGGAAAAGAAGGGATATGTCTACCGGAAAGAAGATGCAAACGACCGACGCAACAAGCTGGTGTACCTCACCCCTGAAGGGGAAGCACTTAAAGTTCAGATTCGCCCGATTCTTAATCTGGTATACGCCAATGCAGAAGAAATATTGTCTACCGAACGAACGGCAAAGATATTATCTGAATTAAAAACGGTACAAAATGTCCTTGAAGGTTTCTAACATCATCCGAAAACTGATTTTTACAGGTAGTCTGTTTTGGGCTGTCTCCGCACAGGCACAGCAGGACTCTTTATTCTTGTCGGTCGAACAACTGTTCGAATCGGGCATCAAAAGCAGCCTGCAATTGCAGAGTGACAGCCTGAAAGAAAGAATGGCCCATGAACGGAAATTGTATGCCAAAACCAGCCTGCTCCCTGACCTGGAAATAGGGCTGAAAGGAGGCATCATCGGTCAGCCCGTGGTCTTTCAGAACGGACTTTCCAACCCCACCTACCCTGATACTCCGGACTGGTCGCAGAATTACACGGTCGACTTTAACCAGCCGCTTTATCAGGGAGGAAAAATCCGCCGTTCCATCCAGAAGGCAGACATTGAAACCGAAATAGCCAGACTGCAGCGGATGACGAATCAGGCCGACATCAAATTGGGATTACTCAACCAGTACCTGACGCTTTTCACCTTATTCAAACAACATCTTGTACTTACCCGTAACATCGAAGAATCCGAACGTCGCCTGCAAGATATACGTCAAATGAAGAAAGAGGGACTTATCACCAACAATGACGTATTGCGCAGCGAAATGCAACTGACCAATGACCGGTTGTCTCTGCAGGAAACAGAAAACAGCATTCACATCGTGTCGCAGCAACTGAACCTGTTGTTAGGAAACGAACGTAACCCGATTATTACGCCCGACACGACACTGCTTCAGCAAGCTACTCCGCTGGACAGCTACGACGACTACCTCCTGTCAGCCTACGAGCAGGCACCAGACATGCAACTGCTACGCAAGGAAACTGAACTGGCCCAGAACCAGATAGAGATAGACCGTGCCTCACGCAGGCCGAACATCAACCTGTATGCGTCGAACACCCTGGCCCGCCCCATCACGCGTACCATGACCGACTTATACAACAATAACTGGAACATCGGACTTTCCGTGTCGTATCCGCTCTCCTCCTTATTCAAGAACGGACACAAAATCAAGGAAAGCCAGCTTCAGGTTGCCGTACAGAAAAAAGAAGAAGAGCTGAAAAAACAACAGCTGCAGATGGATATTTACAACGCCATCCTGCGCCACAAGGAAGCCTTGCAGGAAGAAGAAGCTTGGGAATTGTCGGTCCGCCAGGCACAGGAAAACTACCGCATCATGCAAAACCGTTACATGAACCAGCTGGCCATACTCACCGACCTGCTGGATGCCAATTCCGTGTTGCTCAATGCCGAGCTACAGTTGACCTCTTCGCGCACCAGAATCATTTACACCTACTACCAGCTGCAAAAAGCTTGCGGAAGATTATAACTTCACTAAACTATAAAGAATATGACGCTACAAGATACACACAAGAAACTCCGGAAAAGAAGACTGCAGAACATCCTGCTCAACTTTCTATGTATTCTGATTGCCGGCTCCGGACTGATATGGGTGGCCAATTACTTTTGGAAATACATTCATTATGAAATTACGAACGACGCCTTTATTGACCAGTACGTAAGTCCGCTGAACATCCGTGCCTCCGGCTACATCAAGGAAGTACGCTTCAAAGAACATCAGTATGTACACCAGGGAGATACACTGCTGATACTGGACAACCGTGAGTATCAGATAAAGGTGAAAGAGGCGGAAGCTGCCTTGCTGGATGTGAAAGGCTCCAAAGAGGTACTTCATTCCGGCATAGAGACTTCACAAACCAACATCGCCGTGCAAGACGCCAACATTGCTGAAGCGAAAGCCAAACTATGGCAGCTGGAGCAGGACTACCGCCGTTTTGCCAGACTGCTCAAAGAGGAATCTGTGCCCGAACAGCAGTATGAGCAGGCCAAAGCTTCTTACGAAGCAGCCCAGGCCCGCTATCAGGCATTGTTAGAACAGCGAAAAGCGGCTCAATCGCAGTTCACGGAAACTACCCGACGAACCACCAGCGCAGAAGCAGCCATCTTGAGCAAGGAAGCCAGCCTGGATTTGGCCCGTCTTAATTTGTCATATACCGTACTAACAGCTCCGTATGACGGTTATATGGGACGCCGAACCCTGGAACCCGGTCAATATGTACAGGCAGGACAAACCATCTCGTATCTGGTTCGGAATACGGATAAATGGGTGACAGCCAATTACAAGGAAACACAGATTATCCATATTTACATCGGACAAGAAGTGCGCATCAAGGTAGACGCCCTCCCTGGAAAAGTCTTTCACGGCACTGTAACGGCTATTTCGGAAGCTACCGGCTCCAAATATTCGCTGGTTCCTACCGACAATTCTGCCGGAAACTTTGTCAAAGTACAGCAGCGTATCCCCGTAAGAATTGACCTGAAAGACATAACTCCGGAAGAAATGAGCAGTCTGAGAGCCGGAATGATGGTAGAAACAGAAGCCTTACGCAAATGATGACCATGAAACAACTCGACGTCCCCGTACGTCAATGGGTTCCCGACTGGTTGGGGATGATATGTATCTTCTTCATCATCCTTCCCGTAACCATGCTGAACGGCTCCTACACCGGCAGTATGCTCGAAGTATCCAGTACCCTGGGAACCAATACAGAAGACATCACCATGGGGTACTATGCCGCTTCGGCCGGAATGGCCATAGCCTACCCCATTGTACCCAAAGTGCTTGATGCCCTTTCATCCAAGTTTCTGTTACTGACTGACCTGAGCATACAGTTCCTGCTCAGCTGGGTATGTGCCCGTTCGCAAAATATTGACTTGGTCATCATCTGCAGTTTCTTTATCGGCTTCCTGAAAGGATTTCTCATGCTTTGGTTCATCCGAAGAGCGACCAAGATTTTCAGTCCGAAAAATGTACGAAGTGAGTTCTATTCCTATTTCTACCCGTTAGTATTTGCCGGAGGACAAGTATCCATGATCGTTACCGCCGAACTGGCCTATCACTACAACTGGCAATACATGTATTACTTCATGATGATGATGCTCATGGCATCCATTCTGATTGTCATCGTCTGTTTCCGTCACAACCGACCGCTTAAGCCCATCCGGCTTTCGGAACTGCATATTCGGGAAATGCTTGTCATCGCCACCGGATTGCTGATGCTGATGTACGTCATCAACTATGGGAAAGTACTCGACTGGATGTCTTCTTTTAAGATCCGGCTCTATCTGGTCATTGCTCCCATCTTAATTGCATTCTTCATCTGGAAACAATATCACTCCAAGCAGCCGTATGTAAACCTGGCCCCATTGTACCAGCCAAAAGCCATCGTAGGTACTTCTACATGATGCTGGTCATGTTTTTCAGTACCTCTACCACCCTGCTGACCAATTATATGACCAGCATTCTGAAGGTAGACAGTACGCACACGTACCAGCTTTACATCTATCTGTTACCAGGATATGTATTGGGAGCTTTCATCTGCTTCTGGTGGTTCCGCTGGCAACGCTGGCGCTTCCGCTTTCTGATAGCCGGCGGCATGAGTTGTTTTGCAGCCTTTTTCGGCATATTGTATTTCACGGTTTCTCCTGAAAGCACATACGAGATGCTTTTTCTTCCTGTATTCTTAAGAGGATTAGGTATGCTGGTACTCATCATAGCCTTTGCTCTGTTCGCCGTAGAAGAGCTTAATCCCAAGTTCCTGCTGGCCAATGCCTTTTTCCTGATTTGCTTCCGTTCGGTACTGGCCCCCATTCTGGCGACCTCTTTTTACAGCAATACCCTCTACCGGCTGGAACAAAAATACATGTACTCCCTGTCCGAAACAATCAGTCAGACCGACCCGCTGGCTGCCAGCCAGTTCAATCAGTCCCTCACACAGCATCTGGCACAAGGGCACGAATATACCGAAGCTACACAAATGGCTACCCAGACACTCTATGCCACCCTACAGCAGCAAAGCCTTCTGCTTTCGCTCAAGCATATATTAGGCTATCTGTTTGTCATCTCACTGGTCATAGCCATTGTTTCACGTTTCATACCGTTCCATAAGACAATTCGCGTAAAATACACCAAAGCTGGAGACGATATGGTATAAAAAATAAGGAGACTGTCCGATTCAGCATCACGACAGTCTCCTTATTTATAAACATTTCTCAGAATTCAATAATCAATGATTTACGAGGAGAAATTACCAGATTCTTTGTCAAGTCAATCTTTTTCCCGCTCGAAACATCTCTACCTTCTTTAGAATCCTTAGTTAAGACAGTATAGCACTCACTATCCAGAATTTGTTCTGAACCAGTGCTATTCAGCACAATCATTTCAGTTTTTCCTTCGTGTACATGAGAATACATATATATCCCTCTGTGAGGAATATGATACTTCACTGTTTTGTTTTCTGCCATTTATGTTTAGTTTAATTTTGCGGGCGCAAATATATGTATTTAAAACATATTTCTAAAACATAACAATGAAGTTTTTCGTTTATTTATGCAATTTTCATGACATAAATCAATTCTTAATATACTTCTACCTTGGCAGCCAGTGACTTACACTTGTCACGCAATGCATCCAAATCACCGTCATTCTTGTCATAGCAAACCACCACTCCCATACGACGATTCAAGCGGGTAGTAGGTTTTCCGAAAATACGGAGATAAGTATTAGGCTGAGAGCAAACAAGTTCCTCTCCTCTATACTGCGGTGCCTTCTGACTGGAAACAGGAGAAAGAATTACGGCACTGGCTCCGATATGTTCCTGTGTAATACCTGGAATCGGGAGTCCCAACACTGCATATAAATGCAGCTCAAACTCGTTCAGGTTTTGTGTATTGGCCAGTGTAACCATTCCTGTATCATGCGGACGAGGAGACAACTCAGAGAAATAAACTCCGTTTTCGTGGCTCAGGAAGAATTCTACTCCCCACAAGCCATAACCCGTCAAAGCACGAGTCACCTTCTCCGCCATTTGCTGAGCCTCAGCCAGATGTTCCGGTGCGATATGAGCCGGCTGGAAACTTTCACGGTAGTCACCGCCTTTCTGCACGTGTCCGATAGGAGGACAGAACAAAGTAGGACCATCTTTCTGCGTCACGGTCAGCAGGGTAATCTCACTGTCAAAGTGAATGAACTCTTCTACAATGAGTTCCTTAATATCTCCACGGCTTCCGCTACATCCGTATTCCCAAGAATACTTCAAGTCTTCCTCACTCTTGGCGACAGACTGTCCCTTACCTGAAGAAGACATCAACGGCTTAATGACACAAGGATAGCCGATCTTTCCGGCAGCTTCCTTCAGTTCTTCATAAGAAGAAGCGTAAAAATACTTTGCCGTCTTCAGTCCCAGTTCCTTCGCTGCCAAATCACGGATAGCCTTACGGTTCATCGTAAAATTCACCGCACGGGCACTTGGTACAACCTGTATACCTTCTTTTTCCAGGTGATAAAGCCGTTCAGTACGAATTGCTTCTATTTCAGGAACAATTATATCCGGACGATACTTTTCTACCACACGGTCCAAAGCTTCTCCATCCAACATACTGAATACCTCGCATGCATCTGCCACCTGCATAGCCGGTGCACCTGCATAAGAGTCACACGCAATTACATACTGTCCCAAACGCTGGGCAGCAATGGTAAATTCCTTTCCGAGTTCCCCGGAACCCAACAAAAGTATTTTTTTAGTCATATTATTATAAGGTTTATGCTTCTTTCTGCAAAGATAATATTTTTCCTCGGACCTTATACTACAGCCGGCAGATTTATCAAGCTTCAGCTTCTGTTTCGGCCAGCTTCTTCAATGACAGCACTTCTGCTCCGTCTGCTCCCAAAAGGCTTACGGTTCCGTCTGCCTTGATTTCAAAGCTACGTACTTCATCCAAAGCTTTCAAGATAGAAGACTCCACATCCATGTTCGGGCATGCCATCATGGTAGAAATCATCTGACTGAAGCGAAGAGAAGCCGCCTGTCCTTCTTCCTGTGTGAAAGAACCGTTTATCGTATTGCAGCTGGCATTACCGTGTACTCTTTTTTCTGCTACATTGAAAACCAATTGCGGCTGTTTTTCCACTTCTCCTACAGGATTGCCTTTTACAGATACAATTTCCCAGGCACCATTCAGATCGTTTACAGAAATCTCTGCCACTTCACGCTTCTGCAACAATATTACCGGTTTACCTTCCGCATCATTCAGTGCTACATCTTCACCTACAGTTTCATATCCAGCCACTTTATTCAATGCTTCCAGTACATTCTGTTCCAATGTCATATCCGGACACATCATCCGAGTAGCAGCCACCTGACCAAATTTCACTTTTCCGGCATTCAGGGTATCCAATTCAAAGCTTCCCATCAGGCGATTGCATCCAGCATTACCATATAAACGGTGTCCGTCCTTGTCAAAACCCAAGAATGGTGCATTTTCCGCACTCACCTTTTCTCCGTTCACTTCTACAATATTCCATTCCCCTGTAAAGTCTACTACTGCTACCGAATTCTTTCCGGTTCCACAACTCATCAGTGCGCAAGCCAAAGCTGCAGCTGCAAAATACTTCTTATTCATAACTTGTTTTTCCTTTTTAATCTTAATCACAAATTCACAAACAATCCATTTTTTAAGAATTTGTTCATTTACAAAAATACGTAATATCCCCAGAATACTGCACCATATTTTGAATTATTTTCTATCTTTGCATACTGAACGGTAACGTTTACCGGGCATTTAAAGTTTCAAAGTAATAAATGAGTAAAGTATTGATTATCGGTGCAGGCGGTGTAGGTACCGTTGTTGCACACAAAGTGGCTCAGCATCCGGAAGTCTTTTCTGAAATCATGATTGCCAGCCGCACACAGTCAAAATGCGACGCAATTGTCAAAGCAATTGGTAACCCCAACATCAAGACCGCTAAGGTAGATGCCGACAATGTGGATGAACTTGTGTCTTTATTCAACAGTTTTAAACCCGAAATCGTTATTAACGTAGCACTTCCCTACCAGGATTTAACGATTATGGAAGCGTGTCTTCAGGCGGGAGTGAACTACCTGGATACAGCAAACTACGAGCCTAAAGACGAGGCACACTTTGAATACAGCTGGCAGTGGGCATACAAAAAACGCTTTGAAGATGCCGGACTGACTGCCATTCTGGGTTGCGGATTCGACCCGGGAGTAAGTGGAGTATACACCGCATACGCAGCAAAACATCATTTCGATGAAATCCACTACCTGGACATCGTAGACTGCAATGCCGGAAATCACCACAAGGCTTTCGCTACCAACTTCAATCCGGAAATCAACATCCGCGAAATCACACAGAACGGACGTTATTACGAAAACGGACAATGGGTTACTACCCAGCCGCTGGAATTCCACAAAGACCTGACTTATCCTAACATCGGTCCGCGTGATTCTTATCTTCTGTATCACGAAGAACTGGAATCACTTGTCAAGAATTTCCCGACCATCAAGCGTGCCCGTTTCTGGATGACTTTCGGACAGGAATACCTGACTCACTTGCGTGTAATCCAGAACATCGGTATGGCCAGCATCGAACCTATCAACTACAACGGTATGGAAATCGTTCCTTTGCAGTTCCTGAAAGCCGTGCTGCCTAACCCGCAAGACCTTGGCGAAAACTACGAAGGCGAAACTTCAATCGGTTGCCGTATCCGTGGTATCAAAGACGGAAAAGAACATACTTATTATGTATACAACAACTGCTCTCACCAGGCAGCTTATCAGGAAACAGGCATGCAGGGCGTAAGCTACACCACCGGTGTACCGGCCATGATTGGTGCCATGATGTTCCTGAAAGGCTTGTGGAAGCGTCCGGGTGTATGGAATGTAGAAGAATTCGATCCGGATCCATTCATGGAAGCTTTGAACAAATACGGATTCTTGGCATGAAGTATTCGACGGTGACCTGGAACTGTAATCACATTACCTTAACCATAAAAAGAATCAAGAATGAAGAAGGAGTACTCATTCTTCGTTCCTGATTTTTTTTCTAAAAAATTTCCCTTACGATATGAATATTGGAGACAAAGCTCCCGAAATACTGGGAATCAACGAAAAAGGTGAAGAAATCCGCCTGAGCAATTATGCAGGCAAAAAAATCGTACTCTATTTTTACCCTAAAGACATGACTTCCGGCTGCACGGCACAGGCCTGCAACCTTCGCGACAACTATGCCGAACTCAAGCAGGCGGGTTACGAAGTAATTGGCGTCAGCATCAACGACGAGAAGTCACACCAGAAATTCATCGAAAAGAACCAGCTTCCGTTCACACTGATTGCCGATACGGAACACAAGCTGGTAGAGACTTTCGGTGTATGGGGAGAAAAAGCATGTACGGACGCAAATACATGGGTACCTTCCGTACCACTTTCATCATTAACGAAGAAGGCATTATCGAACGGATTATTTCTCCTAAAGAAGTAAAGACCAAAGACCATGCCTCACAAATCTTACAGTAATTTATGGCAAAAAAAAGACGAATTAGGGTTTGAAGGTGGCATTGAAAATGCCCCGAAACCCAATAACAGCGAAAAGCTGAAAGCCCTGCAGGCCGCCATGGACAAGATTGAAAAGAGCTTTGGAAAAGGCTCTATCATGAAAATGGGTGACGACCACGTGCAGGAAGTAGAAGTCATCCCGACCGGTTCTATCGCCTTGAACGCCGCACTCGGTGTAGGTGGTTATCCGAAAGGACGTATCATCGAAATCTATGGTCCGGAATCATCAGGTAAGACCACACTGGCTATTCATGCCATTGCCGAAGCACAGAAAGCAGGCGGTATTGCTGCTTTCATTGATGCAGAACATGCATTCGACCGTTTCTATGCTGCCAAGTTAGGAGTGGACATCGACAACTTGTGGATTTCACAGCCCGACAACGGTGAACAGGCACTGGAAATTGCCGAACAGCTGATCCGTTCATCGGCCATCGACATCATTGTCATCGACTCTGTAGCTGCCCTGACTCCAAAAGCTGAAATCGAAGGCGACATGGGCGACAACAAGGTAGGTTTGCAAGCCCGCCTGATGTCACAGGCACTGCGCAAGCTGACTTCTGCCATCAGCAAGACCAACACCACCTGTATCTTCATCAACCAGTTGCGTGAGAAAATCGGTGTGATGTTCGGTAATCCCGAAACTACCACTGGTGGTAACGCCCTGAAGTTCTATGCTTCTGTCCGTCTGGACATCCGTCGCGCTACTCAGTTGAAAGACGGCGAAGAAGTCATCGGTAACCAGGTACGTGTCAAAGTCGTAAAGAACAAGGTAGCTCCTCCTTTCCGCAAAGCCGAATTCGACATCATGTTTGGTGAAGGTATCTCTCGCAGCGGTGAAATCATCGACTTGGGAGCTGAGTTAGGCATCATCAAGAAGAGCGGTTCATGGTACAGCTACAACGACACCAAGCTGGGCCAAGGACGTGATGCGGCCAAACAGTGTATCCAGGATAATCCGGAACTGGCTGATGAACTGGAAAAACTGATTTTTGATGCATTGAAAGACAAGGAATAAACTTATTCTTTATCTATATAGAAAACGGATTCACCGTGCTGGAGTTCAGCGGGTGAATCCGTTTTTTCATGGCATCAATATCGCCTATAAGTTTACAAATACACTATAAAAAATATCATAGAAGAGATTCTTTAATTTATGATAGACTTGCCCAAATGATTCAAAATATCAAACTCATTTTTACATTCCAACAATATTTATCAATACCATACCTGATAAAAACTTCCGATACGCCCCATTATGAGAACGTACCATTTGAGGTGCCAAAGGGATGGGTATGGACAGACATAGAAAATATTTGCTCAAAAATAGGTTCTGGAAGTACTCCACGAGGTAGTAACTATTCTTCTAAAGGAATTCCATTCTTCCGATCTCAAAATATTTATAACAATGGTTTAGTTTACGAAGATATCAAATTTATATCAGAAGATATACATCAGACTATGATTGGTACAGAAGTTTTGCCTAATGATCTACTTTTAAATATAACAGGAGGATCTTTAGGGCGTTGTGCAATCGTACCTGCAAATTTTCAACGGGGTAATGTAAGTCAACACGTTTGCATTATGCGTCCAATACTTGTTGTATCTGAATATTTCCATGCGTTTGTTCTATCGTCTTCATTCTCTAAATCTATAAAGATAACAGGAAGTGGTCGTGAGGGATTACCCAAATATAATTTGGAACGAATATTTTTCCCTCTTCCTCCTCTTACTGAGCAATACCGAATAGTCTCAGAGATAGAGCATTGGTTTGCCTTAATTAATCAAATTGAGCAAGACAAATTAGATTTACAAGAAGCTATCAAACAAGCTAAAAATAAGATTCTTAATATAGCCATTCATGGTAAGCTTGTACCGCAAGATCCAAGTGATGAGCCTGCTTCTGAGTTACTAAAACGCATCAACCCGAAAGCTGAGATTACTTGTGATAACGCGCATAGTCGGAAGTTACCAAACGGCTGGAGTAAATGCCATTTAAAAGATGCGCTGTTGATTATAATGGGGCAATCCCCAAATGGAGAAACAATAAACCAGATAAATGGTATAGAGTTTCACCAAGGAAAATTATATTTTTCAGATATATTTGTGCAGTCATCAAAATGTTTATACCTCAGAACCCCAAAAAATGGCCGAAAAAAGATTCTATCTTATTATGTGTTAGAGCACCTGTTGGTATTGTTAATATAGTAACAAGGAGTGTTTGTATAGGAAGAGGTTTATGCGCATTAAAGCCTAAAAAAGGAAATTCAAAATTTTATTTTATTGGTTACAAACTTTACAAAATATATTTGAACGTAAAGCAACAGGAACCACATTCAAGGCGATCTCTTCTGAAACTGTTAAGAACGAGTGTATTGCACTTCCTCCATTAGCAGAGCAACAACGCATAGTTCAAAAAATAGATGAATTGTTCTCTACACTTGATAATATTCAAAAAGCCTTAGAAGTGTAAGTAATTGCACTTCTAAAGGCTATTGACAGACTACCAGTTCACGACTTTATCTACAATTTTTTGCTGTTCACTTGCTGTACGGCGAAGATAAATGCGGGTTGTTTCAATACTTTCATGCCCCATAAGGTCGGCAAGTAGAGCGAGATCATTGAAACGGTCTAGAAAATTTTTGGCAAAACGATGACGGAATGAATGAGGGTAAACCACTTCTTTGTTCATTCCATATTTTTCTGCAAAATGTTTGAGTTGTGATGCTATACCACGAGTGGTAATACGCTGCCCAAAACGATTTAGAAAGATATATCCAGATGTTAAGCTTGGCCTTTTAACCATTTATCTGCCTCTGTTCGTAGAGTCTTAGGTATATATAACCTACGAATCTTTCCACCTTTACTATATAGGTCAAGATAACCTACACCGATATGTTCCGCTTTGATATGGAGCAGTTCACTAACTCGTGCTCCGGTAGCAGCCATAAACCACACTATGAAATACCATTCATCATAACCATCTGTCTTGAGTTTGGCTTTGAGAAATTTATAATCTGCATCACTGATTACGTTTTCCAAAAATTCTTCTGTTGTACCTTTACAAACTTCACTTTCAATTTTTCTTGCTTTGTAAACTCCAGATACTTGTTAATTCCCTGCAAACGAAGATTGACAGTTTGAGGTTTGAAGTTTTCGACTAAATATCCCTTGTATGCTAAAGGTTCTTTTTGTTCACTTCCCCATAATGGTTGAGAAAATACTCTATAGTCCACACATACGAGTTAATAGTGTTTCTGGCAAGATTAGTTCTTGCTAAATGATTTTTGAATTTTGTTACCATACTACATTGATTTAAAATGAATATGATAATAATATAAAAAAACGTATCGCGCATTATACGCAGTTACCTAAAGGATGGGCTATTTGTAGACTTGAGCAAATTACTGATTATGAACAACCAACGGATTATATCGTAGAATCTACGGATTATGATACTTCTTATTCAACTCCTGTTTTGACTGCTGGTAAGTCTTTTATAATTGGCTATACTAATGAAACGACAGGTATATATTCAAATCTTCCTTGTATAATCTTTGATGATTTTACAACAGATTCAAAACTGGTTAATTTCCCTTTCAAGGTAAAATCATCTGCAATGAAAATACTTAAAGTAAATCAAAATGTTGAGATTGATTATGTAGCAATCTTTATGAGCATAACAAGATTGATAGGTGACACTCATAAACGATATTGGATTTCTGAATATTCTAAATTAGAGATACCAATACCACCCCAAAAAGAGCAAAAACGAATTGTTTTTGCCGTTCACAGTATCTTTGCTAAATTAGATATGATAATGGAGAGTTTATAAATTCTCCATTATCATATCTAGAAACATAAACGCTTTATTTATAGCATCTACTATCCTTTGTTGCTCCTTATAGGGTGGTATAGAAACTTTGATTTCTTTAAACAGCTTCTTGTTTAAATGAGGAATGGCAGAGCCAATCTTGTTCTCTCGCAATAATTTTCTATAAAAGTTGATAACTTGTAACAAATATTCTGTATTCATATTTTCATTGATAGACAACTGTTTGAAAGTGCTACCTTGATAACCTTCGATTGGAGTTTTGAATACCTCACCAGAGTTCTCACCATCGACTAAAATTAAAAAAGAATTTGCAGGTATATATTTACCAGAAGTCAAAGTTTTGTAATCTCGTTCACTACGCAAATATTTGACATCAAGATTTATTCGTTCTATGCCATTTTGTTTATTACCATCAATCAAAGAACATAGTATTTGCATGGGTGCAACTGACCATCCTTTAGGTAACTGCGTATAATGCGCGTTATCACAAGTAATTTTAGCACTCGGATTGATGCGCTTGAGCAGTTCTGATGCGGGTTCGTCATTCGGGTCTTGAGGAACGAGTTTACCGTGAATGGCAAGAGACAGAATTTTATTTTGATTTGATTAATAATAGTTTGTAAATCTGATTTACCTTGATTTATCTGTTCTATCAAAGTAAACCAATGTTTTGTTTCGGCAATTATACGTCTTTGCTCTGTGATAGGAGCTAAAGGAATAGGTAAACATTTGAACTTATCAAAATCAATACTATCTACTGTAGTTCCATCTTTATGATATTCTTTTAAGATAAAATGTTCATTGGCTTTAATTACAATATAAAGATATTCAGAAAGATCCTTAATATGAGGCGAAATAGCTTTTAAATCTTGATTGACTGTTGCTGGAGCTTCTAATATAGAAATAGGAAGAGTATGTCTTAATATACCACTACGTGTTACTACAAGTAATGTACCTCTTTCATATATTGTCATTATTTCTAAAGCCTTATCTGTTATTTTCATCAAAGAGTTTGTAATATGGCTACATTTCATATCTTTAGAAGTTACCCACAGATGATTCCCATTATGCCAATATTCTTTATTATCCATTGCCGGAGTTTTACCTCCACCAAACGAAACAATATCTTCCAACTTGCACCATTCCCACCCATTCGGTAGCAAGTAGGGATAATGGGGCGTATCAGAAGTTTTAGTTGTTTTTTTACTACGCTTTATTTTTCCCTCTTTTATCAAACGTTCCTTCTCTGCTTTAATGCGTTCAAGCAATACAGATGCAGGCTCGTCATTCGGATCTTGAGGAACAAGTTTACCACGAATGGCGAGATCTAATATTTTTTTTGACGTAATTTCTTTGTATCCATTTCGGCTAGTCTTTGTTTAAGAATAGATTGCAAAACTCATTCAGTTGCTGCTGCATGCGTTCTTGCGGAATGAGAATGCGTTTGTATTCAGCAATCATGGTAGGACTCATGCTTCGACTCATAGCATATTCTACTACTACCCGATCTGCTTCAGGGCAGAGAATGATACCAATAGACGGATTTTCGTTTGAACGTTTTACATCCCGATCGAGTGCTTCCAAATAAAATTCTAGTTGCCCAAGGTCACGAGGATGAAACTTCGTCTTTTTTAATTCCACAGCAACCAATGCCTGTAAACCACGATGAAAGAACAGTAAGTCAGCCTTGAATGTAGATGTTCCAATATTAAGACGATATTCCTGATCCATGAATATAAAATCCTTTCCCAGTTCAAGAATAAACTGTTTCATGTGTTCAACCAAGCCATTCCTTAGTTTTGATTCGCTATGCTTTTTAGGCAGATTGAGAAAATCTACAAACAGAGTATCTTTAAATAAGATTGGTGCATTAGGATATCTTTCGAGTAATCCTTTTGACATATTGTCCTTATTACCTAATAAACCTACATAAGTCTGATTGGAAATGCAACGTTGCATTTCTTTATAAGAAAGATGTTCCTTGTTGGCGTAGAGAATGTAAAATATACGTTCCTCATTACTTTTGCAGCGGCATAGAATTTCTATATGATTGGACAATGTAGTTAGTTCCAATATTTTAGGCATTTGTCCAACTGTTGACTGAACAATTTTGTGTAACCATTGACTGCACAATTGTAGCTGATTCTTGTACATGGTTGCCCGCTTCAATTTGTGCAGATGCCGTCTGCACAAATTCTGTATTCAAATATTGTTTTATTGCCGCTATAAATGTTTCCGATGAATACTCATCATAAAACATTACCATATTATAAATGCTTCTCTTACTATATCCTTTTAGGTCAGGGCGTTGAGAACGTATATATTCGGATAATTGTGAAACGACTTTACTTCCCCATTCTTCGCTCCTCAGTTTGGCCGATACATATCCGCCTACATGCCATGCAGTAAGCAGCAATTCTTCGTTGACTACTCTTGAAGCATTGCTTTTATGTTGGAGAATAATATCTACGATTTCTCCGAATTGTTGTTCTATTGATTTTGCGATGTCATTATTCTTCATACGCTTAATCTTCATTTATGTTTGCAAGCAGCTTCTCAAGTTCTGCAACTGCTGAGCTAATAGTTTTACTTTTCTCTTTTATATCAGCCATCAATTCAGCCAAAGAGCGGTCATCCGACTCTCCTCCTTGTTTTATCCAGGTTATATCAAGGCTGTCTTGTCACGAGTGAGAATATCATCTACCGGATATTTACGCCAACGACCTTGAGGATTATTGACTGTATCATACGTTTCTTTGCGTCCTTCTAAATTTCCTGCATTATAACATGTGACAAAATCATCCAAATGATGTCTCTCTAATTTATTAGTAGCAAGCGTATGTTTGATGTCAGTACGATAATCATAGAACCAGATCTCTTTTGTCGGTTGTCCTTTTGTGAAAAACAATACATTGGCCTTTACACCTTGCGCATAGAATATACCAGTGGGCAAACGAAGTATCGTATGTAAGTTGAAGTCCGAAAGTAATTTCTTGCGGATTGTTTCTCCGGCACCGCCTTCAAAAAGTACGTTGTCAGGTAATACTACAGCTGCACGACCTCCGTTTTTTAGCATCAACATCATGTGTTGAAGAAAATTCAACTGGTTGTTCTTCGTTTCTACATAGAAATCCGGACGGTTAATATCAACAGAACCTGCCGGACGAGTGCCGAAAGGAGGATTGGCAAGTATTACATCTACAAGAGTGGATGGTTCTTTCTCCAAAGAATCCTCGCAAACAATCGGACTACGATCTGTTCCCACCCCATGCAAATAAAGATTCATAGACGCAAGCGTTACAACCAATGGTGTGTTATCTACGCCATGCAGTGCCTTGTTACGCAAGAAATCGCGTTTCTCCTTACTTGAAGACTGCTCTTTCATATAATCGTATGCCGTCAAGAGAAAACCTCCGGTACCACAGGCTGGGTCACAAACCGTTTCCCCAATTTGTGGAGCTATGCAATCTACCATTGCTTTGATGAGTGGACGTGGAGTAAAGTACTGACCGGCACCACTTTTCTTGTCCTGCCCATTCTTTTCAAGGATACTTTCGTAGATAGCACCTTTCACGTCTCCATCCATAATCAGCCATTGCTCTTCATCAATCATGGTAATGACTTTTTTCAAATAGACTGGCTTGTCAATCTTGTTTTGTGCTTTTGTATAAATTGTACCGATAAGATTTTCCTGTTCACTCAACAATTTCAGGGTATCTTCATATTGCCTTACCAAATCCAAACCATCAAGAGATATTAAATCACTCCATTGATAACCAGATGGTATTGCTGATTCTTCTCCAAACATTTCTACATTCTCTGCGTCCATCTTTAAAAATAAAAGATAGGTGAGCTGTGTAATATAATCTGTAAAACCGATACCTTGTCCGGCAAGAGTTGTTGCCAGATTCCAAACTTTTTTGGTGAGCGATTGCTCCGTTATGTTATTTGTTGCCATATATTTATGCTGCTTTTCTTAAAACTATAAATGTATATAAAGACTGTAAGGCCTCATCAGTTTTTTGCATACTGCCGAATGCACGAATCATCTGCGCAGCTTGAGTCACATCATCCTCACGAATCTCTTTAATTGTACAAGCACCGTTCGATGCGATATAATCCACAATACGACTGATGACTTCACGTTGTTTATCTGTTATTTCACGTTGATTTTGCCCTATCCACAGATTAAAATATTGCTTGGAAGTAGAAATGACACTATCTAACCGCTCAATCTGGTGTAAAGCAAAGCGTACAAGCTGTATGATATTAGTCAAAGCATCACTCTCTTCTTTCGTAGAAGGACGTCGAACGCTATTTGGATTCAGAATGGCGTATGAGTTCCATAATTGTTTGGAAGTAAAATGATTGTTAGCCATCTTGAGTTTGTTTTCCAAATCTTTTAGCATTGAATAGGTAATTGGCTCACCTTCATTATTATAAATTATGCGTAAAGCTTCTATTTCATCACTATGTTCTTTGCAGAAATTTTCAAAGGCTTCCGCTGTACTTTTAGCTTCTTCTATTGAAAATCCTTTAGAAATAAGCGTGTCCTCGCCAGGCATTAGGGTATTTACAAATCCGGCTGCAAGAATAAGTAAATACCGGCGTGCATCTGCATGATTAGCGAGTGGTGATACTAAACCCTTTCGTTCATTGTTAGGCTCATTTGTATTTACAAACGGAGGAAGAATGTTGTTTTCCAATGCCTCATAAATCCTTGAAGCAAGTTCTTTCATGTCGTCATTAGCCAAACGTACGAACTCATTCCGCTGTGAATTATCAGCTTTGTTGTATATTCTGGAAAGTGTTGCTGCAAGACGTTTCAGATGCTCATCAGGAAGGTAACCATGAGTAATCTGTTCCAGCAGTTCTTTAAGGGTTATTATTTTGGTTGTTGGCCTATCAATCAACATATGCGTTTTCATTTCGTGTTCAGTAACACCTACAGCATCAACCAAATAGAAACAATCTTTACTGAATGCATTCGGAGTAACATTCCGCAACTGTTCGTCTCCGATTGTACGCACACCACGCCCTTTCATCTGTATATAAAGCGGTAAAGATTCAACATCACGCATGAAAATCAATACTTCAAGAGGCTTAACATCCGTGCCTGTTGCTACCAATGTGCAGGTTACGGCAATTCTGAAATCCTTATCATTCCGGAACTGACGTATCAATTCGTTACTATCGCCTGCTGAATACGTGATTTTCTGCACAAAACGGTCATCTGTACGTCCAAACACTTCTTTCGCAATCTGTACAATATTGGTAGCATGAGCCTCATTTAGAGCAAAGATTAACGTCTTTGGCAAATAGTCTAAATTAGCTTCCCGCTGAGGGTCATTGAATAATTCAGTATAGACTACATCGCGATAAGTAGACAAAATAAGTTTTATTTGCGCTGGATTGACGACACTTCTGTTCAGCTCTTTACTCGTATAAGCTTTCGTTTCTTTGCTGGATATGGTTTTTACAACTCCGGTATATCGGGTTTCTTCCCTTATTTTCTCCCCCTCCAATATGGCACCACCATTTTCTGTAACTTGTGTTTTGATTCGATATACACGGCAATCTACATTTACACCATCAACGATACTTTTTTCCAATGTGTAATTGACTATGCGATTATTGTTAAAGAATGCCATTGTTTCAGGAATTGGTGTGGCTGTCAATCCAACAAGTCTGGCCGTATCAAAATATTCCAATACCTTACGCCAATTTCCATAAATGGAGCGGTGACACTCATCTATGATAATCAAATCAAAATAATCATGTGGTAAATTGGGGTTAGGAGGCAATACAACTTCTTCTGTAGGCTCATTATCATCATCGTTGTCATTATCCTCAATAGTATCTCCTTTCAGAAAAGAAAAAGAACGCTGTATTGTCGAAATAATAACATTACTATCAGATGGTATAAAAGAGGAACAAAGACGGTTTACTGTAAATATTGTATTGAATGCATCTCCATTTTCTGTCAGCCGAAAAGTTCCAAATTCTCCCTCCGCCTGTTTACCGAGGTTATTTCTGTCCACAAGAAATAATACTCTTCGCATTGGGGTATATGAAAGAAAACGATATGCAGCAAGGCATGCGGTATATGTCTTACCTGCACCTGTTGCCAATACCATCAAGGCGCGATTTTGCCCACTCCTGAAACTTTTTTCCAATTCAGAAACAGCCTCATACTGACAATCACGTAATCCTTTTTTTCGCAAAGTTGGGAGTCCGGCAAAATAATCATTTATTCCCAACAGCTTAACCAATTCATGAGGAGTTGGAATCGTCATAATTTGCTTAAAACAAGAATCTTGCTTCCGAAAATCACAAAAATACAGGTCTTTGCCATTTGAAGTAAAAATAAAAGGCAATGGTTTCTGATATGTCTGATAAACCTTAGGAACATTTCGCGCATACAAAACAGCCTGATTACATACTTTATCAGAGAAGGCATCTGTTTCTTCTCTTTTAGCCTCAAGCACCCCAACAGCTTTGCCATTAATAAAAAGGAAATAGTCAGCCTCAAGATTACCTTTCAATAATCCTTCTCTTATAGCTACTGCGGTACAAGTCGGTTCATACTCATCTCTATCTACGACTTTCCATCCTGCATCGCTAAACCACTGATCTATTTTCTGTCTTGCTTTTTCTTCTGGTGTCATATATTCCTATATTTTTGCATTATCGGAAGTTATACACTTAAATAATAATGGACGTTCATAACATTATAGGCATCAATTCACAAAAACTTTTACCCAACTCTAATAGTTATGACTGACGATACCTTTTTAAAACGGGCCTATCCTAATTTCCATATTTAGATGTAA
>ENA-OPZN01000191-OPZN01000191.1-human-gut-metagenome-genome-assembly--contig:-NODE-191-length-23541-cov-3.397412_pt1 | contig 23541 bp, 23 predicted proteins | sample MGYA00242483_ERZ504503 | MGnify/ENA primary metagenome ERZ504503 (study PRJEB26092, sample SAMD00036285) | human gut metagenome | host: Homo sapiens | study: EMG produced TPA metagenomics assembly of... | reverse complement strand
GAGTGGAAACAAACAGTTTCACCCTAACCCCCAAACAAATGGATAGAAAAACTAAGCAATAGGGATTATATCCAAGCCCGGGCGATATGGGGAACTTTGCCCATAAAGACATAGCTTTTGAATTCGGGACTTGGCTCAGCCTGAATTTAAACTATATCTCATCAAAGAATACCAAAGACTTAAAGAAGCAGAATCACACCCTTTATTAAGTGAATGGAACGTAAAAAGAATACTTAGTAAAGTAAATTATTCCATACATACGGATGCAATCAAAGACTTTATTATACCTAAAGTAGAAGATTTCAATCAAAAACTTGTTTATGCCGATGAAGCTGATTTGTTAAATCTCGCATTATGGGGATGTACCGCAAGACAATGGCGTGAAGCAAATCCACAATACGCAGATAAGAATATCAATATCAGAGATGTAGCAAGCATAAATGAATTAGTCGTATTATCGAATATGGAATCCTTCAATGCAGAGTTAATCAAGCGTAAGGTGGACAAGTCTAAAAGGTTTACTCATCTTCGGCAGATGGCCAAAGAGCAATTAGCACACTTGAATACGATTGATACCGAAAAAAAGTTCAGAATACTGACAGATAATGACAAACAATTAGAATAATCTCTACAAGATCATTTATTAAAGTATCACTCAATCATCTTAATCAAGCAATGCACATCCTAGTTTCTGTAGTCATCATAGTAAGCGTCATGGCCTATTTCTTTTACGCTTCTTACAGCATCCGTGCCTGTATTTACATGCGTGTCTTCTGTTGCAAGAAAACCGAAGAGAAAATCATAGCCATCACTTTTGATGACGGGCCCGATCCGATACAGACCCCCAAAGTGCTGAAAGTGTTAAGAGAAAAACACATACCGGCCTGCTTTTTTTGCATCGGAAACAAGATAAAAGGCAATGAAGAACTGCTCCGGCAAATCATCAAAGAAGGACATCGTATCGGGAATCATTCCTTCTCCCATTCCGGCTATTTTCCTCTCTATACCTTCAAACGGATGTGCCATGATTTAATTACCTGCCAGCAAGAATTGGAAAAAGTGACCGGCCAACCGGTCCGATGGTTCCGGCCGCCTTTCGGAGTGACCAATCCTACCCTGGCTAAAGCAGTGCGCAGGCTGGGATACATCCCCATTGGTTGGAACATCCGCACAACTGGACACTCAGCAACCCACTCCTGAAAAAATTATCAAACGCATCAAGAAACGGCTCGTTCCGGGCTCCATCCTTCTGCTACATGACCGGATGCCCGATAGTGACAGGCTGCTGGTACAAGTTCTGGACTTTATAGAAAAAGAGGGGTATACGGTAGTAGCGTTAGATAGGCTGATAAAGGACATGACAAAATAAATTTCTTCTATATTTTCAACAGCAACATCACCAAGTTCCAGAAACGAGACCTGGTTCACCCTTCATGATCAAACCGATAAAAAGATAACTTCGTCTTACGTAAAACATAAAATTCTTCCGCCACTTCATTCCACTCATTACCAACAACTTGCCGTGTAAAAAAGTCTGTAATACCCCCAAACCGGTATGTAAGCGATGGAGTGGAACATTCACCCGTTATTTGCAAGAGAAGCGCAGATATCAGATTAAATCTGACAGGATATGCTGTACTTTCGTTCAACTTAATAGGATGTCAGTGTGTAAACTTCCGATATATACTGTTGCTTCACCAGTGTGAAATAGTAGTTTCACACTGGTGACAACAGCTCTTCACACAGGTGAAAACCCATCTTCACCTAAGTGAAAATCATATCCTACCGTTCTCCTTACAAGAATTCCAACAGACCTTCATCCTGCATAATGACGCTTTCTGCCAAACTGACTCCGACAGGGAAAACGGATAAACCGTTTCGAGGGGGATACAGGAGGATTCGTCACTATAAATTATTGATTAACAACAATATGCCGTGATGAAACAAAAAAATATTGCAACGCAGAAATATAACTTTTTTATTCATTATAATTGCTCATGTGAACGATTGTAGAAACAGGTAAAAATCGTAAATAGCTGGTAAAGGTATGAATGGTTTCCCAAAATATACTATCTTTGTCTCCCATTACAAACAGATAAACCACTATAAAGTATGACCTACATGAAAATACTTTTGCTCTTGATGTTCTGTACAGTCCTGCCGATGCAAGCCCAACAGATGAAGAAACTTACTGATTTGAAAGATTTTGAAGCCCGTCTGCTGCAAGAGGCTAAAAATATAGAGTCCATCGAAAGTAATTTCACTCAGATAAAATATCTGGATGTATTCGATGAGAAAATAACCTCGAAAGGAACGTTCTATTATAAAAAGAGCAATAAGATATGCATGGACTACGCACAGCCCATGAACTACCTTATCGTGATCAACAACAACCAACTGAAAATAGTATCGGACGGAAAGAAAAGCATCATGGACCTTCACTCCAACAAGATGATGAACCAAATGCAGGATATGCTTACCGCCTGCATGGTGGGCGACCTGTCCAACATGTCGCCCGGCTATGCTTTGGAATATTTTGAAGACGCCCATTACTATCTCATTCAAATCAAGCCCGTCAGCAAAGCGGTAAAGGCATATATCAACCAGATTCAAATTTATTTAGACAAAAAAGACATGTCTGTCCACAAACTACGTTTATCGGAAACCGCAACCAACTATACCGAATACGAATTTTCGGACAAGAAATTCAATTCTTTGAACGATGAGGCAAAGTTTACGATACGCTAGCTGGCTGCTGTTGCTGTTTATACTGCTCTCCTGCTCACACCGGGTGACAGGGGAACAAAAGTGATTCGACTATTGCAAACATTCCTGCCACACACTTGTTACATTGACGGAAAGAGCGTATCTTTGTATGCAACGTAACTTTTTTAACGCCAAAGCATCATGATGAAATATCCCATCGGTATACAAAGTTTCAGTCAGATCATAGAAGACGGATACGTCTATGCAGACAAAACCGCATTGGTCTATGACCTCGTAACTACCGGTAAGGTCTATTTCCTGAGCCGTCCGCGCCGCTTCGGGAAGAGTCTGTTGGTGAGTACGCTGGAATGCTACTTCGGTGCCCGGAAAGAACTTTTCAAAGGGCTGGCTATGGAGAGACTGGAGAAAAACTGGTATGCATATCCGGTGTTCAAGATAGACTTTAACGGAGGGGAATATAAACAGGAAGGAACACTGACAAGCACCCTCTTGTATTACATCGAGCTATGGGAAAAAGACTATGGCGCCACTTCACCTGAAGCACCCATAGGCAAACGCTTCGAGCAGATTCTGCGTAATGCCTGCGAACAGACAGGCCGCAAAGCCGTAGTGCTCATTGACGAATATGACAAACCGATACTGGACGTACTGGATACTCCGCTGGAAGAGGAAAATCGGGACATACTGAAAGCGTTCTACTCCACTTTCAAAAGTGCCGACGACTACACCGTTTCGTGTTCCTCACAGGGTGACCAAGTTTTCGCAGGTCAGTGTATTCAGTGGATTCAACCAACCCAATGATATCAGTATGAGCGCGCGTTACGAAGCCCTTTGCGGTATTACGCAGGAGGAACTGGAATATTATTTGCCGAACCCATCGGATGGATGGCGAAGAAATACAAGTGTACCATAGCGGAAATGAAGCTACAGCTCAAGCAACAATATGACGGTTACCATTTTAGTGACGAGCTGACAGACATATACAACCCGTTCAGCCTCATCAACGCTTTTTTCAACAACCGGATAGACGACTATTGGTTCCGCACAGGCACGCCCACCTATCTGCAAACCCTGCTCCGGCATAACCAAGAGGGCATTAACGATCTTACCGGAAAGTACTACGAGCCGAAGATGTTCATTGACTATAAAGCCGATGTGGAAAAGCCCCTGCCTATGATTTATCAGAGTGGCTACCTCACCATCAAGGATTACGATATGGAAAGCAATGAGTTCCTGCTAGATTTTCCTAACAACGAGGTACGCAGCGGATTCCTGTCAATGCTAGCGTCCGGATATCTGAAATCCGGCACCATGGATGTGGATACTTGGATCTCCGCCGGCATCAAACTGTTGAAACGGGGAGAAACGACCGCTTTCCGTGACAGCCTTACGGCCTTCCTGTCCGGCATTCCCTATGACGTGCATCCTTCGCTGAAAGCGGAAGAAGCCACTGAGAAACATTTTCAGTACACTTTCTATCTCATACTGCGTCTGCTGGGCGGAAGTGGATGCACCCTACTCACCGAAAAGACACAGGCTGTGGGCCGGGTGGATGCGGTGCTGGAATTTAAGGACTATGTTTATATCTTTGAATTTAAGTTGGATGGCTCCGCCTCCGAAGCCTTACGGCAGATAGAAGAGAGACACTATGCCGAGCCTTATCTGGACGATCCGCGAAAGGTATTCTGCATTGGAGTGGACTTCTCATCGGAAACCATGACCGTAAAAGAGTGGAAAGAGGTATTGGTATCCTAATAAATGAGAACGATGAGGCAAAGTTTACGATACGCTAGCTGGCTGCTGTTGCTGTTTATACTGCTCTCCTGCTCACACCGGGTGACGGGGGAAGCTACGGCACTGCCTCCCATCCTGCAGGCAGAAGCACAGTCGCAAAAGTACAACCTGCAACTGGATTTCATGAAACACCATTTCAGCGGAATGCTCATTGTCCGCCAAATGCCTGATAACGAAATCCGTATCCTGGGATCCACTTACTTTGGCCTCAGCCTTTTTGACTTCTCCCTGCACTGCGACACCTTCATAGTAAACAGTTGCATTGAACCGATGAGGAAGAAAAAGATGCTGAAAATACTGGAAACTGATTTCAAAAATCTATTTCTAAAGAGTGAAAAAGCACGTATTAAAAAGAAAAGTAGTACTTTTGAGCAAAGAATCAGTGGCAAAGGATTTGGAAAGACGGTATTCACCTTGTCCGGCTTTGTAAACGGACAGGCGGAGAAAGTACAAATCAAGCATCCGCTGATACGGTTAAGAATCCAATTGGACAAACTGAACATAAACAACCCTTGAAATGCTGCTGGAGAACTTTTATAAAATCATTCATATAAAGGAAAGAGAAGACGGAAAACAGGCAATAGAGATAGAGCTGAATCCCGGCCATGTGCTCTATCAAGGTCATTTCCCCGGACAGCCGGTGGTTCCGGGCGTCTGTACCTTACAGATAATAAAAGAAAGTGCCGAACAGATCGCCAACCAACCTTTGCAGTATGTACAGATTGCTTCTTCCAAATTCCTGTCTGCCATCAACCCGCTGGAAACTCCGCTACTACAGCTGTTTATCCGATTAGAAAAAACGGAAGAGCATCTTTTCAAGTTGCAGGCAGAAGGCATTTGTAATGGAAAAGAATTTATCAAGTTGAAAGCGGTACTGATGGCAAGTAAGTATCAATGAAGCAAGTCCTTCTGTTAAATATCCATAATAGCAAGAACAATAAGTCCATTTATAGTTGTCAACACCCATTAAACATCTTATATTCAGACAATTATAAATATGACACCTATGAAAACAAAATTCACAATGATTATGGCTGTTATTGCAACATTTGCAATAAGCTTGAACCTCCACTCTTCTAATGAGGAAGTAGTGTTTGGAGCACCTGCCGTGCAAATGCCACGAGGGGGTCCAAAGTACTGTGCTTTCGAAGCTGAATGGGAAAATTGCAAAATGGCTGCTACAGGCACTGTGTGTATCAGTGAAGATGGTAAATGCGGCACCGGAGTAGAGGTAGGTGCCCCCGGTGAAGGTTCAGGAGAAGGTGGGAATCATGGTGCTCCTACCAATTAACAACCAACAATTTATGTGGCCGGTTAGAAATCCGGTCACATAAATTACATACATCATAAAACCGAAAATATTATGAATCGAACACTCCTTTTTATATCACTCTTTTCTATATTTATCCTCGTATCTTGCCAGTCCTCCCCAAAAAACGAAGCTGGCAAACAGAACGAAGTAGAACTGGTAGCAGAAAAACAGCTGGCTTTCCCTTTAGACGAACAGACCTATTACTTAAGCAAATCCATGTTCCAATTCGAAGAAAACGGGAAAGAATACCTTCACTTTGAGAATACACAAAATCATTATATGACATTGTCATTTTTGATATAGAGAATCAACAGATAGCCAAACGGATACCTCTTCACAAGACAGGTCCCAACGGGCTACCAGCTGTATTCGGCAGTAGACCTTCCCCCGATTCTCAATATATATTAGTTGCACAGAATAATATCAGTCGGCTCAGTTCCATAAACTCTCAAGGGGAAATAATACGAAACTATAATTTCCAAACTCCTGAAGGCAGATTTACACCCTTGTCTTTTGGCAGTTACTACAATGCACCTGCTTTTATCAAAGACTCATGCATATTTCTACGCCAAGAAATTTTAAAACCCGATATGAAAAAGGAAGACTGGCCTAGAACCCATATGTTCGCCTCACAGGATCTGAGAACAGGAGAAGTTAAATGGATTCCTATTTTCTATCCACCCATCTTTAAAGAGGAATATGACAATATCGCAGGAGGATACGGTTTTAGTTATGATTACAACTACAAAGAGAGCCGTTTGGTCTGTGGATTTTTCGGATATGACAGCCTGATGGTTACAGATGACTTGAAACATATCCGATGGTATAACGCCAAGAGCAGATATCTGAAAAGCATGAAGCCCAAACTGGGTAATTCTATGGAAGGCATTAATGCTATTATAAAACTCAATGAAAATCCTAGATATTGGCATATCATGTATGACAAATACCGCAATGTGTACTACCGTTTTGCCGAAATGCCTTACAAACTGGCTCCCAACGAAAGCCCCTATGAAACGCCCAAAGGAAAGGAGTTCTCCGTCATTGTACTGAACGCGGATTTTGAAATCATCGGAGAAACAAAATTCCCCGGAAAGAAATATTTCTATAAAATGAGTTTTGTGGGAAGGGAAGGACTGTATATATCCGAGAACAATCTGGAAAATCCGCAATTCGACGAGAACAAGTTGGTGTTTACCTGCTTTAAAATTAAAAATGTACCTTAACAAGCAATGCCAAAAGAAAACAGTTTGCAACCATGATAAAACCGGAAATACTATGAACAAAACATATCTTTTTATAACAGCACTTTTTGTTCTGATTTTCATGTCTTGCCAGTCCAGAAAGAAAAACAATGCGGAAAAACAGAACGAAATAGAACTGGTAGCAGAAAAACAGCTGGTCTTCCCTTTAGATGAACAAACCTATTACTTAAGCAAATCCATGTTCCAATTCGAAGAAAATGGGAAAGAATACCTTCACTTTGAGAATACACGAAAATCATTATATGACATTGTCATTTTTGATATCGAAAACAAACAGATAGCCAAACGGATACCTCTTCACAAAACAGGCCCCAACGGGTTGCCAGCTGTATATGGAAGCAGACCTTCGCCCGACTCTAAACAAATATTGATTTCGCAGAACAATATAGGTCGGCTCAGCACTATAAATAACCAAGGAGAGGTAGTGCATAATTATCCAGTCAAAACCCCTGAAGGCAGATTCACAACATTTTTTTCTGTAGTTATTATAATGCACCTGCCTTTGTCAAAGACTCTTGCATATTTTTAAATCAAGGTATATTCAAACCAAACATGAAGAGAGAAGATTGGCCCCAAACCCACATGTTCGCCTCACAGAATCTAGAAACCGGTAAGTTTGAATGGGTTCCGATTTTCTATCCACCTATCTTTAAAGAGGAATATGAAAACATAGACGGAGGATACGGATTCAGTTATGATTACAACTACAAAGAGAGCCGTTTGGTCTGTGGATTTTTCGGATATGACAGCCTGATGGTCACAGATGACTTGAAACACATCCGATGGTATAATGCCAAAAGCAAATACCTGAAAAGCATGAAACCTAAACTAGGAAATGCTATGGCAGGAATCAATTCCATCATAGAATTTTGTGAGGCACCTATGTATTGGCATATCATGTATGACAAATACCGGGATGTGTATTACCGCTTTGCCGAGATGCCTTACAAACTGGCTCCCAACGAAAGCCCCTATGACGAACCCAAAGGAAAGGAGTTCTCCGTCATTGTACTGAACGCAGATTTTGAAATCATCGGAGAAACAAAATTCCCCGGAAAGAAGTATTTCTACAAAATGAGCTTTGTGGGAAAGGAAGGACTGTATATATCCGAAAACAACTTGGCAAATCCGCAATTCGACGAGAACAAGTTGGTGTTTACCTGCTTTAAAATTAAAAAGCACCTTAACAAGCAATGCCAAAAGAAACAGTTTGCAACCATGATAAAACCGGAAATACTATGAACAAAACATATCTTTTTATAACAGCACTTTTTGTTCTGATTTTCATGTCTTGCCAGTCCGCAAAGAAAAACAACACAGAAAGACAGAACGAAGTAGAACTGGTAGCAGAAAAAACAGCTGGCCTTCCCTTTAGACGAACAGACCTATTACTTAAGCATATCCATATATCAATTTGAAGAAAAACGGGAAGGAATACCTTCACTTTGAAAATACACGAAAAATCATTATATGACATCGTCATTTTTGATATCGAAAACAAACAGATAGCCAAACGGATACCTCTTCACAAGACAGGTCCCAACGGATTGCCGGCAGTATATGGAAGCAGGCCTTCCCCCGACTCTAAATACATATTGATCGCACAAAATGATATCAGTCGGCTCAGCTCCATAAACGACAAGGGAGAAGTGATACGAAACTATGATTTCCAAACTCCTGAAGGTAAATTCGCTCCGTTACATTTTGGCAGCTATTACAACACGCCTGCTTTTGTCAAAGACTCATGCCTGTTCATGGAAATGAGTGCCCACAAGCCCAACATGAAGAAAAAAGACTGGTCCGAGACACATATGTTCGCCTCACTGGATTTGAGAACAGGAGAAATTAAATGGATTCCTATTTTCTATCCACCCATCTTTAAAGAGGAATATGACAATATCGCAGGAGGATACGGTTTTAGTTATGATTACAACTACAAAGAAAACCGTTTGGTCTGCGGATTTTTCGGATATGACAGCCTGATGGTTACAGATGACTTGAAACATATCCGATGGTATAACGCCAAGAGCAGATATCTGAAAAGCATGAGACCCAAACTGGGAAATTCTATGGAAGGCATCAATGCTATTATAAAACTCAGAGAAACACCGAAATATTGGCATATCATGTATGACAAATACCGCAATGTGTACTACCGTTTTTGCTGAAATGCCTTACAAACTGGCTTCCAACGAAAGCCCCTATGACGAACCCAAAGGAAAGGAGTTCTCCGTCATTGTACTGAACGCGGATTTTGAAATCATCGGAGAAACAAAATTCCCCGGAAAGAAATATTTCTATAAAATGAGTTTTGTGGGAAGGGAAGGACTGTATATATCCGAGAACAATCTGGAAAATCCGCAATTCGACGAGAACAAGTTGGTGTTTACCTGCTTTAAAATTAAAAATGCATCTCCAAATAAATAATTAACGCCAGAATGCCCGCATCCGAAAATATACTATCTTTGTCACCCATTAGAAACCACATAAGTTCAGGTACGAAAACATTCATCCCAAACGTATCTGAATAGTTTGACTGAAAAACAAGATGAGTACAAACACAACATCGGTTTGGCGGAAGAAACTAAAGGAACTGGAGATTGTCGTCGTTATTCCCACCTACAACAACGGGAAGACACTGGCGGCAGTCATTGAGGAGGTATGCAGGTATGCAGACGATATCATTGTCGTCAATGACGGCTCTACGGATGATACGGCCAACATTCTGGAACAATATCCGGCTATCCGCACCATTACCCATCCTGTCAATAAAGGAAAAGGAACCGCTTTGAAGCACGGTCTTTCCCAAGCAAAAAAAGAAGGTTTCCGCTATGCCATCACCATCGATTCGGACGGACAGCATTTCGCTTCCGATATTCCCTGTTTTATCGAAGCCATTGAAAAAGAGCCCGACACGCTGCTGGTAGGCGCCCGAAACTTAGCCTCCGACAATATGCCGGGCAAGAATACTTTTGCCAATAAATTCTCTAATTTCTGGTTCAGACTGGAAACCGGGCTGAAACTGGAAGATACACAATCGGGATACCGCCTTTACCCTCTGCGCAAAATGGATGTGCAAAGCTGCTGGTACACCGCCAAATACGAATTTGAGTTGGAAGCCATCGTCTTTGCCGCATGGGGAGATGTAGCGGTGAAGAACATTCCCATCCACGTGTATTATCCCCCGCCAAGCAGAACGGGTATCCCATTTCCGGCCGTTCCGGGATTTTACCCGTATCAGTGTGCTGAACACGGTGCTGGTGCTGATTACCTGCCTTTGGATTGTTCCCCGTAACCTGCTCCGCAAACTGTCATGGAGCAACTGCAAGCGATTCTTCACCGACCATGTGCTGAATACACGGGAATCCAACCTGAAGATTGTACTCGCCATCATGCTGGGGATTTTTATGGGTATCGTTCCGTTATGGGGTTATCAGATGCTGATCACCCTCTTTCTTGCGCATCTGTTCAGACTGAATAAAGTGATTGCCCTTGTCGCCGCCAATATCAGTATTCCACCCATGATTCCCCTATTGCTGTACGGCAGTTACCGGACAGGCTGCATGGTACTGGGTAATCCTCCCGATTTGCATCTCGGAGACCTTTCTCTTGAAAATGTCAAATCAGTTTTAGAGCAATATTTAATAGGAAGCATTATCTTTGCAATGGCTTGCAGTCTGCTGTCTGGAGTAATCTCCACCGCGTTGCTGGCTATATGTAGGAGAAAAAACGGATATGACTAAATTCTTTGTTGGATTATATAACTATTTTGAAAGGCATAAAGTCTTGTTTTACCTGTCCCTCAGCGTATGCATTCTCTTTATGACCCTTTTTGCCGCCCAAGTCAGATTCGAGGAAAACGTAACCAGTTTCTTTCCGGATACCAAGGACTCCCAAAATGCCATCAACGTATTTGAAAATCTGAAGATAAAGGATAAAATTATAATCATGCTGTCCGGCAAGGACGGTGTGGCGGATGCGGATTCCCTGATTGAAACTGCCGAAACCATTAAACAGGATTTACAGCAACAAGCGGAAGGAACCCTGATTAAAGAGATCTTCTCAAAAGCCGACGAAAACCTGATCAACAGTGCCGGAGATTTTGTTTACGACAACCTGCCCCTGTTCCTTTCCGACGAGGACTACCAACGGCTGGACACCTTGCTTACCGCCGGAAACATTGCCGCCCTGATGCAGAAGAACTATTCCAACCTGATATCTCCGGCAGGATTCGCCTTGAAGAATTACATTATGCGGGACCCGTTGGGACTGGGCAGCCAGACGCTGAAACACCTGCAAGACTTCCAGTTGGAAGCTAATTACGAACTGATTAATGAGCATATCTTCTCACGGGACGGTTCCACCCTGCTGATGTTCATCACCCCGGTATTCAATACCGGAAGTACAGGCAAAAATGACAAACTCATCCGGCTGATTGAAAATGAGCTGCAAAAAGCGGAAAAGGAATATCCCCAATTGGTTGCCGAATATTTCGGAGGTCCTTCCGTAGGAGTGTACAATGCACGACAGATAAAGAAAGATACGCTGGTCACTTCTTCCATCGCGCTGATTATCATCATTGTCTTCATATCTCTGGTATTCAAGCATAAGAAATCCATTCCGCTTATCATCACCCCGGTGCTGTTCGGAGCTTTATTCGCCTTATGCCTCATCTACTTTATCAAAGGCGGCATTTCAGCCATTGCCGTAGGTGCGGGCTCCGCCGTAATGGGCATTGCCTTGAGCTACTCCATACACATGCTGGCGCATCAGAATCATGTATCATCGGTACAACAATTAATCAAAGAAATCGCCTATCCGCTTACCGTAGGCAGTTTTACTACCATCGGCGCCTTTTTCGGCCTCCTCTTTACCAGTTCCAACCTATTACAGGATTTCGGTCTGTTCGCCTCGCTTGCCTTGATAGGAACCACGCTGTTTTGCCTGGTCTATCTGCCGCATTTCCTGAAAGGGCAGGCGCATGTAAAACAAGGGGCGGTGCTACGCTTTATCGAGAAACTGAACGCTTATCCATACGAAAAGAACAAAGGCTTGGTAGGGGGTATTCTCGTGCTGACCATAATATGTTTATTCACCTCGCAGAACGTGCGTTTCAACGAGGATATGATGAGTCTGAACTATGAGCCTGCCCACTTGAAACAATCGGAAAACAAGCTGATCGAACTCTTTGACAAGAAAGAAAAGACTGTTCTCTTTGTCAGTACAGGTAAAGATATGGGAGACGCTACCGGACAATACGCCGAAACGAACCGGCTGCTCGCCCAACTGAAAGAAGAAGGAAAAATAAAAGATTACGCCTCTGCCGGACAGTTTCTGATACCGGAAGAGGTGCAGGAAGCACGGTTGAAACAATGGTACAACTACTGGACTCCGGAAAAGAAAGCCCGGTTACGCGAAACCATCCGGACAGAGGCTGCCCGTTATCATTTTCGTGAACATGCATTCGAGCCGTTTTTCCAATGGCTCGACCGTCCGTTCCAGCCTTTGGACTACCAGAATGAAATCACTACCCGGCTTCTGAACGAATGGCAGACTTCCGCCGATTCCCTGACCATGCTGATTACTCAGGTACGGATGAACGAAACCGACAAGGAAGCGGTGTACCCCCTTTTCCAACAAAAGGAGAAGGTGGTTATCTTCGACCGCGGCTATTTCGCCAACCAATGGGTATCAGCCGTCAATCAGGATTTCTATCTGATTCTTTATATCTCCTCTTTTCTGATTTTCTTTGCCTTATGGATCTCCTACGGACGCATAGAACTGACTCTGATGAGTTTCCTGCCGATGCTGGTCAGCTGGATTATCATTGTGGGGTTAATGGGCATGCTGGGTATTGAATTCAATATCATCAACATCATTCTGTCCACCTTTATTTTTGGAATCGGGGATGATTTCAGCATTTTCATTATGGACGGATTGCAGAATAAGTACCGCACAGGACGGCAGTTGCTGAACTCGCACAAGACAGCCATCTTCTTCTCCGCTTTCACCACCGTGATAGGTATGGGTACGTTGGTCTTCGCACGCCATCCGGCATTGCAGTCCATTTCCCTCATCTCCATTTTGGGAATGATTGCCGTCGTACTGGTAGCCTACACGCTGCAACCCATCCTTTTCCGGTTCTTCATCACAGCACCCGCTTCCAAAGGGTTGCCTCCTTATACATTGACAGGACTGGCAAGAACCGGCGGCCTGTTCCTGCTGTTCTTTATCGGATGCCTGTTCCTGCGCTTGCTGATAGCTGTCATGGCCTTGCTTCCTATCCGCAAAGCCTATAAGAAACAAGTACTTTGCCAACTGATACATGTCACCTGCAAAGGCCTGATCCATATAGCCACATTTGTACATAAAGAAAAGATAAACCGGACAGGAGAAACGTTTAAAAAGCCTGCCATCCTGATAGCCAATCATCAATCTTTCATCGATATACTGGTATTATTGGCACTGACTCCCAAACTGGTCATGGTTACCAATCACTGGGTATGGCACTCTCCTTTCTTCGGAGCCATTATCCGCTATGCCGATTTCTATTACGTAGGAGACGGTTACGAGCTTTACGTGGAACGGATGCGCCAAAAGGTGAAAGAAGGATATTCCATCGCCATTTTCCCCGAAGGAACACGTACCTACGACGGACGGATGAAGCGTTTCCATAAAGGAGCTTTCTATCTGTCGGAAAAACTGCAACTGGATATCATTCCGGTCATCCTTTACGGCAACTGCAAGATCATAGCCAAGGCACAGCCGTTCAATGTACGGAAAGGCATCATGCTGACAGAGATTCTGCCGCGTATCCCGGCCAACGATGCTACGTACGGAACCACTTATCAGGAACGTACCAAAAGCATCTCCGCACGGATGAAAAAAGAATATGCCCGTATCTGCCGGGAGCAAAGCACAACGGATAATCCCGTCTTTTACGAGAACCTGATACAGAACTATATCTATAAAGGACCGGTAGAGGAATGGTACATACGCATCAAGGTGAAAATGGAAGATAACTACAGGTTATTCAACCAACTGGTTCCTGTCAAAGGACAGATTACAGATATCGGCTGCGGATTCGGACCGCTTTGCTATATGCTTTCCCAACTTTCCGAGGAACGGGAAATAACGGGGATAGATTATGATGAGGACAAAATAGCCGTGGCGCAGCATGGCTGGCTCCGCACTCCCCGCCTGCAATTTGTATGCGCCAATGCATTGGAATACCCTTTGCCGGAAAGTGACGTATTCATACTGAATGACATGCTTCATTATATGAGTTATGAGCATCAGCGGACCTTATTGCTCGGATGCATGGAGCGGTTACGCCCGGAAGGAAAGCTGATTGTGCGGGACGGCAATGCCGCCAACACCCGGAAACACCGCCTCACCCGTTTCACGGAACTGCTGTCTACCGGCATTTTCAGTTTCAACAAGACGACAGAACAACTTTGTTTCACATCCGAAGCGCAAATAAGGAACATCGCGCAAGAAGGTGGGATGCAGCTGGAGATTTTACCTAATGACAGATATACCTCGAATACGATTTATATCTTCCAAAAAAACAAACCGGAACATGAGTAAGTACGATATCATCATCATAGGCAGCGGACTGGGCGGTCTGGAATGCGGAGCCATCTTGAGCAAAGAGGGCTACCACGTCTGTGTGCTGGAGAAGAATGAACTGTTTGGCGGCTGCTTCCAGACTTATCACGCGGCGGGCACCGGATGGATACCGGCATTCACTATATCGGCAGTCTGGATGAAGGACAAATCATGAATCAGTATTTCCGTTATTTCGGTATCATGGACAAGTTATCCATCAAACGGATGGATGAAGAAGTGTTCGACCGGATTTATTATAAAGACGCTATCTATGATTACGCCATGGGGCATGAACGGTTCATGGAAACCCTGTGCCACTCATTCCCCCATGAACGGGAGAACTTAAAAACGGTATGTGGCAGCTATCCGATCGGTGGGAAACCTGATCAGCACAGACCACCTGAAAAAAGGCCGCCTGTCCCAAGAAGGCATGGATTTCTTTGCCACCTCAGCAGCCGGGATGATAGCATCCGTTACCACGAACAGGGATTTACAGAATGTACTTGCCGCAACCTCCCTGCTCTATGGCGGGATCAAAAATAAATCTACCTTCTATGAACACGCCATGATTAACAACTCTTATCTGGAGAGCGCCTATCGTTTCACGGAAGGAAGTATGCAAGTCAGTCTGGAATTAATCCATATCATACGTGCCAACGGCGGTACGGTGCTGAACCGGAAAGAAGTGACCCGTATCCTTGTCAAGGATGAAGCCATACAAGGAGTGGAAGTGAACCATGAAGAGATACTGGAAAGTACTTACGTCATATCCAACCTGCATCCGCAACTCACCTTATCCCTGCTGGATAAGAACCATTCCATCAAACCGGCTTTTGTGTCTCGCATCAAGTCACTGGAAAACAGTTACGGGATATTCACGCTGAATCTGATGATGAAAAAAGACTGTTGCCCCTATCAGAACCATAATATATACCTGCACGGCAATGAGGATGTATGGTATGACAAAGAGATGCACAAAGGGAATACCCCCAGTTGCATGATCTCCATGCAAGTACCCCGCGGCAACAGCAAATTCACAGAGGTGGTTTCCATACTGACCCCCATGTATATGGATGAGGTCAGCAAATGGACGGATACGACCCCCGAACACCGTGGCGAGGCATACCGCCAGTTCAAAGAAGAAAAGACGGAACAGATCTTGCAGCTCCTGAGGCGGTTCGGATTTCACTGGAATCATTGCATTGAAAAGATCCATACCACGACTCCGCTGAGCTATCGGGACTATACCGGAACCATAGACGGTTCGGCATACGGCATTGTCAAAAACTACCAGTATCCGCAAATCAGTTTTGTTTCCACACGCACCAAACTGAAGAATCTGTTCCTCACGGGGCAGAATCTGAATGTACACGGCGCTTTGGGCGTGACGCTGACAGCCATGCTCACTTGTTCGGAATTTGTAGGTCAGGAATATTTAGCAAAAAAAGTAGGCAATGCATAAGATTTGGAAGAAAACAATAAAGTACGGGGGGATGGCCCTGTTGATTCTGATAGCGGCGATCATGATAGGCATGAGTTATCTCTATCTATCTGCCGATATGATGACTCCGCAATTTGCGTCTACCCTGAAACGGATCGTGTGATACGGAAAGACAGCCTCCGGCAGTATGGCGGAAACTACCTGCGGCACAGTGAGAGCGGACTTTGGGAACTGAAAGTCAGCGGACCTGCCTACGAAAGAGGCAAAGCCATCGGCCAACTGACTTCCGACTTACTTTATTTTCAGGAAAAAGTATTTGTGGATCAGATAAAAGAGATAGTCCCCTCTGAAAGTTATCTTAAATTCCTCCGTTTCTTCATTGTCCTTTTCAACCGGAATCTGGGGAAAAATGTGCCGGAAGAGTACCGGGACGAGATTTATGGCATCTCCCTCTCCTGCACCCATGAGTATGATTTCATCGGCACCCCCTACGAGCGTCAGTTGAATTACCACTCCGCCCACGACTTGGGACATGCCATGCAGGACTATATGCTGGTAGGATGCAGTTCATTTGCCTGCTGGGGTGAGAACAGTGCCGATTCTTCCCTTATCATCGGCCGTAATTTCGATTTCTACATGGGTGACGCCTTTGCACGCAACAAGCTCGTTTCGTTTTACCAACCCGAAAACGGATATCGCTTCGCATCCGTGGGATGGGCCGGAATGACCGGTGTCCTTTCCGGCATGAATGAAACGGGGCTGACTGTCACCATCAATGCCGCCAAATCGGATCTGCCTGCCGCATCCGCCACCCCTATTTCCATTCTGACCAGGGAAATATTGCAATATGCTTCTACCATTGAGGAAGCATACGCTATCGCCCGGAAACGGAAAACATTTGTCTCGGAGTCCATACTGGTGGGTTCGGCCAAGGACGGCAGAGCCGCAATTATCGAGAAATCGCCGGAGAAAATAGCCTTATTCACAGGAAACGGGCAGCAGATCATCTGTACCAACCACTACCAGTCGGAAACCTTCGGCCATGACAAACGGAACCTGGAAAACATAGAAACTTCGGACAGCCCCTACCGCTTTGCCCGCTTGCAGGAACTGCTGAAAGAAAACGCACCGATAGATGCCCCCAAAGCCGCCTCTATCCTGCGCAACCGGAAAGGAGTGGGAGAAGCGGAACTGGGCCTTGCCAATGAAATGGCCATCAACCAGTTCATCGCCCATCACTCCGTCATTTTCCAACCCGAGAAAAACGGATGTGGGTATCCACCGCTCCCTGGCAATGCGGCAAGTACGTGGCATACGACCTGAACAGGATTTTCAGCGACTCCATCGATTTCAACCATGAAATCTATACCGAAAACCTGACAGTGCCTGCGGACTCCTTCCTGCAACAACAGGAATACCAACAGCTGATGACTTACAAAAGACTGGCTCCTGTACTACGGAAGCAGATTAAAAAGAAAGAACGGCTGGACGAACAGACCCTGCATGCCTTCCAACATGCCAACCCTCATTTCTTTTATGTGTACGAGTTGCTGGGAGATTACTATCATGCCACGGGACAGCAGGACAAAGCCCTGCGCAATTGGAAGAAAGCCCTCTTGCTTCCTATCCCCAAGCGAAGTGAATCAGAACGTATAGAACATAAAATAAACAACTAAAATGAATAAGAATCCGGAAATACAATTCCGCTCCCCTGAAGAAATCAAAGCCTATCAGGAAAGCAGGCTGGCTGAGGAACTGCTTTATTTGCAGAATCATTCACGATTCTACCAACATCTGTTCCAAGCATATCACATCGATATACAACAGATAAAAACCATAGAAGACTTGCAACAAATACCTGTCACGACCAAGACAGACCTGCAACTTCATAATGAAGATTTTATTTGCGTGAGCCGCGATGAAATTATTGACTATGTCACCACTTCGGGAACCTTGGGCGACCCCGTCACTTTCGTATTGACTTCCGAGGACCTTGACCGGCTGGCCTACAACGAATATCTGTCATTCACCACCACCGGATGCAGCAGACAGGATATACTACAACTGATGACCACTATCGACAGACGTTTCATGGCGGGTCTAGCCTACTATATGGGAGCCCGTGAGCTGGGCATGGGGGTAGCCCGTGTGGGAAACGGCATTCCCGAACTGCAATGGGACACTATCCGGCGCATCCATCCCACTTGCGGCATGGTAGTCCCTTCCTTTCTGATCAAACTGATTGAATTTGCCGAAAAGAACCATATTGATTACCATCACTGCTCCATGCAGAAATGTGTATGCATAGGCGAAGCACTCCGCAATCCCGATTTCACCCTGAACACACTGGGTAAACGGATACACGAGAAATGGGATTCCCTGCAACTTTACTCCACCTACGCATCTACCGAAATGCAATCCTCGTTTACCGAATGTAATGAATTTCACGGTGGCCACCTCCAGCCGGAACTGATTATCGTAGAGTTTCTGGATGATAACAACCAACCTGTAAAAGAAGGGGAAGCAGGCGAAGTGACCATTACGACTTTGGGAGTAAGAGGAATGCCGCTGCTCCGCTTCAAGACCGGAGATATCTGTTACCATTATACCGAACCTTGTGCCTGCGGACGTAACACCATCCGTCTCAGCTCCATACTGGGCCGTAAAGGACAAATGATAAAATATAAAGGTACGACCCTTTACCCACCCGCTTTATTCGATATTCTGGATAACATCCCCCATATCAAGAATTACATTGTAGAGGTTTATACCAATGAACTGGGAACGGATGAAATACTGATCCGCATCGGAAGTGAAAACCGCAGCGAAGCCTTCGCTAAAGAAATCAAAGACCTGTTCCGTTCCAAAGTACGGGTGGCTCCGAGTATCAATTTTGAATCGGCAGAGTATATCGCGAAAATACAAATGCCGCCCATGAGTCGAAAATAGTTAAATTTATTGATTTGAGATAATATTTTTCTACCTTTGGCAGCAACAAAACAACACTTAAAAAAGAACTAATATGAAACAGTTACTCGTTTTATTATTCCTTGTAAGCAGCATGGCTTGCTTCGGGCAAAACAAAGACGCATTGAAAGACATCTCTTCTGTGACATTTTATGGCATAGACTTTACCCGTGCCAAAGTGTACGGAGCGAAAGAAGGCCCCATGCAGTTCAAATATACTTTTGATGACATCAACAAGCTTTTCATCACTGAACCGAAGAAGTATGATATTGGCAAAAGATTGGGTGTCAATGTAGAAGTGACCTCATTAGAGGCAGTAAACGATGCTAACAAGACCATCAATCCCGATGAGATCATGACGACCAACAGCGGATACACCCTGGATGAAAAACAGATAGAAGAAGTCATCAAGACACTTCCTATCCTCTCTCAAGAAGAAAAAACAGGATTGATTATGATTGCCATGCTTTTAAACAAGGCAGATGCAAGAGCAACCTATCAAATTGTATTCTTCAACACGAAAACCCGTGAGATTCTGTATAGTGCACCGACTAACGGCAAAGCACGCGGTTTCGGACTACGCAATTATTGGGCAGGTTCCGTACACAGCGCCATGAAGAAACTAGACTAACATATAATCCCGGTTCACTGTAGGGGTGAAATGCTCCCACCCGATACCACAAAATCAATGTATCCGGATGAACTCAATTCACCCCTACAGCTATAAACCTTTATTAATCAAACCCCTCTACGGTACCAGAATACTACCAGCTATTTCCTGATAAGGATAAGTAAACCAAAAGCAAGAGCCTTCTCCTTCTTCTGACTCCACACCGATAGTTCCACCCATCTGTTCCACCAGACTCTTACAAATAGACAAACCAAGTCCCGTACCATGAACAAAACTGTTCAGTTTCACAAAACGGTCAAATACTGTTTTTATCTTATTCTTCGGGATTCCCATTCCTGTATCACGAACATAAAACCGCAGATACCCATCTGTCTGCCTATAATATCCTAACGTTATGCTGCCCGAAAAAGTGAATTTCAAAGCGTTATTAATGAAATTGGAAATGACTTGATTCAAACGATTCTTGTCTGCCCATACATGACATCCGGGCAAGCATTCTTCAAACACCAGCTCCACACCGGCCGGCACTTTCATGCGTAAAGAACGGATAATCTCACTGCAAAGCAGATTGACATCCGTATCACTCTTGACAAATTCAAAAGCTCCCGACTCCATCTTCGATAAATCAAGAATATCTGAAATAAGCTGAAGAAGCAACTCCGTATTCTCCTGTACAATAGCCATGTACTGCTTGCGGTCCTTCATATCTTCCGTTTCCGTTAAAAGGCTGGAAAACCCCACTATAGCATTCAGCGGAGTGCGGATCTCATGACTCATATTAGCCAGAAAAGCGGATTTCAAACGATCCAGCTCTTCCGCTTTATCTCTTGCCGCTATCAACTTCCGCTCCGTTTCTTTCAGTTCAGTTATGTCATAATTGACACAAACCATATCAATAATCCCGTCTTCCGGACGAAAATCGCGTACCATTACATTGACTCTTGTCCATGTATACGTGCCATCTTCACGTAATATACGCACATCACGCCTCAGATGGCTGGCTTCCCGTATCAAATACCTGATCAAAGAAGCGAAGCATCATCCTGCGATCATCCGGATGAAAATGAGAATGCACTTTGATAATCTCATTCAATGGAGTTCCTTCTTTCTCACCTACATTCCGATACCAGCTATTCACAGCATAGCCATCACATTTCAAGGCATTAAAATGGGCATATCCTACTTTGGCATAGTTACCAATCAATGTGAAAAACTCCTCAAAGTCCTGTATTTTGCTATATGCATTTGTTGTTTTCCGTATTATCAATATTGATCAACAATATATTTATCAGATTGCCCAAAGCATCATAAAGTGGAGCGAATTTCGAGATCAAACTGATAGTACCGGTACGAGAAGTAGAATAATAGCCGTCCAAACGGTCGAAATCATAATTAAACGACATATCAATAGGTGCTCCTGCTTTCAACTTATCTTTCAATCCCTGCGGCAGCAAAGGATTATCAAATAAATTCAATCCTATCACATCCTCCTTATGCCGGAGACCGAAGATTTCCATCTCCTTGTCATTCAAATCTGTCATAAACCCATCCTTATCATACAACTCGATACCAGCAGGAAGATTCTTATAAATATTCTGCAAATAAGCTTTTTCCAGCCGGGCTTCAGATTCAGAGCGTCTCAATTCCATACAAATACTGATAATATTACCCAAAGAGACAAACCATTGATAATCCTCATTGCACCAATTCCGGTGCTCACGCACCATATCCACCCCTATATACCCCCACACTCCGTCTTTTGAGTTCAAAGGCACCACCATAGTAGATTTCACTCCATATTCCTCTAATCTACGCTTATCCGCCCCGGCTGAATCAGGAAGCAAATTTAATGTAAAAAGAATGATTGGATCACCAGCCAATATCTGTCCTGTCCACCAGGAGGCATAATCAATAGAAGATTCCGACAATAAAACCTTACGTTCTTTTATACCCTCCACTGCTATTTCATAGGTACAGACTTCCGTATGCAATTTCCTGTCCAATTCAAAAATATAAGTACGATCTGCTTGAAATTGGCGCAATACCTCCTTTAAAATCTTATTGATAACCAAGGTAATATCATCAGAATGCAAAAAATCAAGCAATGACTTGGAAATGCCGTTCAAACGAGATAATAAAGAGTTCAACCGGTCTACCGTCTGCTCCTGCATATTCATCCGTTGCCGGGAAATACATTGCAACATACCCATGACGCGGACATGACCTTCTTTGGTAATACGCTTCTCACCGACCTTGGTACTGACCCACATCATCCCATATTTGGAATGTATCGGAAAAACCTGCTCATAAATCTCCATCATCCGGAAAGAGCGAAATTCCTCCAAAATACGCTCCCGATAATTCTCACAAATCAGATTCGCGAAATCTTTAGCAGAAATCTTATTCCCTTCTATTCCTAACAAATCGGCTACAAACTCAGAACAATAGTAAACTCCTTCATCAAAGTCCACCTCCCACCATCCTATGCGTGCCATTGATACAAGCTGCTGCAACCTTGCATCATTCTCTTGAATCTTCCCCATATACAAGCTACCTTTTAATTTATGCACCAAGATAATCATTATCTGTCAATACCAAATACTTAAACATGAAAAAATAAACACCGGCAATAAATAATCAATGCCCGAAATCTATTTAACGCAGTCACTTGCAAATAAACAGCGAACTGTGTATTTCGTAAAAGAACTACATTACAAACCTTACAAATTCGTATAACCATGAAACGTAATATCCTATTATTAATAATTTTGACAGTCATATCCTTAGAAGCATCCGGACAAAAATATACGATTTATGTAGATGACTTCAATAGTGAGATCAAAATACCCAACAGGGCGATCAACCTGATTCGTCTCGCATTTATCGATGGTATCCGCAACACCAACCGCATCAATGTAGTGGACGCCGTTTCGGCTGGAAGTGATCTCAGTCTGAGCCCGCTGGAAGATGCACGCCGCTTCAGAGCAGAGTACCTGTTAAAAGGAAACCTGATACAAAGGGAAGCAACCGATGACGGAAGCTCTCACAGACGTTACCACAGCCGTGAGAACAGTTATAAAGAGAAATTCACCCTGCGCCTTGATTTAATACGGACCAGTGACGGAGTAACTATCAGCACACGCAATTATGAAGAGACAGGCTCAGCATCCGGTAAAGATGCCACCCAATATAGCGCTTTAGAGAATTCATTAATCAATGTGCCATACGAAATGGGACTTTTTGTAGAAAATCACTTCAAAGTATACGGTTCAATACTGAAAGTGGTATCTACCAAAAGAGACAAGGCAAAAACCATTTATATCAACCTGGGATATGATGATCCTATCAAAGAAGGATTACGCTTTGATGTAGTGGAAGATGGCATACTGGAAGGACATAATATAGAACCAAAATCGGTGAAATACGGATTACCGAAATCATGGGACCGAAAATCTCTTTATGCAAAGTGAACAAAGGGGGTGAAACTATTCTTACTGCATTAAATGAAGGAAAGACCTTGAAACTTATTTCCAGACAGGCCAAACTGTTCGATGAATAACATACCATTCATAATGAATATACAACAACACAACCGCCGACCCGGCATCTGCCAAGGCCCGGCGGTATTACTATATCAAGACAAACCGCTACTTTTCTATAATGGAAGTTAGAGGATGACGGTTCCCCTTTATCTCTCTCAGAAATGCTTTGCCGAACCAAAATTCAAATATAAATCCAAACGCACCGGCAAATGGTTTTATCATCAGTTACATAAAAGGTTAATTCCTCTTTT